>Ga0194120_10001535_pt1 | contig 41801 bp, 42 predicted proteins | sample TA2MahCa65mmetaG_FD_148642 | JGI IMG/M metagenome (GOLD analysis project Ga0194120, IMG submission 148642) | Freshwater microbial communities from Lake Tanganyika, Tanzania - TA2015019 Mahale Deep Cast 65m | ecosystem: Environmental > Aquatic > Freshwater > Lake | place: Tanzania: Lake...
CCGGTCGCGGTGGCCGCCGGCTCCGGCCAGCCGCGCGCTCCCGGCCGTCGCGGCAACCGCGCGAGCCAGCGCGCCGCATCGAGTCGCGCGGGGACGGCGGCGCACTGTAGTAAGATTTCGCGCTCCATGGTCGGCCGCATCCGGCGAGTTTACGCAGCTCATGACCTTTCCGGCACCCGCTCCGGGTCGGCCGGTGCCCGGGCGTCCGGATGAAGGACGTCCGGACCCTCGTCGAGCTGCTGCTCGCGAACCGCCGGGTCGACCGCCACATCGGTTACCTGGAAGGCGAGGAGCTCGCGCGCCGGGTCAGTTACGGCGAGCTGTGCGAGCGCGCGCTCGGCATCCTGTGGCGGCTGCAGCGGCGCGGCGCTGGTCGCGGCGACTTCCTGATCCTGTTCCTGGCCAACAACGAGGCTTTCATCGACGGCTTCTGGGCCGCGCTGGCCGGCGGCATCGTGCCGGTACCGCTCGCGGTCGGGATCAGCGACGAACACCGCTGGAAGCTGCTGCGCATCGCGCGACAGCTCGGCGAACCGTGGCTGTATACCGAGCGCAAGGGCCTGCAGAAACTGCGCGAATTCACCACCGCGGCCGGAGAACAGGCGGCGTTTGCGCGTCTCGAACAGCGGGCGCTGCTGATCGACGAGGTCGAGGCGATCGGGCGCGCGGCCGACCCGGTCGCGGTGCGCCCGGACGACGTGGCCTTCATCCAGTATTCCTCGGGCTCGACCAGCAGCCCGAAGGGCATCGTGCTGACCCACGCCAACCTGCTGGCCAACACTCGCGGCGCGCTCGAGGCCGCGCGCTTCACCTCGGACGATGTGTCGTTGTCGTGGATGCCACTGACCCATGACATGGGCCTGATCGGCTTCTTCATCATGATGTTCGCCTGCGGCATCCAGCTCAACCTGATGCCGACCGATCTGTTCATCCGCCGCCCGCTGCTGTGGACGACGCTGCTGTCGCGGCACCGGGCGACGCTGACTTCCTCGCCGAATTTCGGCTACCGCCACTACCTGAAGGTGCTCGGCGACCGCGAGATCTCCGGCATCGACCTGTCGGCGGTGCGGCTGATCTTCAACGGTGCGGAACCGATCAGCGTCCCCTTGTGTGACGAGTTCATGGACCGCCTCGCCCCGGCCGGACTCGCGCGCCGCGCAATGTTTCCGGTGTACGGCCTCGCCGAGGCCTCGCTGGCAATGACGCTGCCGGCGCCGGGGAGCGCGTACCGCTCGATCCGCGTGGACCGTCACTCGCTGGCACCCGGGCAGGCGGCGCGCGAGCTGCCCGCCGGACACCCCGACGCGCTGGAATTGATGCTGCTCGGCCACGCGATCCCCTACACCGAGCTGCGCCTCGTCGATGACGCGGACCGGCCGGTCGCGGCCGGCGCGGTCGGGCACGTGCAGATCCGCGGCGCCAACGTCACCCGTGGGTACTTCCGCGCGCCGCAGGCCAACGCCGAGGGTTTCACCGCGGATGGCTGGCTGCGCACCGGCGACCTCGGGCTCATCTGGGACGGCCAACTCGCGATCACCGGGCGGGCCAAGGAAATCATCTTCGTCAACGGCCAGAATTACTATCCGCACGACCTCGAGGCCATCGCGTGGCGCGCCAGCGGGCTCGAACTCGGCAAGGTCGCAGCGGCCGGCTGCCGCCCGCCCGGCGCGGACACCGAGCGGCTGGTGCTGTTCGTGCTGCACCGGGGCCCGCTGGCGGATTTCCTGCCGGTGGCGCGCGAGGTCGCGCACCTGGTCAACGAACACGCCGGGCTCGAGGTCGCCGAGGTCGTGCCGATCCGGCGGATGCCGAAGACCACCAGCGGCAAGATCCAGCGCGTCGCGCTCGAACAGGCCTGGCTGGCCGGCGAGTTCGCCGCCGAGCTCGAGGAGCTCGAACGCCTGCGCCTGGCCGCGCATGCGGCCACCACCGTCAGCCCCGGCAGCATCGAAGCCCGGCTCCTGGCCATCGTCGAAGAAGTGCTGCCGGACCGCCGGGTCGCGGCCGACGACAATCTGTTCGACGTCGGCGCCAGTTCGCTGGCGCTGATCCAGATCCACGAGCGCATCGACCGCGAGTTCCCCGCTGCGGTCGAGCTGACCGAGCTGTTCGAGCACCCGACCGTGCAGCAGCTTGCGCGCTTGCTCGCCGGACGACTGGCGCCGCCCGCGGCTTCAGGCTGAAGCGCCCGGCGGCGCCGGTGGCGCGCCGGCCTCCGGCAGCGGCTCCCGCCGCACGCGCCAGCGGCGGTAGCTCCACAGCCAGTCCGCCGGCCGTTCCCGGGTGAAGGCCTCGATGCGCTGCGCGTAGCGCTCGATCAGCGCGCCGGGCGGAAGTTCCTCGCCGCGCGCGGCCAGCGGCTCGAAGGTCACCTCGTAATGGCCGCGCGCCGCACGCCGCACCGCGACGTAGAAGACGGCCATGCCGGCGTGCCGGGCGATGGCCTCCGGACCGATGAAGAATGCCGTGTCCTGGTCAAAGAAGCGGGTGACGTGCCGTACCGAGGACGACACCGGGTCCTGGTCCGCGACCATCGCGACGATGCGCGGCTGGCCACGGTGCCGCAGCACCCGCATCAGCAGGCGCTTGGCCGGGATCATGCGCGCGCCGAAACGGCCACGCAGCGTCAGCATCAGCCGGTCGCCGAAGCGGCCGTGGATCGGCTTGTAGGCGGCGTCGATCGGGTAGCCCATGCCGAGCGACATCGCCAGCAGCGTCCACTCCCAGTTGCCGTTGTGCGAAGTCAGCGTGATCACCGAGTGGCCGGCATCGAGTTCGGCCCGCACCGCGGCGACGTTGCGCAGCGTGACCCGGCGGCGGACCTCGTCGGCACTGATCGTCAGCGCCTTCACGATCTCGACCAGGACTTCGGCAAAATTGCGGTAGAACGCGCGCCGCGTCCGGGTCACGTCCGCCTCACTGAACTCCGGAAAGCAGCGGCGCAACTGCCCGTTCACGACCGCGCGCCGGTACGGCGTCACGTGTTCGCCGAGCCAGGCGAGGAAGTGCGCCAGCGCGTACCACGCCGGCAGCGGCAGCGCCGACAGCGCCCGCAGCCACAGCGGCAGGCGCGCGAACGGCGCACGGCTTTCCAGTTCGCGCTGGCGTCGTTCGCGGGGGCTCAACGGCATCGGGTACGCAGCTTACCGGATGATCCGCCCGGGCGCCGCACGTGGTTTATCGGCCGGGCGGCAGCCGGTAGAATGCGCCAGCGACCAGGCACGGCACCGGCCGTGCGCCCCTCCCCCGAAGGATTCCCCCGATGGCCGAAGCATTGATCTACGACCACCTGCGCAGCCCGCGCGGCCGCGGCCGGCCCGACGGCTCGCTGCACACGGTGACGCCCGTGGGCCTCGCCGCCCAGGTGCTCGCGGCACTGCGCGAGCGCAGCGGCCTCGATACCGCGCTGGTGGATGACATCGTGCTGGGTTGCGTCGCGCCGATCGGCGAACAGGGCGCGAACATCGCCCGCGTCGCCGTGCTGTGCGCCGGCTACGCCGAATCGGTGCCGGGCCAGCAGCTCAACCGCTTCTGCGCCTCCGGGCTCGAGGCAGTCAACAACGCAGCGGCGCAGGTCATGTCGGGCCAGTCCGAGCTGGTGATCGGCGGCGGCGTCGAGTGCATGTCGCGCGTACCGATGGGCGCGGACGGCGGCGCCTGGGCCGCCGACCCGGCGGTGGCCTTCCCGCTGCACTTCGTGCCGCAGGGCATCAGCGCCGACCTGATCGCGACGCTCGACGGCTACAGCCGCGAACAGCTCGATACCTACGCGCTCGAGAGCCAGCGCCGCGCCGCGACCGCCTGGCGCGAGGGCTGGTTCAACCGCTCGATCATGCCGATCCGCGACCAGCTCGGCGAAGTGCTGCTCGAGCGCGACGAGTACATGCGCCCGCAGACGACGGCCGCGGACCTGGCCGCGCTGAAACCGGCCTTCGAGACCCCGGGGCAGCAGTTCGGCTTCGACGCCGTGGCGCTGCAGCGCTATCCGCAGATCGAGGCGATTCGCCACGTACATACAGCCGGCAACTCCAGCGGCATCGTCGATGGCTCCGCCGCGGTGCTGGTCGGCAGCCGCCGCATGGCCCGCGCGCTCGGCCTGAAGCCGCGCGCCCGGATCCGCGCCTTCGCGTCGATCGGCTCGGAACCGACCATCATGCTGACCGGCCCGGCCGCGGCAACCCGCAAGGTGCTGCGCCGCGCGCGCATGCAGCCGGCCGATATCGATCTGTGGGAGCTGAACGAGGCCTTCGCCTCGGTCGTGCTGCGCTACCGGCGCGACCTCGAGCTCGACCCGGCGCGCCTGAACGTCGCCGGCGGCGCGATCGCGATGGGCCATCCGCTCGGCGCGACCGGCGCGATGATCCTCGGCACGGTGCTCGACGAGCTCGAGCGGCGCGGGCTCGGCACCGCACTCGTCACGCTGTGCATCGGCGCCGGCATGGGCACGGCCACCATCATCGAGAGGCTCTGAATGAACGGCACGATCCGGATCACCGTCGGCGACGACGGCATCGCCACACTGACCATCGACTGCCCCGGCCGGCCGGTCAACGTGATCACGCCGGAGCTGACCGCCGATCTGGTCGCGGCGGTCGAGCGCATCGCCACCGATCCGGCGATCCGCGCCGCGATCATCACCTCGGCCAAGGCCGATTTCATGGCCGGCGCGGATCTCAAGGAATTCGCCACCGCCTGGAATCGCGGCGTCAGCGCCGCGGAGGCGGCCGGGACCAGTCGTAACTTCAGCCGGCTGTACCGGCAGCTCGAGACCTGCGGCAAGCCGGTGGTCGCGGCGATCAACGGCCTCGCGCTCGGCGGCGGCTTTGAACTGGCGCTGGCCTGCCACTATCGCGTGCTGGCCGACGAGCCCAAAGTCGTGGTCGGCCTGCCGGAAGTGAAGGTCGGCCTGCTGCCCGGCGCCGGCGGCACGCAGCGCCTGCCGCGCCTGATCGGCATCGCCAATGCCCTGCCGCTGATGCTCGAGGGCCGGCACGTACGACCGGCCGAGGCCCTGAAGCTCGGCATCGTGCACGAGCTCGCGCCGCGCGCGGAGCTGCTCGAACGGGCGCGCCGCTGGCTCGCCGGCTCGCCTGAGCCGACGCAGCCCTGGGACCGGAAGGGCTTCCGCGTGCCGGGCGGCGCCGGGCTGCTGAACCCGGCGGTCGGTCAGACTTTCATGGGCGCGAATGCGCTGGTCGCGCGCGAGACGATGCGCAACTATCCGGCGCCGGTCGCGATCCTGTCCTGCGTGTACGAGGGCACGCAGATGCCGATCGACGTCGGGCTCGCGGTCGAGTCGAAGTACTTCGGCCAGCTCCTCGCCGGCCCGGTCGCGCACAACCTGATGTGCACGATGTTCATCAACAAGGGCCAGGCCGACGGCCTGGCGCGGCGCCCCAGGGAAGTGCCGACGAGCCGGGTGACGAAGCTCGGCGTACTCGGCGCCGGCCTGATGGGCGCCGGCATCGCGCACGTCGCGGCCGTAGCCGGCATCGAGGTCGTGTTGCTCGACTCGACCCGCGAGTTCGCCGAGCGGGGCCGCGGGCATACGCGGGACCTGCTGGCGCGCGAGGTCGCGCGCGGCCGGCTCGACCAGGCGCGCGCCGATGCCGTGCTCGGGCGCATCCGGCCGACCGCCGACTATCAGGACCTCGCCGGCTGCGAACTGGTCGTCGAGGCCGTGTTCGAGGACCGCGCGATCAAGGCCGACGTGACCGCGCGCGCCGAGGCGGTGCTCGGCGCGGACGCCGTGTTCGCCAGCAACACCTCGACGCTGCCGATCACGGGGCTGGCGAAGGCGTCGCAACGCCCGGCGCGGTTCATCGGTGTGCACTTCTTCTCGCCGGTCGAGAAGATGCCGCTGGTCGAGATCATCGTCGGGCGGCGCACCGATGCGGTGGCGATTGCACGGGCCTTCGACTTCGTCGCGCAGTTGCGCAAGACCCCGATCCTGGTCAACGACAGCCGCGGCTTCTTCACCAGTCGCGTGTTCAGCACTTTCGTCAACGAAGGCCAGGCCATGCTCGCCGAAGGCGTGGCGCCGGCGCTGATCGAGAACGCGGCGCGCCGCGCCGGCATGCCGGTCGGGCCGCTCGCCGTGGCCGACGAGGTCTCGCTCGAGCTCGCCTGGCGGATCATGCAGCAGACCGAAAAGGATCTCGGCGCGCGCTACCGCCGGCCGGTCAGCTACGAGGTGACACGGCGCATGGTGCTCGACTGCCAGCGCTCCGGCCGGCGGCAGGGAGCGGGTTTCTATGATTACCCGGCCGACGCGCCCAAGCGGCTGTGGCCGGGGCTGGCGGAGCAATGGCCGCTGGCCAGTGTACAGCCCACGCCCGACGCGGTGCGCCAGCGACTGCTGTACATCCAGGCACTGGAGACCGCGCGCTGCGTCGAGGAAGGCGTGCTCACCGATCCGGCCGACGGCGACATCGGTTCCATTCTCGGCATCGGCTTCCCGCCGTGGACCGGCGGCACGCTGGCCTTCATCGACACCATGGGCATCGCCCGATTCGTCGCCGACTGCGAGAAGCTCGCGCGGCGGCATGGTCCGCGCTTCCGGCCGTCGCGCTGGCTGCGCGAGCGCGCCGCGCGCGGCGAGCCGTTCCATCCGGTCACCGGCGTCCGGCCGGCGGCTTGAGGCCCGCTGCCGATGCGGCGCACGATCTTCGAGCCGGAACACGAGATGTTCCGCGAGACCGCGCGACGCTGGTTCCAGCAGGAGGTCGCGCCGCAGGTCGAACGCTGGCGCGAGCAGGGCTTCGTCGAGCCGGAGTGGTTCCGCCGCGCCGGCGCGCAGGGCTACCTGCTGATGTGGGCGGACGAATGCTACGGTGGCGCGGGCCTCGCGGATTTCCGCTACGAGCAGATCCTGATCGAGGAAGACACGCGCCACGGCGACATCGGTTATTTTCTGTCGCTGCATTCGCGGCTGGTCGCACCGTACATCGGTCACCTCGGCAGCGAGGAGCAGAAGCAGCGCTTCCTGCCGCGCTGCGCGCGTGGCGAGTGCATCCTCGGCATCGCGCTGACCGAGCCCGGCGCCGGCAGCGATCTGGCCGGCATCCGCACCCGTGCCGAGGACCGCGGCGATCACTGGCTGCTGAACGGCTCGAAGACCTACATCTCCAACGGCCAGATCGGCAACCTGTTCGTGGTCGCCGCGCGCACCGTGCCGGAAGCGCGCCACGGCCTCGGCCTGTTCCTCGTCGAGGATCACCTGCCCGGCTTCCGGCGCGGCCGCAACCTGAAGAAGCTCGGCCTCAAGGCCCAGGACACCTCGGAGCTGTTTTTCGACGACCTGCGCGTGCCGAACGACAACGTCCTCGGCGACCCGACTCTCGGCTTCCACTACCTGACCAACTTCCTCGCCGAGGAGCGGCTGATCAACGCCTGCTGGAACATCGCCCACGCGCAGACCGCCTTCGACCTGACGCTCGACTTCGTTCGCGAGCGCTACGCCTTCGGGCGGCCGATCGGCACGTTTCAGAACTCGCGCTTCCGCATGGCTGAAATGCGCGCCCAGCTCGATGCGCTCCAGGTGTTCGTCGACCACTGCGTGCTGGAGCACAACGCCGGCCGGCTCACCGCCGAGCTCGCCGCGGAGGCCAAGCTGCTGTCCAGCGAGCTGGAAAACCGCGTGATCGACCAGTGCCTGCAGCTCCATGGCGGCGCCGGCTACATGGATGAGTACCGGATCTCGCGGATGTATGCCGATGCACGGATTTCGCGCATCTATGCCGGCACCTCGGAGATCATGAAGGAGATCATCGGCCGCTCGCTCGGCCTCGATGAGCGCAAGCTGCCGAACCGCTGACCACGGGCACTGCCCGGGTCCGCAGGGGGAACGATGCACGGGCTGATGATGGACACGCCGCTGACGATCACGACCATCCTGCGGCACGCGGAGCGGGTCAACGCCGCCTCCGAAATCGTCTCGGTGACCGCCGACGCGCCGCGCCATCGCTGCACCTACGCCGACGTCTTCCGCCGCGCGCGCCAGCTCGCCAACGCGCTCACCGCGGCCGGCGTCCGCCCCGGCGATCGCGTCGCGACGCTGGCCTGGAACGACTACCGGCACCTGGAGTTGTACTACGCGGTGTCCTGCATGGGCGCCGTGCTGCACACGCTGAACCCGCGGCTGTTCGCCGAGCAGATCACCTACATCTTCAACCACGGCGGCGCGCGGATCCTGTTCGCGGACCAGACGCTGCTGCCGCTGGTGGAAATACTGCGGCCCGGCCTGCCGGCGCTCGAGCGCCTGGTCGTGCTGGGGCCCGACTACGAGGCGTTCATCGCCGGCCAGCCGGACCGTTACGACTGGCCCGAGCTCGACGAGCGCGAGGCCAGCTCGCTGTGCTACACCTCCGGCACCACCGGCCACCCGAAGGGCGTGCTGTACAACCATCGCGCCACCTTGCTGCACAGCTACGGCTCGACGCTGGTGGATACGCTGGCATTGAGCCGCCGCGATTCCGTGCTCGCGGTCGTGCCGATGTTCCATGCCAATGCCTGGGGCCTGCCCTACAGCGTGCCGATGGTCGGCGGCAAGCTGGTGTTCCCGGGGCCGAAGATGGGCGACGGCGCGACGCTGGCCGCGCTGATCGCGGAGGAACAGGTGACGATCGCCGCCGGAGTGCCGACCGTGTGGCAGCTCCTGCTGAACTACGCGCGCGAGCACGACCTCGTGTTCCACTCCCTCGAACGCATCCTGGTCGGCGGCTCGGCCTGTCCGCTCTCGATCATGAACGAGTTCCGTGACCGCCACGGCGTCTGGTGCGTGCACGCCTGGGGCATGACCGAGATGACGCCGCTCGGCACGGCCAACGCGAAGCCGCCGGGCTACGACGCGCTGTCGCCGGTAGCGCAGGATGCATTCCGCGTCCGCCAGGGTCGTCCGGCCTTCGGCGTCGAGATGAAGATCGTCGACGACGCCGGCCGCGAGCTGCCCTGGGATGGCGCGAGCGCAGGCCTGCTGAAGGTGCGCGGCCCGTGGGTGTGTCGCGACTACTACCACACCGGCGAGCCGAGCGCCGCGCATGCCGAGCCCGGCTGGTTCGCGACCGGTGACGTCGCCAACATCGCGCCCGACGGCACGCTGCAGATCACCGACCGCGCCAAGGACGTGATCAAGTCCGGCGGCGAGTGGATCAGCTCGATCGACCTCGAGAACATCGCTGCCGGCCACCCGGACCTGCTGCAGGCCGCGGTCATCGGCGTGCCGCACCCGAAATGGGACGAGAGGCCGCTGCTGATCGCGGTGCCGCGACCCGGCGCGACGCCGACCCGCGAGGGCGTGCTCGGCTGGCTCGAGGGCCGCATCGCGAAGTGGTGGACACCCGACGACGTCGTGTTCGTCGAGAAGATCCCGCTGACCGCGACCGGCAAGATCTCCAAGGTCGAACTGCGCCAGCAGTTCCGGGACTACAGGCTGCCAGCATGAAACAGACCGCTTCCGCACGCTCAGTTCGCGGCACTTTGCTCGTGATCCTCGGCATGCTCTGCCTGCCGGCGGCCGTCGCCGCGCCGCCGGTCGAGGAGGAGTTACCCGACGGCAAGAGCGAGCGCTCGCGGGGCACGGTGGCGCCGCGAGCGCAGCCGCAGGTCCGGCACGGTGTGGCGACCGGGGCCGGGGCGGCCGCCGGTGCCGCGCGGGCGCGGGCCGCAGCGACCAGCGATGCGCTGGTCATCGAGGGCGAAGCGGTCAGCGCCACGCCGAGCCGCGGCCAGGTCCGGATTGAGGACATGTCGCCTTACGGCAGCGGCTGGAGCGGCAACCGCCAGCTCAAGTGGTCCGCTCCCGGTGACGGGGCCATGCTGATGCTGGCGCCGGCCGTACCGGCCGGTCATTACGACGTAACGCTGCACCTGACCCAAGGCCCGGCTTATGCGCGCCTCGAAGTCATCGGCCTGGCCGGCGTGATCCCGCGCTCGGATGTCGAGCTGTACGGGCCAACGCTCGCGCCACCGGCCCAGGTCGCCCTCGGCGTGCTCGAACTCGGCCCGGAGCGCGGCTTCGCGATCCGCATCCTCGGCCGCGACCCGCGCGCGACCGGTTACTCCGTCGGCCTCGACAAGCTGTCGCTGGTTCCGGTCAATGCCGCGTCAGGCGAAGGTCGCGCGGCCGGACCGTGAGAGGGAGGCACTCAGACGGGCGCGCGGCTATGGGCCACTACAAGAACGGAGGCGGCTCCATGCACATGGTCGGGGCCAGGAGCGACCAATCGTCCGGATGCCGTTGCACATCGAGGCGATCATAGGGCTGCCCACGGTAGTCACGCCGCCCGCACCGCCGGTCGGCCTCCCTTCCTTCCGTTCTCGCGCGCTGCCGCTGCTTTGCGCGGGGAGGTACGCGAGCCAGCTTCGCTTGCGGCCAACCGCATCATCCACTTTCTGCTGCCGAAAATGCCGGCCAGCGCGCCTTCTACTCGCAGGCTGGCGTTTCGCCTCGGCCAGTGCAATCCGTACCCCTCGCCCAATAGTTCGATCTCCGCCAGCTCGGCAGCGGTAGCGTTTTCGAGCCCCTGCACGCTGCGCGCCGGAAAGGCAAAGACGCAGTCGTTATCCAGTTCTACGACGATACGTTCGGTCCTCCGTTCGTGACGCGCCGCCTGCGCCCGTGGCTCGCGCTCATCGCGGCCGCCGATCCGCCCCGTCCGATTCACCCGCGCGATCTCGCGTTCGACCGGGTCTCGCTTAGCCATGCAGCTTCTCCCATTTGCCCAGCAACCGGACTCGGTTGTCCCGAACGAGCCCCTCAGCCGCCCACTACCCGGCCCGGATTCAGAATGCCGCGCGGGTCGAGCGCCTGCTTGAGGTGGCGCATCAGTTCGATCTCGGCCGGACTGCGGGACAGCGGCAGCCAGGCGCGTTTTTCGAGCCCGATGCCGTGCTCGGCCGAAATCGAGCCGGCACGCGCGGCCAGCGGCCGGTAGACGATCTCTTCGACCTGGGCGCGGGCGCCGACGCCGGTCGGTCCGACGATGGCGAGGTGCAGGTTGCCGTCACCGAGATGGCCGAACGTGAAACAGCGCGCGCCCGGATGCGCGCGCGCCAGCGCTGCGTGCACCTCCGCAACGTAGCCCTCCATCTCCGCGATTGGCAGGCTGACGTCGAACACGAATGGTTCGCCGAGCGCGAACATCTGCCCGACATCGTCGCGCAGCGCCCACAGCGCATCGCGCTGGGCGCCGGAACTGGCGATCACCGCATCGTCGCAACCGCCCTCCCCGGCGACCGCCGCCAGCACAGCCTCGAAGCGCGCCTGGTCCGCGACCGGGTCCGCGCCCTGGGCTTCGACGATCACGTAGTACGGGAAGTCACCGTCGAGCGGGCTGCGACCCCGCGCCGGCGGCTGGGTGACCATGCGGAAGAATTCGCGCCACATCACCTCGAATGACGACAGGCTGCCGCCGAGCAGCCCGTCGAGCCGGCCCAGCAGCCCGCTGACCTGGTCGAAGCGCGTGCAGCCCAGCAGTGCCGTCTGGGAGCCGGACGGCAGCGGCCGCAGCCGCAGCACGAGGCGTGTGATCACGCCGAGCGTGCCCTCGGTGCCGATGAAGAGCTGCTTGAGGTCGTAACCGGCGTTGTTCTTCAGCATGCGGTTCAGCGCCGGGATCACGGTACCGTCGGCCAGCACGGCCTCGAGGCCGAGCACCAGCTCGCGCATCATGCCGTAGCGGATCACGCGGTTGCCGCCCGCGTTGGTGGCGGCGTTGCCACCGATCGTGGCCGAGCCACGCGCACCGAGATCGAGCGCGAACATCAGGCCGGCGCTCCCGGCGGCCTCCTGTACGGCCTGCAGCGTGGCGCCGGCCTCGACCAGCACCGTGCGCCCGGCGCAGTCGATCGCCTCGATGCGGTTCATGCGCTCGAGCGACAGGCCGATTTCATCGGGCCCGGCGACGCAGCCCTGCACGAGGCCGGTCAGTCCGCCCATCGGTACGACCGGCTGCCCGGCGGCGTGACAGGCAGCCAGAACGCGGGACACTGCCTCCGTCGCCGCCGGGCGCACGATCGCGAGCGCGCCGCAGGGCCGGGGATCGGACCAGCCCGTCGCCCGGCCGCTGACCTCCGCGCCGGTCAGCAGACCATGCGGACCGACGATTTCCGCGAGACGCGCCAGCAGCTCCATCGGCGGTCATTCTAGCCGGCTGTCGCGTGGTTCGCCGAAGCGGCGCGAGTGCGCTATCTTCTCAGCACCGCGGGCCGGTGCCCGCGCGGGGGATCCAGCCATGGCCACCGAACCGTCACTCGCCGCGAGGCTGCTCGACGAAGTCGCCGGGCGCGCGCAGTCCGCGGAATACTGGTGGCAGCTCGGCATCATTCTGCTCGCCGTCGCGCTCGCCTGGGCCATGCGCCGGGCGGTTATCCGGTCCTTCGCACGCGCGGCCGGCACCCAGCCCGGCAGTGCCGGCGAGATCCTCGCCGAACTGAGCAGCCGGCTCGTCTTCCCGGCCGTGCTCGGCCTCGGCTGCCAGATTGCGGCGACCGTGCTCGCGCGCCTCGATCTGCCGCAGGGCGCAATCGCGACGGTCGCGGTGATCGCGCTCGCCTTCACCGGCATCCGCCTGCTGATCGAGCTGCTGAAGCGCGGCCTGCGGCCCGGACCGTTGCTGGTGGCGACCGAGCACGTGCTCGCCTGGGGCTTGTCGCTGCTGGTCGCCGTGTACGTGCTCGGCTGGCTCGAACCGATCACGGCCGCGCTCGACAGCATCGCCCTGCCGCTCGGCGAAAAGAGCTTCTCGCTGCTGGATGCGCTGCGGATCGTCGCCACGCTGCTCGCCTTCCTGCTGGTGGCCGCGTGGCTCGGCGCGCTGGCGACGCGCGGCATCATGGCCTCCGAGCAGCTTTCGATCGGCCTGCGCGTCGGCATCAGCAAGGTCGTGCGCCTGCTGCTGCTGGTGCTGGCCGCGCTGGTCGCGCTCGACCTCGTCGGCGTGGATCTCGCCGGGCTGGCGATCTTCAGCGGTGCGCTCGGCATCGGCCTCGGCTTCGGGCTGCAGCGGATCGCCGCCAACTACATCAGCGGCTTCATCCTGGTCGGCGACCGCTCGATCCGGCAGGGCGACGTGATCACGATCGGCGAGCGCTTCGGTGTCGTGCGCGAGCTGCGCGCCCGCTACGTCGTCGTCCGCGATCGCGACGGCGTGGACACGCTGATCCCGAACGAGAACCTGATCAGTTCCGAGGTCATCAACTGGAGCTATGGCGACCGCGCGATCCGGCTCAAACTGCCGCTGCGGATCAGCTACCGCGACGACCCACACGCGGCGCTGCGACTGCTGCTCGAGGCGGCCGGCCGGCACCCGCGTGTGCTCAAGGAGCCCAAGCCGGCGAGCCGCGTGATCGCCTTCGGCGACAACGGCATCGAACTGGAGCTGCGCTTCTGGATCATGGATCCCGAGGACGGCATCTTCAACGTGCGCTCGGACCTGCACCTGACGATCTGGGACCTGTTCCGCGAAGCCGGCTTCACGATCCCGTACCCGCAGCGCGACCTGCATCTGCGCGACGGCTGGAACCTCAGGCCGGGCGGGTCAGATACACCAGCACCCGCTCCATCAGCGCGTTGATCGCGCGGTAGGCCGCGGGCGGGGTGGCGAGAAGTTCGGCCTCCGACTGCACCCAGGTCGCGGGTTGCAGCTCGGTGCGGCAGTTCCCGATCAGCGCGCGCGCCGACTCCGGCGTCGTCTCCAGATGGAACTGCAGGCCGATCACGCTGCGGCCGAACTGGAAAGCCTGATTCCCGCAGGCCGCGCTGCGGGCCAGCCGGATGGCGCCGGGCGGCAGGTCGAAGGTTTCGCCGTGCCAGTGAAATACCCGCGAGGATGGCGGAAAGCGAAACGAAGCACCGGCACCGGGATCGACACCCTGCACGTCGAACCAGCCGATTTCGCGCTCGGGGTTGCGGTACACGCTCGCGCCGAGGGCGCTGGCGATGAGCTGCGCGCCGAGACAAACGCCGAGCACCGGCTTGCCGGCCGCGATCGCCTCGCGGACGAAGCGTTTCTCGGCGACGAGCCACGGCAGCTCGGCCTCGTCGTTGACGCTCATCGGCCCGCCCATCGCGACGATGAAGTCGGGTTCGCACGGATCCGGCAGCACCGGCGCCTCCCACAGGCGGGTTGTCGTCAGCTCGTAGCCCGCCGCCGCGAGCCACGGCCCGATGCTGCCCGGGCCTTCGAACGGGACATGTTGCAGACAGTGGGCGCGCCGCGGCATGTGCATTCCTCCTCGGCACCGGGCAGCGCGGCGTCACGACCTCGACGGGATCGCTGGCGCGGCTCGCCCAAGGCGCAGGGAGTCTAACAGACCCCGGCGTGCCCGATCCCCGCGGCGCTCAGCCGAATCGCGCCACATAGGTTTGCGGATCCAGAATGCATTGCCGGTCGATTGCACCCGATAACCAGAACATGCGCGGCCCACGCCGGAATTCAAACACGCGATACAGGTGATAGACATCCCGGCAATGTCGCGACGTTTCGAGCTCATGTCGGGTTACGTAGAAAGGCGCTTCCTTGCCGAATGCCGTAGTCTTGACTTCGATCAGCTTGTCCCTGCCATTGACCTCGAACGAGTGCACATCGAAGCCGAGGCCATCCCCTTTGCTCACCGCCACGTGCTCCACTCTGTCCGCCAGCTTCCTCACCCCCAACTGATGCAGTCGATGCCGCTCGTAGGCGACGACGAACTGCTCACCGGCCCGCCCGAGCGACCGATTCCGACACTCTTGCTCCAGGTAGTTGCGTTTGACGCCGAGGCTGCGAGGCTGATATTCGGGTTGGCGATTCGCAGAGGCCTGATCGACGACGGGCGCCGGCACCAGGACGTCTTGGAAGTCCGGTGCCGCAGGCACGATCGCCGGCCGCTCGATGGCGGCATTGACGATTCGCTCGAGGTCCGTATCGGCAACCAGCCGGGTCATCACCTCGCGCAACAGCGCTCCCTGATAGTTGCGCATGGGCTTGTAGCCGATGATCCAGGGTTGCCCGAGCTCGACCAGAATCGCACTGATGTTCTGATGCTTGAGTTCGACCGAGCCCTCGGACCGGTCACGCAGTTTCTGCAGAAGATTGCGGCGATGCAGCGACTTGTTGTAGGCCTGCCCGGCGAGTTCCTGGGCCAGCATGTCAAAGTAGTCCGCGACCACCGCCTCGACTTCGAGCCTCGACCAGTCACGCCTCGACTCGCTCATGGGACTTGCGCCGCAATCGCAATGGCCGGACTTCTATGTACACGATGCCGCGGCGTCGTTCCAGTCGGGCGCAACAACCAGCGCGGCGGATCGTGGACCCGCCGCGCGTCTGCTCTCAGGCCGCCTGCTGGGCGACCGGATAGGCCTCGAGGTGCACGACCCGCCCCTCAACCGCGAGCCCGGCGCCCTGCCACTGTCGCCCCGACATGCGCCAGTCGTGGCCGAGACCGATGGCCTTGTACTCGTCGATCCGGGATCGGCCGACTTCGGCCAGCAGCGCATGCACGCTGGCGACTGCGGGCGGCGGCGCCTCGCCGTCGGCCTCCAGCGCATCCATCGCGTAACTGTCAACGAGTTTCGGCAGGTGACGGACCAGCGTGTCGCCCGCCGCGAACAACTCGAGACCGGCCAGCACGCCGTTGATCGCGAACACTGCGCCGACCTGGTCCGGGATCGCCCGGATGCCAGTGCGGATCCGGTCGAGCGCTTCCGCCTGATCCGTGTAGATATCGGCCATGGCCGCGGTCGGCGATTCGACTTTCAGCGCGGCGGCCTTGCGGTCGATCTCAGCCCAGATCGCGCCCTGATCCGAGGCGGCGCGCCGCTGGTAGCGCAGGGACTCCGAGACGGCTGCAGCCTTTGCGGCCCTGGCCCGGGCATGCAGCGCCGCCCCGGTCGCCGCAAACCGGCGGCTGCGCCAGGACCAACGCCCGCGCTCAACGCAGGAAACCGGGATGTCGAGCGTGGTCTGCGCCGGCACGAGGATCGTCAGGTTCAGCACGCGGTTCTGCTTGGCGCCGGCCAGTTCCTCCCCGTCGAGCAGCAGGACCGGCTGCTCGCCCTTGTTCAGGAAACGCAGGTTGGGCACCGAGCCGGATTCCGAGACCTCGGAAACCTCGGCGAGTCCGCGCTGCAGCGCCTCGGGCAGCGTCAGGTAGTCCGGCGCCGCCGTACCCGGCCGGCACAGGGGGAACATGGTCAGGTTGGCTGCGGTCTGCGGGAATCCGAGCGACAGGCCCTGCAGGGCGGCTTCGAGCGTCTGGTTCGACATGGCAATCTCCTTGCCCCGGAAGTCCGGGCACCCGCATTTTCGGCGGGTGGGTGGCTCACCGCATGAGCCTGCACCAGAGGAGAATTCATGTACCGGAAGGACATGGTGCCGGTGGAGGGACTTGAACCCCCGACCTCTCGCTTACGAAGCGACTGCTCTACCAACTGAGCTACACCGGCACGGGGGCGCGAGTATAGGCAAGGCCGGCGGGACCGGCAACGCGGCGCGGAATCAGGCCCGGCGCCGCACCCGCACGACGACGTCCACGGCCCGCGCCTCCAGCTCCGGCGGCAGCTCGGGCATCCGCCCGATCTGCAACTGCCCCGCCGGAATGTCGGCGACCTCGCCGGTGTCCTCGTAATAGATGTGGTGATGTGGCTCCGTATTCGAGTCGAACTGGCAGCACTCCGGATCCATCGCGAGGGCCTTGATGAGACCGCGCGCCGCAAACAGATTCAAGGTGTTGTAGACCGTCGCCCGCGCGACCGGCGTGCCCATCCGGGCGAGTTCCCGGAACACCTGCTCGGCGGTCTGATGCTGATTACGGGCGAACAGCAGCTCGGCGATCCGCAGCCGCTGGGTCGTCGCGAGTATGCCGTGGGTCGCCAGCAGCGCTTCGAGGCGCCCGCGGTCCCTGCGGCCGGTGCTGGTCCTCTCGTCCATGGGCCACCAATATACCCCCCAAGGGATATCGGCTCAAATGCAGCGGATTTGCGTCGAGGCGGCGGCGTGACCGCGCGCTAGGCTCCGCGCATGTCGAAACCGATCTTTCCACCAGGCCTGCGCGGCCATACGCTCGCCGAGCTGCTGGTCGTGCTCGCACTCGCCGCCGTCCTGGCCGGGCTGGCGATGCCGGCTTTCGCCGGCCTGCTGCACGACAGTCGCCGCGACGCGGCCGTGCACGGCCTGCTGCACGCCGTCCACACGGCGCGCCAGCTCGCCGCCCTGCGCGGCGAGGAAGTCCGGCTGTGCGGCAGCATGGACCGGCAACGCTGTTCCGGCAGCGCGGACTGGAGCGGCGGCCTGCTGCTCACGGACGCAGCCGGAACCGTCTGGCGTAACCAGCCCGCGGCGGAGGCCGCGCCACGGCTGCGCTCGAACCGGACCTCGATCTCCTTCGAGGCTGGCACCAGTTTCGCCACGCCGGCGACAATCGTGGTCTGCGACCGCCGCGGCCCGGCGGCCGCGCGGGCCGTCATCGTCAGCCGCAGCGGCCGCCCGCGCGCCAGCGACCGCGATGCCAGCAACCGGCCGCTCCAATGCTGAAGCGCCACCGTCACTCCGGCTTCACGCTGATCGAAACGCTGATCGCGCTCGCCTTGCTGCTGGCCGGCGTCGCCGGCTCTGCGCTGCTGCTGGTCCACACGCTGCAGTACGAGCGCGAGTCCGCGCACCGGCGGGCCGCGCTGCGCGCCGGCGCCTCGCTCGCCGAGGAATTGCGCGGGCGCGGCGCCGACATCGATGCGGAGCTGGTGCAGGACTGGAGTACGGCCACGGTTGCCGCCCTGCCGGCCGGAGCCAGCGCCCGGCTCAGCGCCGCGGACGGTGCTCCAGGCAACCTCCTCATCCGCATCGAGTGGCCCGCCGCTGGCGGCACCCCGGAATGGCTGGAACTGCCGGTGCAGCCATGACGCATGCGCGCGGACTCACATTGATCGAGGTGCTGATCGCGCTGCTGCTGCTCGCACTGGTATGCGCGGCCTCGCTCGCCTTCGTCGCGCGCGGGCGCGCGGCCCATCGCGGCAGCGAAGCGGAGGCCCGACTCGAAGAAACGCTCGACGCTGCATTCGCGATTCTCGTCGACGAGATCCGCATGGCCGGCTACCTCGGCCTGGCTGCGCCCGGCAGTCCGGTCGCGGGAGCGACAGCACTGGGCGCTCCCGAGCCGTCCGATCTGCAGGTCAGCGGCGGCTGCGGTCCGTCATTGGCCCACGCTCTGGCCCGGCCGCTGGTCGTCGTCGATGGGCTCTTTGCCGCTGCACCGGAGACCGCGCTGTCATGCCGGCCGTCGCCGGAGGGTCGCGCGCAGGCGGGCGCCGACACGCTGATCGTGCGCCGCGCCAATGCGGAATCGACGACCGCGCAGGCAGGCCGACTGCAGCTTGAATCCACGCTGCGCTCCGCACGGCTGGTCGCGGATGGCGGCCGCCGGCTCGGCGCCGATGCCCGCCGGCACGACCTCGAGGTCGGCGTCTATTACGTCAGCGCCGATTCGACCGGGCAGCGCAACTGGCCGTCACTGCGGCGCAAGCGCCTGATCGGCGGCCTGCGTCCTGCGTTTCAGGACGAGGAACTGGTCAGCGGCATCGAGGACCTGCAGATCGAAGCACTTGCCGGCCCGGACGGCGGCCCGTCGCGGCGGCTGCGCCTGCGGCTCAGTGCGCGCAGTGACCTCGACGAAGCCGCCATTCCCGGCGGCCGGCGCCGGCGCACGGCGGAACGGGTGATCGCGCTGCGCAATGCGGAGATCATGCCGTGAGACTTCATGCCCGCGGCGTCGCGCTCGGTATCGTGCTGGTGCTGCTGGCCGGCCTCGGTGCGCTCGCGCTCGCGGGCGCCGCGGCGGCAGCGACCGCGCTCGCGCTGGCCGGGCACCAGCAGGCAGCGCTGCTGGCCTTCGAGGCTGCGGAAGCCGGCATTGCCGCGTCGCTCGCGGAAGCTGCGCGCGAACCCGCACCGCGGGCGACGGGGCCGCTGCCGTGGCCTGATGAGGATGACGCGTTCGTGACTCTCGAAACCCGCACCGAGGCGGTCACCGGCGCCGGCGCGCTGGCCGAGGGCTACACGATCGGCGAGAACGCCGGCGGCTTCGCGTCGCGGCATTTCGTCGTGATCGCCGAGGGCAGTGCCGATCGCGGCGCCCGCGTGCGACTCGAACAGGGCTTCTATGTCGTGGGGCCGGCGCGATGAGCCCGCTGCCGCGCCTGCTGCTGTGGCTTGTCGCCGGCGCCTCGATCATCTGGCCGGCGGTTGCGGGCGGCGACGAGACCCTCGTGCTGCGCGCACCGTTGCCGGCGGGAACCCGGCCGCTGCTGGTCTTCGTCGTGGATGGATCGGCGGCGCTCGGAACACCGGTCGCGACGCGCGCGGCTTATGACCCGAATATCGACTACGGCAGCCGGATCGCGACAGACGCCCGCTGCGATCCGGCGCGCGTGTACTGGCGGCGCGGGCCGGGCCCCGCGCCGGACTGTCAGCGCATGCCCGGACTCGACGCCAGTCCGGCAGCCACCGAATCCGGCCTGCACTGCGCGGCCGCAGGCGAGGCACTGGCTCGCCACGGGATCTTCGTCGCCGCACGCGTCGCGCAGTGGCAGGCCGGGCCCGACAGCGGTTACTGGGGCGCACCGGATCAGCACAGCGCGAGTGCGCTCCGCTGCAGCGCCGACGGCGCGACCGACCTCGACTGGAATGCGCCGCCGCTCGGCGCTGCTCACGTCTTCTACAGCGGGAACTTCCTGAACTGGCTGCAGGCGCCGGCCAGCGGCGCGGACGAACCGCTCGCGAACCTGCTGGCCGCCGCACTCGGCACGGCACTCGCCAGCACTGTCGAACTCGACGCAGCCATCGTGCGGAGCGCGAGTGCCGCGCCGGACCATCCCGCACCCTATGTCGCTCTCGCTGGGACACCGGCAACGGAAGCCGCCGCGCGCGTCGCTTCGATCGTGACGGCCGACACTTCCTCGGGGTCGAGCTGGCTCGCCGCAGCGCTGCTCGAAACGGCGCAATGGCTGTCCGGCAGCACGGGCGGGACGGCTGTCGACCCGCGCAGTGATCCCGCGGTGTTCGACGACCCCGCCTCCGGAGCCTACCGTTCGCCATTCGCGCCGGCCTGTCGCCCGGCCAGTATCGCCATACTGGCGGCCGGGACGCCCGCGCAGGATGCGGCCACCGTTGCGGCGGCCAACGCGTTGCCCGACTTCATCGCGCTGAGCGGCGGTTGTAACGAGGACTGCCTGCCGGCGCTGTCGGCCTGGCTCGCCGAAACCGACCTGCTCGATGCGCTGCCGGGCCAGCAGCGCGCGCCGGTGAGCTGGCTCGCGCTGCCAGCAGTCGCGCCGGCACTCGCTGCAGCCGCCGCGGCAACCGGCGATGCAGTGCACTTTCTCGACGATCCGCTCGCACTCGTCAACGTCGTCGCGCGCGCCCTGCAGCACGACGCCGCCGTGCCGGCCGGCCCGCAGCTTTCCGCGGCCGGGTTCGTACCGACCGCCGCGGCCGGAGAAACACGGGTGGTCGTACAGGGCCTGTCGCAGCCGCGGCTCCGCGAGCGCTGGCCCGGCAACGTGTTCGCCTGGGAACTCGATTGGGTCGCGGCAACGACGGCCGGCCCCACGCTGCTCGACCGGGACGGCGGTGCGGCACTCGACCCGGAAAGCGGGTTGCCGCACAGTGACTCGCGCAGCCTGTGGAGTGACGGCGATGATGCCGACCTGCTCGCGGGTGGCGCGGCGGCGCGGCTGCCACCCGCTGGTGAACGCCGGCTCTTCAGCAATCTGACGGCGGCGTCGCTGACCGACGCAGGCAATCAGCTTCGCGCCGATAACCCGCGTATTGACCGGAACCTGCTCGGCCTCGGCCGGCACGATCCGGAATCACCGGCAGACCTTGTCGACTGGCTGCGCGCGGAGCGCGGTCTCGGCGATCCCGGTCCGGGCGCGCCGATCGTGCTGCGGCTCGCCGATAACGACGGACTCGCACTCGTCGCGACGCAGGACGGCCTGCTGCATGCGCTCGATCTCGCCAGCGGCACCGAGCGCTGGGCGTTCCTGCCGCGCGAGCTGCTGCCGCGGCTTGCGGATCTGCACCGCGATGAACCGGCGGCGCTGCGCAGCCACGGCCTCGACGGAACGCTGGTGCTGCACGAGCAGGATCCCAACGGTGATCAGCGGATCGACGCCGCGGCCGGCGAACACCGCTGGCTCGTCTTCGGCCTCGGCCGCGGCGGCCCGACCTACTACGCGCTCGATCTGGCCGATCCGGACGAGCCGCAGTTGCTGTGGACCTTCGCTCCGTCCGCAGCCGGGACCGAAAGCCGGGCCGAGCCACTCGTCGCACGCCTCGCTGTCGCCGACCGCACGCAGAATGCCGGCCGGTGGATCGTGCTGCTGGCGGGCGGCTATGACCGCCGCTTCAACCTGCCCGTCGTCACGCCAGCGGGTGCCGGCAACAGGCTGTCGCTGCTCGACGCGATCACCGGGCAGTTGCTGTGGCAGGCCGGTGCCGGGTCCGATACCGACGCACAGCTCCGGCTCGAGGACTTCAGCTCGAGCCTCGCCGCCGCTCCGCGCGTACTCGACCTCGACGGCGATGGCTACCTCGATCGACTGTATCAGGTCGATGTCACCGGCTCACTGTGGCGCTTTGATTTTCACAGCGGCGCGGCCGCTGTCGATCTCGCCACGGCCCGGCGGATCGCGATTCTTGGCGCCGGCGGGCAGCGTTTCTTCGCGACGCCGGACGCGGCACTGGCACGCATCGACGGCGAGTTGCGGCTCACGCTCGCGCTCGGCTCCGGATCGCTCGCGCGCCCGCGCGACACCCGCGTGACTGACACTTTGTACGTGCTGTTCGACGGCGCATCGGCCGACGACTCCCGGGTCCTCACCGAGTCCGATCTGCACGACGCCGGAGGTGGCACAGCGCTGCCGGCCGGTGCCCCGGGCTGGCTGCGGCGCTTCGAGCAGCCGGGCGAAAAGGTCATCGGCCCGCCGCTGACCTTCGACCGCATGCTGTGGGTCCAGACCTACCAGCCGCTGCCATTCAGCGCCGCCGCCCCCTGCGGCCCGCCGCCTGCGATCCGCAGACTCCATGCCTTCGACGTCGCGACCGCGCAGCCGGCTACCCGTGTGGCCTGGCAGGCCCCCGACCCGCTCGAACTGACGGCTCCGGGCCTGCCGCCCGCCTTGCGCTTCGGCCAGTGGCGGCAGGCCGGCGGCCCGGCGCGGTTCTTCGCCAGCGCCGGCGCGCGCTCCTTCGACACCGGCACGGCCGGCATTCCGGTACGCACCTCATGGCGCCGCCTGCGACCCGCCGCGGCTTCACGCTGATCGAACTGCTGATCGCGCTCCTCATCGTCGCGATCACGACCTCGGTCGCGGCCGCATCCTACCGCGGCCACCTGCGCCGCGCGGCACGCGTCGAAGCCGTGCAGGCGCTGCTCGTGATCGCCGCCGAGCAGCAAGCCACTTAGTTAATCTGTTGATTTAGTCTAGGGAACAGGCGCCCCACGGGCACCCCCATGACGGCATACAGCAAGCCAAAGGCCAGGCCGCTGAGCAAGCCCATCTGGGTGTCGCTGGCACCGAAATCGCGCTTGATCGGTTCGATCAACACCGCGATGACCTGCCGATCAATGAAGGAGAAGATGTACACCAGGGCCAGCAAGAGCAAGCTCAGGTGCGTGCGCCAAGTGACCGACGGGGATGGGGCAGTGTTAGGGTTCATGCCCCATCTTCCCCACCATTGATCACCGGGCCATCGTCTTTTCGGACGATGGCCGCGCACGCAGCACCGGGTTAAGGTGCCTTCTTCCTTCATCCCATGCACGACCCTAGGATATTCCCTATGCCAGCAGACATTTTGCGCACGCACTTGGATCCCAAACAGCGCGCCTTCCGCGCCGAAGGCGTGGTCAGCGCCACCGTTCGCCAGCAACGCCTGCAAAGCGTGATCGACATGCTGGTGCAGCACAGCGACGAGTTGTGCCAGGCCATGGGCGAGGACTTTGGCGGACGCCCTGCGGTGTTTTCCTTGGCCAATGACATTGTGGGGTCGCTGGGCTCGCTCAAGCATGCCCGCGACCACCTGAGCGGCTGGATGGCCGACGAGGCACGGCCCGCGTTCCCGCCCTTCGACGCCTTTGGCTCGACCGCCTGGGTGCGTTTTCAGCCCAAGGGGGTGGTGGGCATCATCGGCACCTGGAATGCGCCGCTGTTCACCTTGCTCTCGCCCCTGGCCAGCGTGCTGGCGGCGGGCAACCGCGCCGTGCTCAAGCCATCGGAGGTGGCTCCCCGCACAGCAGACACCTTGCTGCGGGCCGCACAGGCCTGCCTCGATCCCGAGGTCGTCAGCGTGATCACCGGCGATGTGGCCCTGGCCGACCAATTCACGCAGTTGCCCTGGAACCATCTTGTTTTCACGGGCGCCACGGCTGTGGGCAAGAAAGTCATGGCCGCTGCGGCCCAGCATTTGGTGCCGGTCACGCTGGAACTCGGTGGCAAATCGCCGGTGCTGATCGGCCGCAGTGCCGACATCCGCAACGCGGCCGAGCGCATCGCCGTGGGCAAGAGCCTGAACTCGGGCCAGTTGTGCGTCGCACCCGACACCGTATGGGTCCACGCTTCGCAACTCCACGCCCTGATCAGCGCCCTGCAGGAATACTACGCAGGCCTGTATCCCGCGCTCGAAAGCAATCCTGACGTGACGCCCGTCATCAACGAACGCCATTTCGCCCGCGTGGAGTCTTACGTCGCCGATGCCGGCGCGCGCGGTGCACGCGTGGTGATGGCCGGTGATTGGCCAAGCAGCGCGGGGGCCGCCAGCCGTCGCATGCCCCTGCGCCTGGTCATCAACCCGGACGAGCAAAGCGACATTGCTCAGCAGGAAATTTTCGGGCCGGCCATGGTGGTGCGCACTTACGAGGACATCACCCAGGCCGTGGCCTCGATCAATGCCGGCGAACGCCCACTGGCGCTGTATCACTTCGGCAACGATCTGCAAGAGCGCGACTGGGTGCTGGACCACACCCTCTCCGGGGGGGTGTCGATCAACGACGTCACCATGCACCCGGCGCTGCACGATGCCCCTTTTGGCGGCGTCGGCGCATCCGGCATGGGCCATTACCACGGCCGCGAAGGCTTTCTGGAGTTCAGCCATATGCGCACGGTCTACAGCGCCGGCCAGCATGACCCCCGCCGGGAATGGGGCATGCTGCCGCCCTACACCACGGCTTTTGAGCAGATGATCCGTTCGGCCATCACGCCCTGAACCCTCACCGCACACGGACTGCTGGCATGACCTTCCTGGATGCTCTTTTTGGCTTGCACGGCCAAACGGCCGTGGTCACCGGTGCGGGCAAAGGCATTGGCAAAGCCTGTGCCCTGGCATTGGCCCAGGCTGGCGCCGATGTGACCCTGGTGGCGCGCACCGAAAGCGACCTGCTGCGGGTGGCCGATGAGATTCGGGCCCTGGGCCGGCGCGCGATCACCGTGGCGGGCGACATCAGCGATGAAGCCATCATGGACCGCGTGATCGCGCGCACCACCGAGGAATGGGGGCGGCTGAACATTTTGGTCAACAACGTTGGCGGCTCTGGGCCCAACCACCCGCTCAAAACCAGCAGCGAACAGCTCAACGCGACCCTGATCTGGAACGTCACCCCTGCCTTTTTGATGATCCAGAAAGCGGCGCCCGCGATGCGCGCGAGCGGTTCAGGCGCGGTCATCAACATATCGTCTGTCGCTGCGCGTTATGCCCAAAAGCATTTCAGCGCCTATGGCGCCGCCAAGGCCGCGCTCAACCAGCTGACGCGCAACCTGGCCCAGGATCTGGGCCCCGACATCCGGATCAATGCCATCGAGCCTGGAACGATCATGACCGATGCTTTGTTGCCGTTTCTGACGGATGAGCGCAAGGAAAGAATGCTCAAAACCACCCCGCTGGCCCGCCTGGGCCAACCCGAAGACATTGCAGCGGCGGTGGTGTACTTGGCTTCGGCTGCCAGCAGCTGGGTCACCGGCAAAATCATCGGCGTCGATGGCGGGGTTGAATCGCCCAATTTTTAACTGGGGCCCACTCGCGGATGCGGTCCGCTGCACCCGTCAGCAGCGGGGGCTGGCGTCTCGGCAGATGGCGGCCACGAGGCGTCCCACAAAGGGGTTGTCCGAGACGGTTTGTTTCATGCACACCGCCAGATGCCGCTGCGCCCAATGTTCGTCGAGTTGCAGCACCGCCTTATCCAGCTTGGCCTTCGCTATTCTTCAACAGATTAACTAAGCGGCTTGGCCGAGCAGGAGCGTTTTCACCTGGCCTATCGCAGCTACAGCGATCGCCTCGACGCACGGCCCGGCGACGATCCGCCCGGTTTGCTGGTGCCATCGCTGACCCCGCACGGCCAGTATCAGCTCGCGATCGAGCAGGCGGATGCCGCGGACTTCCGTGCGGTGGCGACTGCGCGTGGTCCGGCGGGCAGTGCCGGTGATCCGCTGTGCCAGCAGCTTTCGCTCGATGCCACCGGCCGGCGCGAGGCCCGCGACGCAGCGGGACAGGATACGACCGCGCGCTGCTGGTAGCGCTCAGCCGCGACCGGCGCGCAGCTCCGCCGGCAGGCCGAAGACGATGTCCTCGCGCGCGCCTTCGAGCTCGCTGACCTCGGTGCCGCCCCACTCACGCAGCCGCTCTACGATCCGCTCCACCAGCGCCTCCGGCGCGGAGGCGCCGGCCGTGATCCCGACCACGGCCGCGCCGCTGAACCATTCGCGGCGCAGGTCGCCGGCGTCGTCGACGAGCCAGGCTGGAATGCCCTGCGCGGCGGCGATCTCCCGCAGCCGGTTCGAGTTGGAGCTCGCCGGCGAGCCGACCACGATGATGACTCCGCAGGCCGCGGCGAGGCGGCGCACCGCGTCCTGGCGGTTCTGCGTCGCGTAGCAGATGTCCTCGCGGCGCGGCAGCACCAGCGCCGGAAAACGCTGGCGCAGCAGTGCCACGATCCGCGCGGTGTCATCCACCGACAGCGTCGTCTGCGTGACGACCGCGACGTGCTGCGGACTACGCGGCGCGATCCGCTCCGCGTCCGCGGTCGTCTCAACCAGGTGAATCCGTCCGCCCGGCGCCGGATCGAAGCGCCCCATCGTGCCGATGACCTCCGGGTGTCCGGCGTGGCCGATCAGGATCACGTCGCGGCCATCCGCGGCGAAGCGCGCCACTTCCAGGTGCACCTTGGTCACCAGCGGGCAGGTGGCGTCGAACACGCGCAGCCCGCGCCGCGCCGCCTCGTCGACCACGGACTGCGGCACGCCGTGCGCGCTGAAGATCACGATGCCGCCATCCGGCACGGCCTCCAGTTCGTCGACGAACACGGCGCCGAGCTGCCGCAGCCGCGCGACCACGGCGCGGTTGTGCACGACCTCGTGGCGCACCCACAGCGGCGCGCCGAACAGTTCCAGCGCGCGCTCGACGATCGCGATCGCGCGGTCCACGCCGGCGCAGAAACCGCGCGGGTTGGCCAGCAGGATCTTCACGGCGGCGCCGGGCGCCGCCGCCGGCCCTCCCACAGCGCATCGAGGATCAGCAGCGCCGCGCCGCAGGTGATCGCACTGTCGGCGACGTTGAACGCCGGGTAGTACCACTGCTGCCAGTGGAAATGCAGGAAGTCGACGACGTAGCCATGCACGAGCCGGTCGCTGACGTTGCCGAGCGCGCCGCCGAGCACCAGCGCGAGCCCGCAGGCCAGCAGCCACTGGCCGCGCGCCGGCAGCCGGCTCAGCCACCAGACAATGCCGAGACTGACGATCCCGGCAATGCCGACGAAGAACCAGCGCTGCCAGCCGCCGGCGCCGGCCAGCAGACTGAAGGCCGCGCCGGTGTTGTGCAGCCGGGTCAGGTCGAGCACCGGCAGCAGCGGGCGGATCTCGTACAGCTCGAGCTGCTGCAGGACCAGCCACTTGCTCGCCTGGTCGAGCGCGACGATCAGCGCCGCCAGCCACAGCCAGGGCAGCGCAGAGGCCGGTCGCGTTGGCGTGCCGTTCACGCCCAGCACCTCGTCTCGCCGGGGCCCTCGAGGTTGCCGACGCAGCGCCGGCACAGCGCCGGGTGCCGCGGATCGGCGCCGACGTCCGCACTATGGTGCCAGCAGCGCGCGCACTTCGGCGCTTCGTGCACCGCGGCGACCAGCCACGCACCGTCCGGCGCCAGCGTCACCGCCGGCACCGCCTCGGCCGGCCGTTCCGCCGCCGGCCGCATCCGTGCCGCCGAAGTGATCAGCACGAAGCGCAGTTCGTCGCCGAGCGCCGCCATGCGCCGATGCTGCGCCTCGTCGAGGAACACGTCCACCCGGGCATCGAGCGGCGCGCCGATCGCACCGGCGACCCGCAGCCGCTCGAGCTCGCGGGCGACATCGCTGCGCAGCGCGATCACCGCATCCCAGTCGACTGCGTCGCTGGCGGCAACTTCCGGCAGCGGCCACCAGGTCGAGAACATGACCGACTCGTCGCGCCGCCCGGGCAGGTACTGCCAGATCTCCTCGGTCGTAAAGGCCAGGATCGGCGCCAGCCAGCGCACCATCGCCTCGGCGATGTGATACATCGCGGTCTGCGCCGAGCGCCGGGCGAGGCTCGCGGCCGGCAGCGTATACAGGCGGTCCTTCAGCACGTCCAGCCAGAATGCGCCGAGGTCGACGACGCAGAATCCGTGCACCTTCTGGTAGATCAGGTGGAAGTCGTAGTCGCGGTAAGCGCGCACCACTTCCTGCTGCAGCTTCGCGGCGCGGTCCAGCGCCCAGCGGTCGAGCGCGACCAGCTCGTCCGGCGGCAGCGCATCGCGCACCGGGTCGAAGCCGGCGAGGTTACCGAGCAGGAAGCGCACGGTGTTGCGCAGGCGCCGGTAGCTATCGGCCATGCGCTGCAGGATCTCGTCCGAGACGCTCATTTCGGCGCTGTAGTCGGTGGCGGCGACCCACAGCCGCAGCACGTCCGCACCGAGCGAATTCATGACCTGCTGCGGGGCGACGACGTTGCCGAGCGACTTCGACATCTTGCGGCCACGCTCGTCGACGGTGAAGCCGTGCGTGACCACCTGCCGGTACGGCGCCGCACCCTTGCCGGCGACCGCCGCCAGCAGCGAACTGTGGAACCAGCCGCGGTGCTGGTCCGAACCTTCGAGATAGACATCGGCCGGAAACGGGATCGTGCCGGGCCGCAGCGCGTGCAGGCAGTGGTGCACGACGCCGGAATCGAGCCACACGTCCATCACGTCGCTGCTCTTCGCGTAGACCAGCGCCTCGTCGCCGAGAAGCTGCTTCGGATTCAGCGCGAACCAGGCCTCGATGCCGCCGTCCTCGACCAGCGCCGCGACCTGCTCGAGCAGTTCCGGCGTCTGCGGGTGCGGCTCGTCGGTCTCGCGATGCACGAACAGCGCGAGCGGCACGCCCCAGGCGCGCTGCCGCGAGATGCACCAGTCCGGCCGCGTTTCGATCATGCTGCTGATGCGCTGTTCGCCCCAGGCCGGGAACCAGCTCACCTTGCGGATCGCGGCCAGCGCGTCGCGCCGCAGGCCGGCCACCTCCATGCCGAGGAACCACTGTGGCGTCGCGCGGAAGATCACCGGCGTCTTGTGCCGCCAGCAGTGCGGGTAACTGTGCCGATGCGGCTCATGCTGCAGCAGCCGGCCAGCGGATTGCAGTGTGGCCACGACCGCGGCGTTGGCGTCGAACACGTTCTGACCTTCGAACAGCGGCGTGCCGGCGATGAAGCGCCCGTCGGGGCCGACCGGGTTGTCGACCGCCAGACCGTAGTGCTGGCCGATCACGTAGTCCTCGGCGCCGTGCGCCGGAGCCGTGTGTACCGCACCGGTGCCGGTGTCGAGCGTGACGTGGTCGCCGAGAATCACCGGGACCTCGCGCTCGTAGAACGGGTGCTCGAGCCGCAGCCCTTCGAGGCGCTCACCGCGCAGCCGCGCGAGTTCGCTCCAGCCGCTGGCCCCGACGCGGGCCGCGACGGATTCGGCCAGGCCGGCCGCGACGATCAGGCGCGCCGCGCCGCCCGCCAGCGCGAACTCGCCGAGTACGTAGTCGATGAGCGGATGCAGGCACACCGCCTGGTTCGCCGGCAGCGTCCACGGCGTCGTCGTCCAGATCGCGACCGCACTGTCCTCGAGCTGACTGCTCGGCAGGCCGAAACGCCGCGCGGCGTCGAGCGGGTCCACGACCGGAAAGCGTACGTCGACCGCCGGCGATGTGCGCTCCTCGTACTCGACCTCGGCCTCGGCCAGCGATGAACGGCAGTCGAGACACCAGTGCACCGGCTTGAAGCCGCGCACGAGGTGGCCGCGGCGGATGATGCCGGCGAAGGCGCGGAGCTGTTCGGCTTCATAGCGCGCGGCCATGGTCAGGTACGGCTCGTGCCAGTCGCCGAGCACGCCGAGCCGCTGGAAGTCGGCGCTCTGCGCGGCGACCTGGCTGGCGGCGAACTCGCGGCAGGCACGGCGGAAAGCGTCGGCGTCGAGCTTGTGACCGACGCGGCCGGACTTCTTCTCGACCTGCTGCTCGATCGGCAGGCCGTGACAGTCCCAGCCCGGCACGTACGGTGAGTCGTAGCCGTCGAGCGTGCGCGAGCGGACGATAATGTCCTTCAGGATCTTGTTGACCGCGTGGCCGATGTGTATTGCGCCGTTCGCGTACGGCGGGCCGTCCACCAGCACGAAGCGCGGCCGGCCGGCGGCCTTGCGCCGCAGCCTGCCGTACAGGTCGTCGCGCTGCCAGCGCGCGAGCATGTCCGGCTCGCGCCGCGCCAGATCGGCCTTCATCGGAAAGCCGGTGACCGGCAGGTTGATGGTCTTGCGGTAGTCCACGTCCTGTCCTCAGCTCTGCAGCAGTGCGCGCGCCTGGCGCGCGTCCTCGCGGATCTGCGCCTTCATCGACTCGAGGTCCGGATAACGGCGCTCCTCGCGCAGGCGCGCGATGAAGTCGACGTCGAGGCGCTCGCCGTACAGCGGCCCGTCGAAGTCGAATACGTACACTTCGAGCAGCCACTCAGTGCCGCCGACGGTCGGCCGCGTGCCAACCGAGGCGACCGCGGCCCGGGATTCGAGGCCGCCGCCGGTTGCGCGCACCGCGAACACGCCGGCCACCGGCGGCACGCGCCGGTGCAGGCGCAGGTTCGCCGTCGGGAAGCCGAGCTGGCGCCCGAGGCGGCGGCCGTCGACGACCCGGCCGCTGATGCGAAAGTCGCGGCCCAGCAGGCGGCGCGCCAGCGCGAGGTCGCCCTCGGCCAGCGCCGCGCGCAAGCGCGTCGAGCTGACCGGCTCGCCGTCCACACAGTACGCCGGCACTTCGTCCACCGTGAAGCCGCGCCGCGCGCCCTCGGCGCGCAGCAGCTCGACGTCGCCGCTGCGCTCGAAGCCGAAGCTGAAGCGCTCACCGACGACGACATGGCGCGCCGCCAGCGCGCCCGTGAGCACGCGCGCGACGAAAGCAGCGCCGTCCCAGCGGCTGAGCGCCGCATTGAAGCGCAGCACGCGCAACTGGTCGATGCCGCGCGCGGCCAGCAGCTCGGCCTTGTCGCGCAGCCGCAGCAGCCGCGCCGGAGCCGCGCCCGGCTGCAGGAACTCGCGCGGATGCGGCTCAAAAGTCAGCACTGCGAGCGGCAGGCCGCGCTCGCGGCCGCCCTCGGCCAGACGGGCGAGAATCGCCTGGTGGCCGCGGTGCAGCCCGTCAAAGCTGCCGATCGCGACCGCACAGCCGCGCTCGAAACCTCTCGCTGGGGCAAGGCCGCGGGCAATCCGCATCGTCGGGGGGCGCCGGGTGGAACAAAGCGTGGAATTATAGAGATCTGAAGTCCCGGACGCGCAGCCCGCTGATTCCGAGGACCGTGAAATACACCGCGGCGCCACCGCCGACGCACAGTGCCAGCCGCCCGGCCCGCAGGAGGCCGGCGTGGCCGGCCCAAGCCGCCCAGTCACCAGCCGCCCACCACAGGAACCCCGCCATCAGCACACAGGCGCCGGCCACGGCCGGCAGCAGCCGCCGCCAGGCCGCGGACGGCGTGTACACGCCGGCGCGCCGCAGACCGCGGTACAGCAGCAGCGCGTTCAGCAGTGCCGACAGCCCGGTGGACAGCGCCAGCAGCACGTGCGGCACCGGGAAGCCGAGCCAGTACGCCGGCAGCACAACCGCGAGGTTGAAGCCCATGTTGGCGGCGAGCGCAACGATCCCGACCCGCACCGGCGTGCGCGTGTCCTGGCGCGCGAAGTAGCCGGGCGCCAGCACCTTGACCAGCGAAAAACCGGCGAGGCCGACTGCGTAGGCCATCAGTGCGTACGCCGCCATCGCCACGTCGCGCGGGCCGAATTCTCCGTAGCCGAAGATCGTCGCGGTCAGCGGCACGGCCAGCAGCAGCAGGCCGGTCGCGGCCGGCGCGACGACCACGACAGTCAGGCGCAGCGCCCAGTCGAGCGTCGCCGCAAAGCGCTCCGGCGAGCGGTCGGCGTGATGCGAGGACAGCCCCGGCAGGATCACCGTCGCGAGCGCGATCGAAAACACACCGAGCGGGAACTCCACCAGCCGGTCAGCGTAGTACAGCCAGGCGATGCTGCCGGTCATCAGGAACGAGGCGATCAGCGTATCGAGCAGCAGCGACACCTGCGCGACCGACGAGCCGAAGATGCCGGGCAGCATCAGCCGGCCGATGCGCCGCACGCCCTCGTGCAGTGGCTCCCAGCGCGGCCAGGCCAGCATGCCGATGGCGCGCAGCGCCGGAAGCTGCACCGCGAGCTGCACGAAGCCGGCGACGAACACGCCGATCGCGAGTGCGAGTCCCGGCGCCGCGGTGTGCGGGGCGACGAATGCGGCGAACCCGATCATCACGGCATTGAGCAGCACCGGCGTGAAGGCCGGCAGGCCGAAGCGGCCGTGGCTGTTGAGCACGCCGCTCGCCAGCGCCACCAGTGAGATGAAGAACAGGTAGGGGAACGTGAAGCGCAGCATCTCGACCGCAAGGTCGAAACGACCGCCGTCGGCGCGGAAGCCCGGCGCGAACAGGAACACGAGGAGTGGCGCCGCGACGACGCCGATGACCGTCAGCACCAGCAGCAGCGTGCCGAAGGTGCCGGCGACACCGGCGACCAGCCGGCGCGCCTCCTCCTGCTCGCGGCGCACGCGGTACTCGGTGATGACCGGGACGAAGGCCTGAGCGAAGGCGCCCTCGGCAGTGAGCCGGCGCAGGAAGTTCGGGATCTTGAACGCGACCAGGAACGCGTCCATCAGGCTGCCGGCGCCGAAGGCCCGCGAATAGACCATGTCGCGCATCAGCCCGGTGACGCGGGACAGCAGCGTGAACGCACCGACGACCGAGGTATTGCGCAGGAATCCGGGGCTCATGCGCCGGGCACTATACCGCGTTGACAAGGCCGGCCCGGCTGCGCAGAATGCGCCGCTCGCGCAGATCCGCCCCACCGGAGCCCCTCGTGGCCAACAGCAAATCAGCCGAAAAGCGTGCCCGCCAGGCCGTGGCGCGCCGGGCCAGCAACGTCACGCAGCGCTCGCGGGTCCGCGGCGCGGTACGCAAGGTCGTGGCCGCGATCGACTCCGGCAAGAAGGACGAGGCGACCACCGCGTTGCGGGAGGCGGCCCCGGTCATCGACGCCATGGCACGCAAGGGCATCCTTCACCGCAACAAGGCCGCGCGCCACAAGAGCCGCCTCGCCCGCCGCATCAAGGCGCTGTAAGCCGCTCCATCACCGCCTGGCACAGGCGCCCGGTACCCTCGCCGGTCGCGCCCGAGATCCGGAACACCGGCCCGCGGAAACGCAGGCGGCGCACGATTTCAGCGCAGCGCGGCTCCCGCTCCTCCGCCGGCAGCAAGTCGATCTTGTTCAGCACCAGCCAGCGCTCCTTCTTCGCCAGCTCCGGGCTGAACTTCTTCAGTTCCGCGACGATCGCGCGGGCCCCGGCCACCGGGTCCGCCGCCGGGTCGGGCGGAGCGATATCCACGAGGTGCAGCAGCAGCCGCGTCCGCTGCAGGTGCTTGAGGAAGCGAATGCCGAGTCCGGCACCTTCCGCCGCGCCTTCGATCAGACCCGGGATATCCGCCATCACGAAGCTCTGCCCCGGCCCGACCGCGACCACGCCGAGCTGCGGGTGCAGCGTCGTGAACGGATAGTCCGCAACCCGCGGCCGGGCAGCGGACACCGCACGGATCAGCGTGGACTTGCCGGCGTTCGGCAGGCCCAGCAGGCCGACGTCGGCCAGCAGGCGCAGCTCGACCCGCAGCGTCCGCGCCTCACCGGGCAGCCCCGGCGTGCTCTGCCGCGGCGCCCGGTTGACCGAGCTCTTGAAGCGCTGGTTGCCCCAGCCTCCCTTGCCGCCACGCGCGACCAGCAGAGTCTGGCCGGCGCTGGCCAGGTCGCCGATCGTCTCGCCGGTGTCCTCGTCGAACACGACCGTGCCGACCGGAACCGGCAGCCACAGGTCCACGCCACCGCGGCCCGTGCAGTCCTGACCGCCGCCCGGCTGGCCGTTGCCGCCCCGGAAGGTGCGCCGGATCCGGTAGTCGACCAGCGTATTGATGCCTTCCTGAGCGCGCAGGTGCACGCTGCCGCCGAGCCCGCCGTCGCCGCCGTCCGGCCCGCCGAACGGCACGAACTTCTCGCGCCGGAAGCTGACCGCGCCGCGCCCGCCGTGACCGGCGGCGACCTTTACGATGGCCTCGTCTACGAACTTCATGGGACCCCGGAGATGAAAAACCCCGGGCGAGCCGGGGTTTCGGGCGGGCGGCGCGCGGCCGGCCTTACTCGGGAACGACGCTGACGTACAGCCGGTCGCCCTCGCCGTGGCGCCGGAACCGGACCCGGCCGGTGACCTTCGCGAACAGCGTGTGGTCGGTGCCCACCCCGACATTGTCGCCGGCCCGCATCGGCGTCCCGCGCTGGCGCACGAGGATGTTGCCGGCCAGCACGCGCTCGCCGCCGAACTTCTTGACGCCCAGCCGCTTGGAATGGGATTCGCGCCCGTTCCGGGTACTGCCGCCTGCCTTCTTGTGTGCCATCGCCGCTCTCCTCGACCGCCGCTCAGGCCACCGAGATGCCGGTGACCCGGACCTCGGTAAACGGCTGGCGGTGGCCCTTCTGCCGCAGGTAGTGCTTCCGGCGCCGGAACTTCACGATCCGCACCTTGTCGGCCTTGCCGTGCCCCTGCACGGTCGCCGTCACGCTCGCGCCCGCCACGTAGGGCCTGCCCACGGACACGTCGGCGCCCTCGCCGACCAGCAGGACCTGGTTGAACTCCACGCTGGCGCCGGCGTCGGCATCGAGCTTCTCGACGCGCACGACGGTGCCTTCGCTCACCCGGTACTGCTTACCACCGGTGGCAATCACGGCGTACATGACGGTCTGGTCTCCGGAAACGAGCCGGCGATTGTAGTGACGGGGGCCGGCCGGGTCAATCAGACCCGGTGCCGGTGTTACGGTTTCGGTAACCCGGCCCGACGACCGGCGCGGGCCGCGGCCGGAACTGCGCGAGTGACCGGAACCGCCACGCCGGCGCCAGGCCATGCAGATTCGGTGGCAGTGACCGGATTTGCAAGGTACGATGTTCCGGTGCGGATCCCCCGGACAGAGCATTCGGCGGCGCTGCGCCGGCTGCTGCGGCAGTACCCGGTGGTCGCTCTCGTTGGCCCGCGGCAGGTCGGCAAGAGCACGCTGGCGCGCGAGCTCGCTGGTCCCGATGCTGCGCGTTACTTCGACCTCGAGGACAGCGCCGACGTCGCTCGCCTCGCCGACCCGCTGCTGGCGCTCGGCGGCCTGCAGGGGCTCGTCGTCCTCGACGAGGTGCAGCGCCGCCCGGACCTGTTCCAGAGCCTGCGCGTACTCGCCGACCGGCGGCCGCGGCGCGCTCGCTTCCTCGTGCTGGGCAGCGCCTCGCCCGACCTGCTGCGGCAGGGGGCCGAGACCCTCGCGGGACGAATCGCTTTCCACGAGCTGCCGGGCTTCTCGGCTGCCGAGGTCGGCGAGCGTCAATTCCATCGCTTATGGCTGCGCGGCGGCTTTCCGCCGGCCTTTCTGGCCGCGTCCGAGAGACAGAGTTTCGACTGGCGGCGGCACTTCGTCCGGACCTACCTGGAGCGTGACCTGCCGGCGCTGGGGCTGCGCACTCCGGCGGCAACGCTGGAGCGCTTCTGGAGCATGCTGGCCCACTATCACGGGCAGCTCTGGAACGCGTCCGAAATCGGCCGCTCACTCGGCACCGCGGACACGACCGTGCGCGGTTACCTGGATACGCTCGCCCAGGCGTTCGTCGTGACGGTGCTGCGCCCCTGGCACGAGAACCTGAAGAAACGGCAGGTAAAGGCGCCCAAGGTCTATGTCACCGACTCCGGGCTGCTGCACGCCCTGCTCGACGTGCGTGACCGGCCGGGCCTCGAGCGACACCCCAAAGTCGGCGCCTCCTGGGAGGGTTTCGTCGCCCACCAGATCTGTCAGCACCTGGGAGTCCAGCGCGACGAACAGTACTTCTGGCGTACCGCCACCGGGGCTGAGCTCGACCTGCTGGTGGTCCGAGGGCGGGAGCGCCTCGGCTTCGAGATCAAGCGCACCACCGCTCCGGCCATGACCCCGGCCATGCGCATCGCGTTGCAGGATCTCCGACTCAGCCGCCTGTATCTGCTGCATGCCGGCGAGCATAGTTTTGACCTCGCCAAGCGGGTACGGGCCATCCCCGCCGCCAGCCTGAGGGACATCCGCTAACACGGCCTGCGGCCCGCGGGATCCCGGCATTCCCCCCCACCGCGATTGCCGGTAGCATTCCCGCTCCCTGAACGGCGGACCGGCGAACGATGCAACTCGACGAAATACGCGCCCTGGTCGCCGCCGATCTCGCCGCGGTGGACGCCACCATCCGCGCCCAGCTCGCCAGCGACGTGGCCCTCGTCAGCCAGGTCGGCGAGTACATCATCGGCGCCGGCGGCAAGCGGTTGCGGCCGCTGCTGGTCGTGCTCGCCGCGCGCGCGGCCGGCAGCCGCGGCGATGCGCATATCGCCGCGGCCGCGCTGATCGAGTTCATCCATACGGCGACGCTGCTGCACGATGACGTCGTCGACGACTCCAGCCAGCGCCGCGGCCGCGACACCGCCAACGAGACGTTCGGCAGCCCGGCCAGCGTGCTGGTCGGCGACTTCCTCTACTCGCGCGCGTTCCAGATGATGGCGGCGCTCGACTCCGCCGCCGTGATCCGGGTCATGGCCGATGCGACCAACACGATCGCCGCCGGCGAAGTGCTGCAGCTCATGAACTCGCACGACCCGGACACGACCGAGATCCGCTACCTCGAGGTCATCGACCGCAAGACCGCGCGGCTGTTTGCGGCCGGGGCACGGATCGCCGCGATCGTCGCCGGTGCGCCGCCGGCGGTCGAAGAGGCGCTCGAGCGCTACGGCCGGCATCTGGGCGTCGCCTTCCAGCTCATCGACGACGCGCTCGACTATCGCGGCGACGCGGTGGTCCTCGGCAAGAACGTCGGCGAGGACCTGGCCGAGGGCAAGCCGACGCTGCCCCTGATCCACGCGCTGCAGCACGCCGCGCCCGCCGACGCCGCCCGGATCCGCTCCGCGATCGCCGGCGGCGGCACCGACCAGCACGAACCGATCCTGGCCATCGTTGAAAGCACCGGGGGGCTTGATTACACTGCGCGCCTCGCGGCGGAGGAGGCCGACCGGGCCCGCGCCGCGCTGACCGGGGTTCCCGACTCGGTCTTTCGCGACGGGCTCGCGGCGCTGGCCCGCTTCGCGGTGACCCGCAGCGCCTGACCGGCCCGCTGATCGATAAGCTCGGGGTGTAGCTCAGCCTGGTAGAGCACTACGTTCGGGACGTAGGAGTCGCAGGTTCAAATCCTGTCACCCCGACCAGCTGTCCCTGCACCCTTCAGCAGCATTGCCGGGTTCAGGCGGTAGCTGGCCCACAGGCCATTGTCCCGGCTGGTCAGCGTCACCACCCCGATCATGTCCTTCAACAGCACCCTGGCGCGGCTGGCCGCCTTGTGGTCGCCGCCGACAAGGGCTGATTCGATGGTCCGCCGGTAGGCTGCCGCGGCCTTCGGCAGCAGGGAGATGATGCGGGCCGACGCCTTCGCCTGCGGCAAGGCGTCCAGCAGCGCCTGGCGCTTCTGCTCGGCACGCTCGATAGCCAGCTGCAGTTCATCCGCGGTCATGTCGGGATCACCGGCAGTCAGCCGGCCCCGCAGGCGCCTGATGCGGGCGTCGAGGTCCGCCAGTTCGGCCGGCGCCTGGTCGGCGCGTGCCGCCAGCGCCTCGATACGCCTGGCGTAAGCCCGTTCCATTTTCGCCGCCTGGGCGGCCACGCGCTGCGGGTCGAGCAGGTCCTTGAGCACGGGGCCGAGGATGTCGCGCTGCGCGTCCAGACGTCCCAGGCGCCACGTGTTCTCGCAGCACCGGCCATTGACATGCGATCCGCATGCATAGGCGCGGTCATCGGCTAGCTGGAATGATCTCCCACAATGCCCGCAGCGCAGCAGCCCGGAGAGCAGGTACAACCGTTTCCCGCCGCTCTTGAGACGTATGTCAGGGTTGCCTGCGGTGCGGGTGCGCATCTGCGCCCGCTGCCACAGGTCATCACTGACAACCCGCAGGGCCTCATCGTGGCGCACGATCCACTCGGATTCGGGGCGGGCGCGGCGGACATGCCGCTGGGTGTCGGGATCCCGGATGATTCGATTGGCGTTCCAGACGACCTGGCCGCGATACAGTTCGTTGCGCAGGATCACCCTCACGGCGTTGCCAAGCCAGCCGGTGCAGCGTCGCGTCTTGCGTTGCCACGTGCTGCCCGGACTCGGCACGCCGGCGGCGTTGAGGTCGCGGGCGATGGCGATTGTTGAGGCGCCATCCTCGACAAACTGCCGGAAGATCTGCTGCACAACCTTTGCCTGCACCGGGTCGATTGTGAGGCGCGAGCCGATCTGCAGCGGCTCACCGTAGGCGTTGCGGCGCGTTGGATCAGTGACGCGGACCAGCGCATACCCGTAAGCCTTGCCGCCCGTGTGAAAGTGCTTCAGCGCCTGGCCGGTAATACCTCGATGCACTCGCTCGCGCAGCGTGTCGAGGTCCATTTCATTCTGCAGTGCCTTGATCGTGCGCAGCACCTTCCGCCCCGGCTGGCGCGAATCATATCCATCGGTGACGCCGATCACGCGCACGCCCCGGAATTCCAGCCGCCGCAGCACGGTTTCCGATTCGACCTGGTCACGCGACAGCCGCGACAGTTCGTCGATGAGTAGCACATCGAAGGCGCCATCGGCGGCAGCGGCAAGCATCGAGCGATAGCCCGGCCGTTCGGTCGTGCTGCCGCTGATGGCGGCGTCAGTGAAGTCGCGAACAACTTCCCAGGCTTCCCGCGTAGCGCGGGCGTGGCAGTTGCGCTGCTGATCCTCAAGCGAGGATTCACGCTGCTGGTCTGAGCTGTACCGGGCATAGGTGGCGGCGCGTGCGGTCATCGGTGCATCTCCCTGAAGTGCGCAACACGGTGCGCGGTCCCGGACTCCGGACAGAAAAGCTGCTGCTTCCCGCCGCGCAGGCGGGTGTCATAGAAGTAGGTGCCGCAGCGTTCAAGCCGACAACGCCCGACGCGGCGGCGTTGCTGCGGAACCGACAACAGCAGCAGCGCCACGTAGTAGACGATGGCCTGCACGCCATCCCAGACGGGGCGCAGTTCCAACTCGACCCGGCGCGCCTTCATCGAGACGGTGGGCGTGACGTGCATCGTCTGGCGAACCTTGAGCCCCAGCTGCCTGACCAGTTCAGCCCGCCGCACTTCGGTGAGCTCATCGAAGCCAATCGCCGTGGTGATCAACTCGCGTGCTTCGCCCCGGTCGCCACCCGGATGCGGGTGCGATGCCATGCCGGGCGGCGGCGGCCCGCCCACGTAGGCGTACAGATGTTCCGGCGGGATCGTCTGGAACTCCCCGTCATCCCAATCCGGCTTCATGCCCGCGGCGCCTGCAAAACGCTGCTCGACACCCCGCGTTGATCGGATCCGCGCGTTGCAGAACCAGACGACCGCCTGCACAAGCGCGGTATCCCTACGCGTCAATGTGGGTATGCGGCTTTTCATGCGTAACATTGATGTTACACCAATCGTCTGCGGTTTGCTACAACATTGCCCATGAACAGGAAAGTCACCGACTACACGATCAGCGGCCTGGCCTGCATGACCTATGTGGCGCCAACGACGATTCGGTACTGGACCAATTGCGGGCTTGTTCCCCACCGGCGGGACAGCGCCGGCAGGCGTCTATACGGGACCGATGCCGCCGAGGCAGTCCTTCGCCTCAAGGCCGAACGGTTCGGGAGGCGTCCCCGCTCGTGAGCGTCTCCGGCCTCTCCGAAGCCGAGCTCGACGCCCTGGCGGCCATGTTCGCCGAAACGGCGCTCGACGAAATGCTGGCCGAGGCTGCGCAGCCGGACAAGCCGGTCGCCACACTGGAGGCGACGGCGGCCGTTGCGTAAGACCAGACGTGCCCCCTGCCCGCAGTGTGATCGCGGCCCGACGGACCGCGCGCTGGTCATCACCGAGGATGACCGCGGCGTCGTCCAGTTCTGCCATCGCTGCAGGTTCACAGCGTCCGACAGCGTCAGCGCCGGCGTGACGGCAGTCTTGCCGCGGCACCATCGGGCGTGGGCAGACCTGGCCGGTCCGCTTTGGGACCGCGCCTTACCGATCCCCGGAACCCTCGCGGAGAAGTACCTGCTATCGCGCAGGTGCGCCCTGCCACCGCGAGACGCCGACCTCAGGTTCCTGCCGGCGCGTGGTGATTACCCCGCCGCGATGGTCGCGAAGGTCACCGACGCGCGCACCGCCAGCAGCCTTACGTTGCAAATAACCGAGCTGTCGCCCACAGGCGAGAAGCTCCGTCGGCGGCTGTTGGCCGGTTACCCCAAGCGCGGCGGTGTCATTCGCCTGTGGCCCGATGATGCCGTGACTCAAGGGCTGGCCATCGGCGAGGGCATCGAGACCTCGCTGTCGGTCGCGCACATTTTCCAGCCCGCGTGGGCTGCGGTGGACGCCGGCAACCTGGCCGCGCTGCCCGTTCTGCCCGGCATCGAGGCCCTGGTGATCTTCGCAGACAACGATCCCGCAGGGATCAATGCCGCACGTGCCAGCGCACGCCGCTGGCGTGATGCCGAACGCAACGTCCGCATCGTGGCGCCGCGCCGGCACAACGACTTCAACGATGTCATCACCGAGGAGCGCACCGATGCGGCCGCCTGAGATTGAACGTGAGCTGCGCGAAGTGTCGATCGAGCCCGGGGCCGAACCATTCCCGGCACAGCGCCTTGACGCACTGAATGACGCTGTGCGCGCGGTCATCGTGCAGCGCCTGATCGAAAGAGGCGCCATTGTCGCCATCGCCGGCGCCCCCGGCGCGAGTAAGACGGTCCTCAGCGTAGACCTGGGGCTGCACGTTGCCGCCGGCGCCAGTTGGTTCGGCCTGAAGGTGGCGTGCGGGCCTTGTATCTACTTCGCCGCCGAGGCGCCGGGCAGCGTCGTGATGCGCGGCAAGGCCGCCTCGGCCCGCAAGTTCCCCGGCGCCTCCCTGCCGTTCTACGTGGTTACGGCCAACCCACTACTTGGCGATGAGGACCACTCCATCGCCGAAGCGGACCGCATGATCGCCACGATCATCGACGTGCAGACCACCGAGACCAATCCGGTGCAGCTGGTCTTCATCGACACCCTGGCGAGCTGCCTCGGGACTGGAGATGAGAACTCGACCGGCATGGTCTGCATCGTCAACGCCGCCCAGCGCATCGCGCAAGCGACCGGCGCGACCGTGATCCTTGTCCATCATCCCTCGAAAATGGATGCGGCCGGCCTGCGCGGCCATGGCTCCCTGCTCGGCAAGTGTGACACCGTTATCTCGATCGAGACGGCACCGGATAACACCACTCGCATTGCTACGCTGGTCAAGTCACGAGACTTCCCGGCCGGCCTGCAGCTGGCCTATGAACTCGAACAGGTGACCCTCGACCAGCCAGACCAGTTTGGCGACGTTCGGACAACGATCATCGTCAAACCCATCCCAACACCCAAGATCGGCCGCAAGCGCCCCGACGGCAAGACGCAAGATTGCCTGCTCTTGGACCTCGAACGTCGCCACCGCACCGGCGAAACCAGCTGGGACCTCGCGACTGTCCGCCAAGCCGCCAAGGACCTCGGGATCAGGCAGAACATCGAGCGCACTATCTCCGGCCTCAAAACCGCCGGCTTCCTCCGCGGCCCGGACTCGCGCTTGATCCTCAGCTATCCACCCGAGAGAACCTGATGCACACCCTGCACACTCTTGCACAGTGCAAGCACGTGCAGCCCGTGCAATGGCTCCTGCACGTCTTGCACAGCTTGCACAGCCCCTTTAAGGGCGTGCAGCGTGCAAAGCGTGCAGCCAGCACCCGCACAGGGAACCACCACGCATGAACAAGAAGCCCCACCCGAAGTATCTCGACGACGTGTTGAATATCGCCGGCTCCGAAGTCATCAAGCCCGGCACCGTCAACCATATCGAAGTCCGACACGATACCTGGTGCGACCTGCTGCACCGCCGCGGACCCTGCAATTGCCGCCCTGACGTGCGTCTGGTGAGACCATCGTGATGTTGCATCTCCCCTTGCAGGGATTCCCGCGTAACTCGTTGATGCCGCAGCGGGAACCTGTGAGCCGTACAAAACGCTACACCGTTTTGGCCGTCCAGCGCTCGACTGGTGCTGTCGGTTCGGAGGTGCGGCGGTAGTGGGCGGGCCGGGATCTGGCGGTGCCCGGCCGGTGCGCGCGCGGCGTGCG
>Ga0194120_10001538_pt1 | contig 41770 bp, 36 predicted proteins | sample TA2MahCa65mmetaG_FD_148642 | JGI IMG/M metagenome (GOLD analysis project Ga0194120, IMG submission 148642) | Freshwater microbial communities from Lake Tanganyika, Tanzania - TA2015019 Mahale Deep Cast 65m | ecosystem: Environmental > Aquatic > Freshwater > Lake | place: Tanzania: Lake...
GAATTTTGCCTGGGGCTGCGTTGCTCCTCGGTCACAGCCCCACTGGCGGGGGATGCTCGCTCGTCGCGCCTTGCCCCAGGCCAAATTGGGCGCAACGAACGTGAGCGTATTTACGAAACGGACCACTTAGCCAATGGCCGGAGCAAACTTCGGCGGTCTGCGCGCTTGGGTTGCTTGCTCGAAGGCAAAAGCCAGCTTGAGCAACACCGGTTCGCTGTAGGCCCGCCCAAAAAAGGAAAGGCCAACCGGCAACCCCATCACTTGTCCGGCTGGAACCGTGATGTTCGGATAGCCCGCCACCGCCGCCGGCCCGGAACTGCCGCCCACTCCCCGGTCGCCATACAGATGGTCGGTCTTCCCGGCCGGCCCACCCGAAGGCGAGATGATGGCGTCCAGATGATGCTTGTCCATCACGGCATCAATCCCTTCCCTGCGAGAGAGGCGGCGGCATTGTTCGAGGGCGTCAAAGTAAGCTTTCTCCGTCAACGGCCCTTTTTCTTGCGCGCGGATCATCGTTTCCTGGCCGAAGTGAAGCAGCTCCTTGTCTTTGTTCCGTTCGTTGAATTCAATCACGTCCTGGAGGGTGCGCACCGGCGCTTTGGGCCCAAGCGACGCGAAGTAGGCGTTCAAACCGGCCTTGAATTCATAGAGCATCACTTCCCGTTCCGCAGCGCCGTACCGGCTCAATTCATCGGTGAAGTCCACGAGCACCGCGCCGAGCCGCTTCAATTCTTCCAACGCCGCGTTGAGAACTTTTTCCGAAATACTGGATTGGAAGTAGCGCCGCGCCACGCCAAGCCGCGCGCCGCGCAGTCCGTTTGGATCGAGGAATTGCGTGTAATCCCGCGCCGCTTTGCCTTGGCTCGATTCGGTCGCGGCATCGCGCGGATCAACGCCCGTCAGCGCGCTCAGGACAATCGCGGCGTCGCGCACGGTCCGAGTCATCGGCCCCGCCGTGTCCTGGGTGTGCGAGATGGGGATAATGCCGGAACGGCTGATGAGTCCGACCGTCGGTTTCAGTCCGACGATTCCGCACACGGTCGAAGGTGAAACAATGGAACCGTCCGTCTCGGTGCCAATCGCTGCCGCGCAAAGATTCGCGGAGACCGCGACTGCCGAACCGGAACTGGAGCCGGATGGATTGCGATCCAGCGCGTAGGGATTTTTCGTCTGCCCTCCGCGTCCGCTCCAGCCGCTCGTCGAACGATTCCCCCGGAAGTTAGCCCATTCGCTGAGGTTGGTCTTTCCCAGAATGACGGTGCCGGCCTCGCGCAGCTTCTGAGCCACGAAGGAATCCTGCGGCGCGATGGAACCCAGGAGCGCCAAGGAACCCGCCGTGGTCATCATCCGGTCGTGCGTATCGATGTTGTCTTTGATCAGGACGGGAAGGCCGTGGAGCGGCCCGCGCGCGCCTTTCGCTTTGCGTTCCTTGTCCAACGCGCGGGCAATGGCGAGGGCGTCGGGATTGAGTTCGATCACCGAGTTCACCGAAGGCCCGTGTTGATCGATCTCCTCGATGCGCCGAAGAAAACTTTTGACCAGAGAAACGGAAGATTCTTTGCCCGACTGCATCGCGCGTTGCAGGTCGGCAGTCGTGGCTTCTTCCCACTCGAAGGACTTGATGCGGAATCGAGGCTTCGCCGAATCGGTGGGCCGTCCTTCCGAATGGGCGAGCGTGGGGCCGAGGATCGATGGGGCGGCGGCGAGGGCGGTGAGTTGGAGGAAAGTTCGTCGGTTCATGGCTTCACACGTAACGGCAAAGCATCAACCGCAGGAGATCGCAAAGCGAATGAAGTGAGACTGAGACCTTCCGTGCGCCAGCGATTCTCATTCTGCGACTCTGGGAGCGCCGGCGTCCCCGCCGGCGTGTCGGGTTGCTGAAAGATAACAGGAATTGGCCGACAAGGATGTCGGCGCTTCCGGTAAAATGAGAAGGGCTATCCGTGCGCTCGGCACCTTGGCGGCGGTCTGCAGGATCATTGTATTCTTTGTGGTCTTTGCGTTCTCTGCGGCTAAACCTTGCCTGGGTTGCGGTGTTGCGCCGAATACTCGCAACTCCGTCGTCGGCGTCAATAGGCGTTTGATTGGTTGGGGATCATACCCCACGAATTCAGGGCGGACCGCGAACCGAAGGAGCAACGACTCACGCGCCAGCGCCTTGGCGTGCGGCAGCCTCTCTGCTCCCTAGAAGCCGTTCTCCCGTCTGGAATCCCAACGGGGTTCTGCCCCAAAGCCCAGGGTTGCGAGGAACGAGCTACCCCTGGGGATGGGGGGAAACACAGGTCCAACCCCAAACGGGGTTGCGCCTTCGGCCTACGTGAGAGACGCAACCCCGTTGGGGTTGGTTCCGCCTCGTGCGTTCTACTCAGGGTAGCTCGTTCCTCGCAACCCTGGGCTGGAGGATGCAATCTCCTGAATCGTTTCATGGGCTTGGGGGTTGAACGCAAAAACAGATCATCATGGTTTCGGTTGAGGCGATGGCGCGCGAGACGATAAGACTTGCAGTCTGGCGCTTTCCCAGCCGCCGCCGAGGGCTTTGATCAATTGCACCGCCGCGATCAGCCGCTGGCCCGTGAGTTGAGCGCTGGCCCGCTCGGTTTGCAGCGTGGCGCGATTGGCATCCACGACCTCGAGGTAGCTCACGATCCCGGCCCGGTAACGTTCGCCCGCCAGTTCCGCAGCCCGGCGCGCGTTGGCCACGGCGCGGTCCTGCGCAGCGGCCTGGGTCGCAAGGTGAGCGATGCCCGCCAGACTGTTTTCGACGTCGCCAAACGCCACGAGCATGCGCTGACGATAGCGGGCGACCGTTTCTTCGTACGCGGCTTGGGAGCGTTTGTACTTCGCGCGGTTGCGGCCTCCAGCAAAGATGGGCAGCGAAAGGCTCGGCCCGATGGACCAGACGCGGCTGTCCCAATTAAACAGGTTATCGATGTCCCCGCTCACGTAGCCGCCGGAGCCGGTGAGGCGCAGCACGGGAAAGAAGGCAGCTTTGGCCACGCCGAGGCGAGCGTTCGCGGCGGCGAGTTGACGCTCGGCTTCGGCAATCCGGGCGGCGCTCGAGCAAGTCGGAAGGCAGGCCGGCGGGAATGTCGGGTGTGCGTGGATTCCAGGACCGCGTTTCGGTTTCTGATTCTCCTGACAAATCGACGTCGCTTTTCCCCTCACCCTGCCCTCTCTCCAAGGAGAGGGGAACAGCACCACCGCGCTGGACAGTGCCAGCGTCCGTGGCCAATGCCGACGCGTCCTGCGATTCCCCCTCTCCCTGAGGGCCCTGAGGGAGAGGGCCGGGGTGAGGGGGAACGTGACGTCCGGCTGACGAGTTGTGCGAAATCGAAGTCAAACGGAAGCCCGACGGATTCTCTCCGACCAGGATGGCGAGGGCGTTTTCCAACTCAGCGCGGCGTTTGGCGAGCGACGCAGTTTCGGCTTCTGCGGTGGCCAACTCGGTTTCCGCGCGAGCGACTTCGAATTCGTTTCCAATGCCGCCTTCAAAGCGGCTCCGGACAAGTCGGACTTGTTCGCGGCGCAGCTCCACCGTGCTCGTAACCGCCGCGATCTCAGCGTCGAGCGCGCGCAGCGCGAAATAGTTTTGAGCCAGGTCAGCCTGCAGCGTGAGCAGGACATTGTGAAATGCGGCGAGTGAAGCCTGGGCGTCGGCGCGCGCGCTTTCGAAGCCGCGGCGCACGCGGCCCCACAAGTCGATTTCGTAACTCAAATCGAGCGGCGCGCGGAAGGTGTTGGCGGAGATGTCGCCGAAGCTTGGCACCTGGTTGGGCGAGAACCGCTCGCGGCGGGCGGTCGGATCGATGTTCAGGCCGGGCAGCAATTCGCTCCGGGCCACGCGGGCGGTGGCGCGGGCCTGATCCAGACGGGCAATCGCAGCCTTGAGTTCTTGATTGGATGCGGCGGCGCGGCGTTCGAGCTCATTGAGTAGTTCGTCATTGAAAATTTCCCACCATGCGCCCTTCGGAACATGATCGAGCGACTGGCCTTGTTTCCATTCGCCAAGTCCAGCGGCTTTGTACGCCGAAGGAACGGCATTCGTCGGCTGCGTATAATCCGGGCCGACAGTGAATACGCCGGCGGAGGAGTCAAGGCCTGTGAAAAACACTCCCAACAAGAGGAGCGCTGCGGCGAATTTCCGTGCAACTGGCCCACGGGCCGCCGGGCGCTTGGTCTGCAAGCCATGCGCACGGCCCTTGAACCCATCGCCGGTAGGGCGGTGTTGCCGCGCCGCCGCTTCGACGGAAGACCGGCTGCGCGGCAACGCAGCCCTACCCGATTCATCGGAAGCTCCCACGCCCAAAAGGCGCGCATTGGGACCATGAACCGTAGCCGCCGACGTGAGGAGGCGGATTTCCCGGTTAACCAAAGCGCTCGCCTCGTTTCCTCGGCGGCTACGAACCGACGGTTCATGGGAAGTTCCCTTGGTCTCGGAACCATGCACTCGGCCCATGAACCCGGTAGGGCGAGTCCGTCCCGGCGAGCCGCTCGACGTGTGTTGAACACGTCCGACTCGGCTCGCTGGGGACAGGCTCGCCCTACCGTCGGGTCCATGGGAAGCGCAGCGCGTTCTGGAGCTGGCATGGCTTCCATGTCGTGGCACGAGTTCTTGGACTAAGGTCATCCAGTGCTCCGTCGTCCACCTGAGAATCTGCAATCGTTTCATGGATTCAACTTTCTTGGCATTGGTTTCAAGCGCGCGCCGGAGCAGCGCTTTGCTCCGGAAGCACCGGCGACTCCGGCGCCGGGGCCGGCTTCTTGTCGAATGACTCAATGCGGCCGCGGTGCGGGAAATCTTGCTCGTCTCCGAGTTGGACGCGTGAATGTTTAGCTTGGGATGAGAGCCGTGTCTATGGAACGAAAGTAGTAGTTGTCTATTTAGTCAAATTTAGCGGCAAATTTTTTTTGTGCTCCCTCATGCTGGCACCGGGGCCGGTTCGCTGACTCCAAGCAACTCGTAAGAATCCGATTAGTGCTTGAGCAGCGCGGGATCATTTCCCTATTCTGAGTCGGTATTTCCTTAGGGACGAATTTGGAACAGATCATGGGAGCCTCGACGAAAACCAAAACCGCCTCCTCCCGTCACGGCCTGCTCGCGGGTGGAAACTGGATCATCGACCAGGTCAAATTGATTGACGTTTATCCGCAGCCAGAACAACTCGCCAACATTCAGAGCCAGGCCCAAGGGACCGGTGGCGCGCCGTACAATGTGTTGATCGATCTGGCTCGGTTGGGCGCAGGCTTTCCCCTTTTTGGCGCTGGACTCGTCGGGGATGACAACCTGGGAGAACTCATTCTGAGGGATTGTCAGAAGCATGAAATCGACACGCGATTTCTGCGACGGACGCCGAGCGCGCCGACTTCTTACACGGACGTGATGACAGAGATCGGCCATGGCCGCCGCACGTTTTTTCACAATCGCGGCGCCAATGCGCTTTGGACGGGGGAGGATCTGGATTTCCTGAAATGCAAAGCCCGAATCTTTCACCTCGGATATTTGCTGTTGCTCGATGCTCTGGACCGGCCGGACAAAACATTCGGAACAAAGGCGGCGCGATTGCTGGCCAATGCTCGAGAAGCGGGAATCAAGACGAGCGTGGACGTAGTCAGCGAAAACAGCGATCGATTCTCCAGAATCGTGACGCCCTCGCTCAAACATGTTGATTTTTGCATCTTGAATGAAATCGAGGCGGGGAAGACCGCCGGGTTCACGATCCGCCAAGGTGACGGCAAGCTCGACACGGTGGCGCTTCGGCACACGGCGGGCGCGTTGCTTCAACACGGCGTCCGCGAATTGGTGGTCATCCATTTTCCGGAAGGCGCGTTTGCCCGGACGCGCAAAGGGGAAGACTTCTGGCAATCCTCCCTGGTTTTGCCTCCCAAATTCATCGCGGGCACAGCCGGGGCTGGCGATGCATTCTGCGCAGGAGTTCTCTTGGGCCTGCACGAAGGTTGGGACTTGGGGCGATGCTTGATGACAGGGGTTTGCGTGGCCACGGCGTCGCTCTCGGATCCCACTTGCACCAACGGTGTCAAGTCGCTCAACTCCGCTTTGGCATTGGCCAAGAAGTTCAGGCCCCGTCCGCCGCTGGAAACGAAGGAGTGAATTCGGTGTGCGGCCGTGAGGCGTCTATTCGCGACGTGCGAACGGTGTGCCGCCTTGCGCTCCCTGAAGCTCTAAGAGCCTGTCTGAAAATTGCGTGGGGTCCTGCGGCGAGGGATTTTGGCTGTGGCCAAGGCGGCGAGCCCGGAGCATCCCCGCAGCGGGCTGTGACGGGTGAGCCAACGCAGGCCACGGACAAAAGACCCGCCGCCCGGAGGGTTTTCGCAGAAAAAGCCGTCTGGCTTCGTTGCTCCTCGGTCAGAGACCGCTGCGGGTATCCTCCCTCGTCGTGCCTCGCCATCCGGCCTTTTCTGCGAAAACAGGACTCCCACGGAATTTTCAGACAGGCTCTAACAGATGTGATGCGGGAACTGGGCTTCGATGCCCTACGCACGTTCCATGTATTTCCCCGTGCGCGTATCGACTTTCACCTTTTCACCGGTCTTGATGAACAGAGGAGCCTGAATCGTGATGCCGGTCTCCAGGGTCACGGTTTTCTGGACATTGTTCGCCGAATCGCCGCGAATGCCTCCCGGCGCGTCCGAGACGGTTAAGACCACGCTGGCAGGCAATTCAACCTGGACAGCCTTGTCATTGACGAACGTGACGGTCACGGGCGAATTCTCCACAAGATAATGGCTCGCGTCCCCGACAATCTCGGGCGAGAGCGTCACCGTTTCATACGTTTCCGGATCGGAAAACACAAAGTCTTCGCCATCCTTGTAGCTGAATTCCATCTTTCGGGTGGTCATCGGCACGACCTCAATGCGCTCGGTTGAGCTGAAGCGAACGTCGGACGACTTGCCGGTGCGAATGCTTCGGATGCTGGCCTGAACGAAGGCGCGAAGGTTGCCGGGGGTTCGATGCTGACTATCGAGCACAACGGCGACGTCACCATTGTAACTGATGGCCATTCCTTTTCGGAGGTCGTTTGCTGTTGCCATAAACTGACTAAAGTTATCTGAACTGTGGAACTCAGCGAGCGCGTATCCGCATCGGACGGCGCTCTTCGCCGGTCATGACTCGTGCGATTATCGGCTCAGAAACGGGGAACATTCCTGCGAGATCTTTCACGAGAATCCGATTCACTAGCCGTCGATTCATTCGTAGCCGAACCGAGCGGAAGCGGGAAAATACCGCAGCAGACCGTCAATGCAAGCCTTCTCTTGGAGTTTTTTGAGGCGCGGGAATGCCGTGAGGCGCCGGCGGAAGGTCAAAGGCACCGGATGTATCGCCACATCGGTTTCAGGTCCGCGTCGGCGAGCGCCAGATTTTTGATTTCGTCCTTGCCACGATGCTTGATGGCGCGTGCCAGACTCTTCTTGGCGGCGTCCAGGCGGCCCAGTTGACATGCATAACACGCGAGGTTGTAGTGGATGACACTGATTTTGGGAAAGCGTCTGGCGAGTGGAAGGAGTTGGTCGAATGCTTCCCGAGTCTGTTTCAACTCGTGCAGCGCGTAGGATTGGTTGATCCAACCCGATGGATGGCTTTTGGCGGCCTGAATCTGGCGGCGGGCCACTTGCAGCGCGGCTGTCCAGGACTTCGCCGCGGCGTGAATGCGCCATTCACCTTCGAGCACATCCGGATGGCTGCGATGCGCTTCGGATATTCTGTTCAGTTCGTGCCGTGCCTCAGCCGGATTGCCCAGTTCCACCCAGCCAATCGCGGCCAAGAGATGATGAACATCCGGTGGCTCCAATTTCGTCATCTGAGATTTCAATCGAATTGTTTTCTGGCTGTGGCGGAAATCCATTGTGCAGAACCCGACGAAAGGCAATTGTATTCTTGTAGCCTGAGACGACGAAATCCACTTTTCTGCAATGGCCATTTACCCTTCTCTCTGTCCGCGTCTGATGACTGAGGCCGACTTGGGTTTCGCTGACTTACTGCGTGGCATCGTTGGCTGGAATCAGACGCTGAACGATTGGCAGCGCCTTCGGGACTACGCGCCCCAAGGATGTTTCATCGCGGAATGGAACGGATCCCCTGTGGGCACGGCCACAACCACTCGCTATGGAACTGAACTCGCGTGGATCGGAATGCTCCTGGTCCATCCCGACTATCGAGGGCGTGGTGTCGGGCGCGCCTTGCTCGAACATTGCTTGAATCATCTGAAGGGGACGCCGTGCATCAAGCTCGATGCCACGCCGTTGGGTCAAACGCTTTACGACAAACTCGGCTTTGAAGTTGAATGGACGTTGACGCGTTGGGAATGCAAATGCTTTGTCGAGTCAGCCGCCCCACATGTGCCTGGCCGCGAGCATCTGCAAACTCAATCGAACGATGCCGACGTGGCGTTAACGCGGGGCGCGGGACGTGGCTCTCCGGAACCACTCGTCATTCCTCACGAATCCGTAACTCTTAAATCACTCAATGCTTCGTCGGTAACTCAACTTGACGAGATCGACTCGCGCGCCTTCGGCGTCTCGCGTGCCGCTATGTTGGAGCGTTTGGTGGTGGGCAGTTCACGGGCGCTAGCCGCGATCTCGCAGAATGGAAAAGTCCGTGGCTACGGTTTGCTCCGCGCAGGGTCCAAGGCTTCGTATCTCGGTCCGATCGTTGCGGACACGGCGATTGGAGTTGCCCTGGTAAAGAGTCTTCTCAATCAAGAGAAGGGACGGCCGGTTTACTGGGATGTGCCGGATGTCAACGGGATGGCGGCGTCCCTGGCGCAAGAACTTGGTTTCGCTCCTCAGCGGCATTTGGTCCGAATGTTCCTTGGCACAAACAAACAGCCTGGGAACCCGGCGCAGTGCTTCGCGATTGCTGATCCATCCATCGGCTGAGGTGCTCTATGATTCTCTTTTGACCTCGCCGGAACTGAGCGCCATATTCGGACTGCTTCTTATGAAAGTGAAACTTGCCTACGGCCAAGGACACTTGAGCGTCGAGTTGCCAGATCGCCAAACCACGGTTATTGAGCCGTCCCACACGCCAGGCCTGTCGGATGAAAAAGCCGCAGTGCTCCAGTCGCTTGCTTACCCTATCGCTGCCCGCTCCTTGCGAGAGTGGATCAAGCCCGGTGACCGCGTTTGCATTGCGTTTACGGACATCACTCGCGCTACGCCGAACGATCGGATTATTCCCTGGTTGTTGGAAAATCTGGCTCACGTACCGCGTGAGCGGATTACGCTTCTGAACTCGCTGGGAACGCATCGACCCAATACTCAGGATGAATTGGAGAAATTGCTTACGCCGAAAATTGCCCGCGGTTACAGCGTGATCAACCACGAACCGGAGAATCCGGCGGCGTTGGTCCAGTTTGGCACCACCCGGGATGGCACGCCCGCGTGGATTAACCGCCATTTTGCGGACGCGGATGTCCGGGTCGTGACCGGTTTTATCGAACCGCATTTTTTTGCCGGATTCAGCGGTGGACCGAAAGGGATCATGCCCGGTTTGGCCGGACTACAGACCGTGATGAGCAATCACGGTGCGAGGAACATCAGCGACGCCAGAGCCGCGTTCGGCGTCACGGTCGGGAACCCAATTTGGGAAGAGATGCGAGAGATTGCGCTGCGCGTCGGGCCGAGTTTTCTGCTCAATGTGAGTCTGAACGGGCAACGTGAGATTACCGGTGTCTTCGCAGGTGACTTGATTGAGGCCCACAAGGTCGGGATTGAGTTTGTGCGCCGATCGGCCATGCAGAAGGTGAAGTCGCCTTTCGAGATCGTGGTGACAACCAACAGCGGTTATCCACTCGATCTGAATTTGTATCAGGGCGTGAAGGGGATGAGCGCCGCGGCGCGCATCATCCAGGACGGCGGCACGATCATTCTGGCCTGTGAATGCCGTGAAGGCGTGCCGTCGGGAAGCCCGCTCGATTTACTTCTTCGCGAGGTGTCGGGGCCGGAGGAAATCCTGACGAAGCTCGCGGCCCCTGGATTTGTGCGTCCGGAACAGTGGCAAGCGCAAATTCAAGCGATCATCCAGCGCAGAGCCACGGTCTTGGTTCACAGTTCTCTCGCGGACGAAGTCATTCGCGCAGCGCATCTGACGCCGTGTCATGACATCGCGGAGGCTGTTCGCAAAGATCTCGCAAATCGCGAGCCTGACGCACGCGTGGCGGTGTTGCCGCAAGGACCGCTCACCATCCCATATCTGTCGTGAACTCTGAAGAGCATGCCAAAAGTAAAATGCCCGACATGCCAGAAGCAAGGCCACTGGCTTTCCGGTGCGCACGGCCCCTTTTGTTCCGAGCGCTGCAAGTTGGTCGACCTGGGCAAGTGGCTCGGCGAAGAGCATCGACTTTCCGAACCGTTGCGCCCGGAACATTTTCAGGGTTACGAGGAGCTGACGTCAGGCGAACATCTGGATAGTCCTGAATCTTGATTCTAGCGTCCCCGAAAGGTCACATCTTTCGTGACCACAACGGTTGGAACTCGCGGAAAAATATTCTAAATATTCTTCACAAATCTCTTGCATGTGATTTCAAAATGATTAAGTGTCTCGCTCCTGTTTGTTAGCGGTGCGGTTTGAAAAGTCGCGAAAAACCTGTTGACAGAAAGAAGAAAACAAATAAGGTATCCGCCGCTCTTAAACAGACGAGATTCGATGTCTGAGATACTGCTGTTATCAGTGAGCAGATCTCGGGTTTTTTTGTCCCCTAGCGGGGAAAGATTTAGAGGTGGAAGCACCTCGTGCTCATTGAAAACTGAATTGTGCGATAAGTGAGAGCCCTCGAAGACCGTTGGTTAAAAGCCAACCGGGATTTGAGTTTAATTTAGTCATTGGGGTGTTTTCACCCCGAGAGAACAAACTAGCGTTTTTAACGGAGAGTTTGATTCTGGCTCAGAACGAACGCTGGCGGCGTGGATAAGACATGCAAGTCGAACGCTGATTTCAGGGTAGCAATATTCTGGAGTCGGAGTGGCGCAAGGGTGCGTAACACGTGGGTAATTTGCCGTGAAGTTCGGGATAACTTGCTGAAAGGCAAGCTAATACCGGATGTGGTTCGGTGGAGGCATCTTCACCGGACTAAAGTTGGGGACCGAAAGGCCTGACGCTTCATGATAAGCCCGCGGCCTATCAGCTAGTTGGTGAGGTAACGGCTCACCAAGGCTAAGACGGGTAGCTGGTCTGAGAGGACGACCAGCCACACTGGAACTGAGACACGGTCCAGACACCTACGGGTGGCAGCAGTCGAGAATTTTTCACAATGGGCGCAAGCCTGATGGAGCGACGCCGCGTGGGGGATGAATGGCTTCGGCCCGTAAACCCCTGTCATCTGGGAACAATGCTTGTTTGCTAATACCAGACAAGTTGATAGTACCGGAAGAGGAAGGGACGGCTAACTCTGTGCCAGCAGCCGCGGTAATACAGAGGTCCCAAGCGTTGTTCGGATTCACTGGGCGTAAAGGGTGCGTAGGCGGTCGGGTAAGTCTGATGTGAAATCTCGGAGCTCAACTCCGAAACTGCATTGGATACTATCTGGCTTGAGGGTTGGAGGGGGGACTGGAATTCTCGGTGTAGCAGTGAAATGCGTAGATATCGAGAGGAACACCAGTGGCGAAGGCGAGTCCCTGGACAACTCCTGACGCTGAGGCACGAAAGCTAGGGGAGCAAACAGGATTAGATACCCTGGTAGTCCTAGCCGTAAACGGTGCACATTTGCTGTGAGCGGATTCGACCCCGTTCGTGGCGAAGCTAACGCGTTAAATGTGCCGCCTGGGAAGTACGGTCGCAAGATTAAAACTCAAAGAAATTGACGGGGGCCTGCACAAGCGGTGGAGTATGTGGCTTAATTCGATGCAACGCGAAGAACCTTACCTGGCCTTGACATGTAGGTGGTAGAAGGATGAAAGTCTGACGACCTCGCAAGAGGAACCTACACAGGTGCTGCATGGCTGTCGTCAGCTCGTGTCGTGAGATGTTGGGTTAAGTCCCGCAACGAGCGCAACCCTTGTGTCCTGTTGCCACCCGGTCGAGAGACTGGAGCACTCTGGACAGACTGCCTCGCTTAAACGAGGAGGAAGGTGGGGATGACGTCAAGTCAGGATGGCCCTTACGGCCAGGGCTGCACACGTACTACAATGCTCGGCACAAAGGGACGCAATACCGTAAGGTGGAGCAAATCTCGAAAAACCGAGCTCAGTTCAGATTGTCGGCTGCAACTCGCCGACATGAAGCTGGAATCGCTAGTAATGGCGCATCAGCTACGGCGCCGTGAATACGTTCCCAGGCCTTGTACACACCGCCCGTCACATCATGAAAGCCGCTTGTACCCGAAGTCGCCGTGCTAACCGAAAGGAGGCAGGTGCCGAAGGTATGGGTGGTGATTGGGATGAAGTCGTAACAAGGTAGCCGTAGGGGAACCTGCGGCTGGATCACCTCCTTTCTAAGGAGAATAGACGCGACCGACATAAGGTCGGCTCGCGTGAGGTCGAACCGGATGGATTTGGAGCTATATAGAAGATTCCGAATTCGGAAGGTGGCTCCCTTATCGCACAGTTCAGTTTTCAATGGGTTTACTGTTCTTTTCACGTCCAGAAGGTTCGAACTCGATTGTGTGAGGTCTTAGGAAGTTCGTAGTGCGAAGTGAATAAGCCCGCGATGAATTTGCTTCTGATCCTCCGTGCGTGGGGCTGTAGCTCAGTTGGTAGAGCGGTAGCTTTGCAAGCTATAGGTCAGGAGTTCGAATCTCCTCAGCTCCACCAGGATTGAAACCTCGAATTCTCTAGGATTGGGCCTGTAGCTCAGTTGGTTAGAGCATGCGCTTGATAAGCGCAGGGTCACTGGTTCAAGTCCAGTCAGGCCCACCAACCAAAACGGTCCCGAGAATCTGAGTGCACGGGACGTGCATGGCTGGACTAATCTGATAAGCTTTCCATTGGCGGAATGACCCGCTAATGATGTTCTTTGAAAACTACACATAGGGATAGAATTAGGGCGATTACATTTCGCTGAGTTTCTATTGAGTTTCATATCAATAGATAAACTTTGTGATCAAGCTACTAAGGGCAAACGGTGAATGCCTTGGTGCCAAGAGGCGATGAAGGACGTAGCAAGTTGCGATAAGCCGCGGGAAGCCGCAAGCAGGCGTTGATCCGCGGATTTCCGAATAGGACAACCTAATCCTGATAACTCGGGATTATCACTGGATGAATTCATAGTCCGGTGAAGCGATACGGGGTGAAGTGAAACATCTCAGTAACCCCAGGAAAAGAAAACGAAGCGATTCCGTCAGTAGTGGCGAGCGAACTCGGAACAGCCTAAACCGGGAAGACTTGTCTTCCCGGGGTAGCGGGACCTTGATGTGAGAAGTGGAGAGTTAGTGTAACGATCTGGAAAGTTCGGCCGTAGACCGTGACAGCCGGGTGCGCGAAAGCTCAAAGCTCTCTAGAGGTTTCCCAAGTAGCACGGTGCACGTGAAACTCTGTGCGAATCCGTCCGGACCACCGGATAAGGCTAAATACTCCTTGGCAACCGATAGTGAACAAGTACCGCGAGGGAAAGGTGAAAAGAACCCCTGCTAGGGGAGTGAAAGAGTACCTGAAACCATTTGCCTACAATGTGTCGGAGCTCCGAAGAAATTCGGAGTGACGGCCTGCCTTTTGCATAATGAGTCTGCGAGTTATTGTCTGTGGCAAGCCTAAGTCCTTTTGGGACGGAGGCGAAGGGAAACCGAGTACGAAACGTGCGTTCAGTTGCAGGCAATAGACCCGAAGCGGAGGTGATCTACTCTTGAGCAGGTTGAAGCCTGGGTAACACCAGGTGAAGGACCGAACTCGTGGATGTTGAAAAATCCTGAGATGACTTGAGAGTAGGAGCGAAAGACTAATCAAACCCCGTGATAGCTGGTTCTCTCCGAAATAGCTTGAGGGCTAGCGTTGGGTCAGTACTCCGAGGAGGTAGAGCACTGGATGGCTTAGGGACCCCACCAGGTTACCAAAACCAACCAAACTCCGAATACCTCGGATCCCAGTAACCCAGCATTCAGACGGCGGGGGATAAGCTTCGTCGTCGAGAGGGCAACAGCCCAGATCGCCAGCTAAGGTGCCTAAATGTGATTAAGTGGAAAGGATGTGACGTTGCTTAGACAGTGAGGATGTTGGCTTAGAGGCAGCCATCATTTAAACAGTGCGTAATAGCTGACTCATCGAGCGATGTCGCGCCGAAAATGATTGGCGATTAAATCACATACCGAAGCTGCGGATTCCTGTGCGGTTCGCCGTCCAGGAGTGGTAGGAGAGCGTCATGAACACATTGAAGCCGGACTGTAAAGGACGGTCGAGTGCTCATGAGTGAGAATGCAGACATGAGTAGCGATAAACCAGATGAGAATTCTGGTCGCCGTAAACCTAAGGTTTCCTGGGGCAGGTTCGTCCTCCCAGGGTTAGTCGGGAGCTAAGATGAGGCCGTAAGGCGTAATCGATGCACAGCAGATTAATATTCCTGCACCGGCTAGGGTTAAGGTAAGGAGTCACGCAGAGAGAAAAGTGATTATCTGATTGAATTGGGAGCTTAGCCTTCGGGCGAAGCGAGTCACTGGACGATCTGCCTAGAAAAGCTTCTTATCGTTCCCCTGGTCGCCCGTACCGTAAACCGACACAGGTGGGTGAGTCGAATAGACTAAGGCGCGCGAGAGAAACCTCTCTAAGGAACTCGGCACATTAGCCCCGTAACTTCGGGATAAGGGGTGCCTGAAGCCGCTGCAGCGATGTGGCGGTGTAAGGTCTCAGTAAATTGCGTTTAGCGACTGTTTAACAAAAACACAGCACTCTGCTAAGTCGTGAAGACGACGTATAGGGTGTGACACGTGACCAATGCGGAAAGATCAAGGTGACTTGTTAGCCGTAAGGCGAAGCTCGTTGCCAAAGTCCCCGTGAATGTCGGCCGTAACTATAACGGTCCTAAGGTAGCGAAATTCCTTGTCGGGTAAGTTCCGACCTGCACGAATCGTGTAACGACTGAACGACTGTCTCGGAGAGGATCTCGGCGAAATTGTAACGGCGGTGAAGATGCCGCCTGCCCGCAGTAGGACGGAAAGACCCTATGCACCTTTACTGTAAGCTGGTATTGTGTTCTGGTTAATGATGCGTAGCGTAGGTGGGAGACTTCGAAGCGAGGGCTTCGGTTCTCGTGGAGTCGAAATGTGAAACACCACTCTTTGTTAATTAGGATTCTAACCCCGACCTGTTAGCCAGGCGGGGGACAGTGCTTGCGGGTCAGTTTGACTGGGGCGGTTTCCTCCCAAAGAGTAACGGAGGAGCGCGAAGCTTGGCTCAGCACGGTTGGCAACCGTGCGACGAGGGTATGGCTAGAAGCCAGGTTAACTGCGAGACCAACAAGTCGAGCAGGTGCGAAAGCAGGCCCAAATGATCCGGTGGTAGAATGTGGAATTGCCATCGCTCAACGGACAAAAGGTACGCTAGGGATAACAGGCTGATCGAGTCCAAGAGTTCATATCGACGACTCGGTTTGGCACCTCGATGTCGGCTCATCGCATCCTGGGGCTGGAGAAGGTCCCAAGGGTCCGGCTGTTCGCCGGTTAAAGCGGTACGCGAGCTGGGTTCAGAACGTCGTGAGACAGTTCGGTCCTTATCCACTGTGGGCGCAGGAAACTTGAGGGGTTCATTCTTTAGTACGAGAGGACCGAGAATGACGCACTTCTGGTGTGGCAGTTGTTCCGTCAGGGGCATCGCTGCGTAGCCATGTGCGGAAGAGATAAGCGCTGAAAGCATCTAAGTGCCAAGCTCATCCCAAGATATGGTTTCCCGGACCGTGAGGTTCCTGAAGACCCCCGGAAGACTACCGGGTTGATAGGCTGGACGTGTACGAGCCGTAAGGCTTTTAGCCGACCAGTACTAATCGGTCGTGAGGCTTGATCGCTTTTCCCAATCAGTGCCGCAGTTGGTTCGGCCTAAGAGTCGAATCTAGGCGGAGTGAGTGGGTGAGCGATTTTCCAACTCGCGATATTATTCGCCAAGTGCCTTGTGTGTAGTTTTCAGAGAATTTGCTCTTTGATGGTTGAATTGATATGAGTCGTTTTGGGCTTCGTATTCGCGGTTCAACCATGAATAGTCACTTTTTTTGGTGGCCATGAAGCTGTGGTCCGACCCGTTCCCATTCCGAACACGGCCGTCAAACTCAGCATTGCCGATGGTAGTACATGTAAAGCTTGTGCGAGAGTAGGTTGCCGCCAGATTTCTTCTGAAGCCAATGTCTCATTTCATTCTTTTCCAGGGCTGATCTGTGATGTCGGATTTGGCGCTGCAACTGTTCTAGCCGGACACCCAGTTCGTTGAGGCGCGGCAAAACCGTAGAAAACCTGTAAACGAGGAGAAATGAGGCTTGCCAACCCGCATTGCCGAGACTAGTCTCCGCCTTCCCTTTGGGGAAGGCCCGTGCGGTTTGTTCGTCTAGTTCATCGCCACGGGAAAACTTCAATTATGCATTGATTCTTTTATGCCAGTACGGATTCGTTTGAAGCGCATTGGAACAAAAAACACGCCGGCGTACCGCATTGTGATCGCTGACAGCCGAAGTCCGCGCGACGGGAAATTCATCGAGGAAATCGGGAGCTATCAACCGCTAAAGCGGCAGGACAATTTCGTTCTCGATCTCGAACGCGCCGATTACTGGGTGAGCAAGGGAGCTCAACCTACCGATACGGTCGCCAGCTTTTTGAAGAAGGCCAGGAAGGCTGCTCCAGCCTGTTGATTGATGCCTGCGCTCTATGCAAGCCTTTCTCGAATATGTGGTGAAAGGGTTGGTGGACCGTCAGGACGCAGTGAGGATTACACCTGTGGACCGCCACGGATTGACGGTCTATGAACTCCGCCTTCACCCAACAGACGTCGGAAAGATCATTGGCCGCCAAGGTGGAACAATCCGCGCGATCCGATCGCTCGTCCAGGTCGGAGGAGCTCGGCAGGGACTGCGATGCACCGTGGAGATCGTAGAGGAAAGACCTGAAGACTGATTTCGGGCGTCGCGCTTTTATCCGCGAGAAAGCGCACTCACGTGCGATCAATTATGAAGATTGACGTGTTGACTTTGTTTCCGGGAATGTTTTCCGGTCCCATGGAGGAAAGCATCGTTAAGCGCGCTCGGAATCGTGGTCTGCTCCATCTGCAAGTGCACAATCTGCGCGACTACACTCGTGATCGCCATCGCACGGTCGATGACAAGCCTTTTGGAGGCGGTCCTGGGATGCTGCTGAAACCGGAACCGATCTTTGAAGCCGTGGCCAACCTCACTGGTGAGAGGACTCGCGTGATTCTTCTCGCCCCGACCGGCCGCAGGCTTGAGCAAGGCGTGGTCAAGGACCTCGCCGGATGCGCGCATCTCCTGCTGATCTGCGGGAGCTATGAGGGATTCGACGAGCGAGTCCGAGAGCACCTTGCGGATGACGAGTTATCCATCGGGGATTACATCCTGACCAATGGTGCGCTGCCGGCGATGGTGATTATCGACGCCGTGACAAGGCTCTTGCCCGGCGTTCTGGGTGATGATGAAAGCGCGCACGACGAATCGTTCGCGCAAGGGCTTTTGGAGTATCCGCAATACACGAGGCCGGCAAATTTTCGCGGCATGCAAGTTCCGGAGGTCTTGCTCTCTGGGAATCATGCTGAAATTGAGAAATGGCGACTGGAGCAAGCCGAAGTCCGGACTCGACAAAGGCGACCTGATTTGCTGGAACCGCATCGAAGCAACGCCCGGTAAGCTGCAAAATACGCAAAACGAATTATGAGCCAAGCTATATTTGACAAGATTGAATCAGAACAATTCCGCAAGGAATCGGCGGATTTTGGAGTCGGCGACTCTGTCCGCGTCCATACAAAAGTGATCGAGGGCGACAAGGAGCGCATCCAGGTGTTTGCCGGCGTCGTAATTGGTCGTCGTGGCCGTGGTTTGAATTCGACCTTCACGGTGCGTCGCATCAGTTACGGCGAAGGAGTTGAGCGCGTCTTCCCGATGCATTCTCCACGGGTGGAAAAGATCGAGATTGAGCGCAAGGGCTCGGTCCGGCGAGCGAAGCTGACGTATCTGCGTAAGCGGGTTGGCAAAGGCGCAGTTGCGGTGAAAGAAAAAGAAATCCACGCTTGAGGGATCGCTGCGCAGCGCGGCGACGAATCGGTAGCCATGAACTGCGCTGTCACCGCTGGGCCGACCTTCGAGCCGTTGGACTCGGTGCGTAGGCTCACTAACCTCTCCACCGGGACTTTGGGCACCCAACTGGCCGATTACCTGGCAAGTCAGGGCCACGAAGTAGTTTTACTCCGGGGAAGCAGTTCAATATTCCGGAGCGCTGTCAAGGTCGCGCGCATTATCGAATTCGGAACCGCCTCCGAACTGGAACGACACCTGGAATCATTAGCCTCTGTGCGAATTGACGCGGTCTTCCATGCGGCAGCGGTCAGCGACTTCGGTTTTGGCAGAGTCTGGACGCGTTCGCCAGGCGGGGAATTGCGCGAAATCAGCCGTGGCAAATTCTCTACGCGCGAGGCGCCGCTGCTGGCCGAATTGGTTCCCGTTCCAAAACTCATCAACCGGCTTCGCAGTTGGTTTCCCAAGGCATGGCTGGTCGGCTGGAAATACGAAGTGGACGGCACGCGCGCAGCCGCTGTTGACCGCGCGCGAACGCAGGTCGGCGAGAATCAAACGGACGCCTGTGTGATCAACGGTCCCGCCTATGGCGCGGGTTTTGGCCACCTATCCAAAGAGCATGAACTTTTTCATTTTGAAACTTCCTCGGCACTATTCGAACATCTGGAGAGATTCGTGCGCCGATAGAACGTGCGGCGTCACGCTTTCCGTGACCTGGAATAAATCTCTTCACTGGAACATTGTTTGCTCATAATTTCGCTCTATATGAGACTCGCTGGATTCTTGTTCGCCTTGATTCTTGGGGTTTCCCTCGGCCTCGTTCCAGAAGCGGCAGAGTTGTCCGCACAATTACCAAGCCCCACGCTCAAAATCGAGATAGCCGAAGGGACGAAAGTAAGAGTCACATTCTCCCGCAAACTAAACGAGCGTTACCAGGTTTATGTCACTCACGACCTCAAGAATTGGCATTTCTTTGGCAGCATAGTCCAGGGAGGCTCTCAGCCAATCACGATTGAATATCCCGGCGGCGCGAATCGAACCGCGTTTTTTAGAGTCGAATCCAGGCCAACATTTGCCCCGGTGCACTCGCGGATGGAGCGAGGAACGAATGGCGAGATTCACCTCAGTTTTCCCACAGTTGCTGGACGGAGATATCAAGCTGCGCTCTCTATCGATTTGGAGCGCTGGGATTTCAGCGACCTGATCGATGGCACTGGAAGCCGCGAATCCACCGAGATTGATTTCCCTGTACCGGCCGCGTTTTTCCGCGTCGAAGCCGTCGATATCCTCCCCTTGCCCAACATGGTTTGGATCCCCCAAGGCCGCTTCGTAATGGGGAGCCCGCCCGATGAGAAGGACCGCGATCTGGACGAAGATCCATTGACGCAAGTCGTTTTTCCTTCTGGATTCTGGATGGGCAAGTATGAGGTGACGCAGGGTGAGTATGAACGAATCACGGGCACGAATCCGAGTGGGTTCAACGGCGACCCATCTCGGCCGGTGGAGCGGGTGAGTTGGGAAGACGCCGTCGCCTACTGTGCGCGACTGACTCAGACAGAGTTCTCGGCAGGCCGGTTGCCGTTCGGCTACGCCTATCGTCTTCCGACCGAGGCCGAGTTCGAATATGCCTGTCGCGCCGGCACAACCACCCGGTACAGCTTCGGAGATGATCTGGATTACACAGAGCTTGGGGAGTATGCGTGGTACGATGCGAACAGCCTCAAAACCACGCACCCGGTCGGACAGAAGCGGCCAAATCTGTTTGGGCTGCACGACATCTACGGCAACGTCTGGGAATGGTGCCACGATTACTATGATAGCGCATATCCGGGAGGATCGATCGAAAGGCCGTCCGGGCCTTCGTCAGGGGTCAGTCGTGTCTTTCGGGGAGGAGGTTGGGATTGGAAGGCTTCCTCATGCCGTTCGGCTTACCGGAACAATGTCCTGCCCACGCGTCGCAGTAATTATCTAGGCTTCCGCGTTGTCCTCGGCCCTGTGCTGTACTGACCCATGAGCTCACATTTGTTCAGTGGTCTCGATGCCCAGGAGGTTTAGACCTTGCTTCAAGACCTCGCCGGCTAAGTCGCAGATCAGCAGCCGGGTTTGGCGTTGGCGAGCTTCGGCTTTCAGCACGGGACAGTTTTCGTAAAAGCGGGTAAAATGTCCTGCGAGATCATAGAGGTAATTACAGAGATAATTCGGCCGGTACTCATCAGCCACCGCCCCGAGGACCAAACCAAAGTTCAGCAAGTGCTTTACTAGCGCAATTTCTTCCTCCGCCGACAGACCAGCAGCGGTTAACTGCCCGGGTGCTTCGATATCGGTCTCTGTCCCATGCCTCCGGAAGATGCTTCGAATGCGAGCGTAGGCATAAAGGAGATACGGGGCAGTGTTCCCGTTAAGTGCAAGCATCTTATCCCAATTGAAAGTATAATCGCTTTGGCGGTTCGGCAGAAGATCCGCGTACTTGATCGCTCCAATTCCAACGATCCTGGCAATCTCACGACGCTGTTGTTCATCGGATCTGGGATTCTTTTCGGATACGACTCGAAACGCGCGTTCCTCCGCTTCGTCCAACAAGTCGGTCAGCTTGATCGTGTCACCGGTGCGCGTCTTGAAAGGTTTGCCATCCTCCCCGAGAATCGCGCCAAACCAAACGTGGGCGAGTTTGATCGGTAGATCGGGGCGCCAGCGACGAAAAACCGCGAAGAGTTGCTTAAAATGCAGTTGCTGGCGCCCGTCGGTCACATAGACGATCTCGCTCGGATTCCAGGTCTCGGCTCGATACTGAAGCGTCGCGAGATCCGTCGTCATGTAATTCGCAGCTCCGTCGCTTTTCTGGATCAAGGCAGGATGCGCCTTTAACTCCGGAATCTCGTCGAAGAAAACCGCGATGGCGCCTTCGCTTTCACGGGCAATCCCTTGATGCTGCAAGTCCTGAACTACAGCTTTGAGCCGGGGATTGTAAGAACTTTCTCCGAGTGTGTGGTCGAATTGAACTCCCAACCGGCGGTAGATGGCGGTGAATTGAGTCTGCGACAAGGAAATCATCTCGCGCCAAAGGGCGAGATTCTCTGAGTCCCCGGTCTGAAGTTTCACCAGTTCCTGGCGAGCTTTCTCCAGCATTGCGGCATCGTTTTCGCAGGCTGCATTTGTTTCCTGGTAGATCCGTTCCATCTGGGCGAGGGCGTCGCGTTGAAGCGCCGCGACATCCCGGGATTGCTTCCATCCTAGCAATAGTTTGCCGAACTGAGTGCCCCAGTCTCCGATATGGTTGTCCGTGATTACATGATGGCCAAGAAGTCGGCAGGTGCGCGCCAAACAATCTCCCAGGATTGTTGAGCGGATATGTCCCACGTGCATGGGCTTGGCCACATTGGGGGAACTGAAATCGATCACGATTGTCAAAGGTTGTTCAACCGGCTCAAAAAAGGGGTGCTCGCTGCGTGCGGCGTCGTTGAGGCATTCCCCCAAGATTGCCGGCGCGATACGAAAGTTTAGAAAGCCGGCGCCTGCGATTTCCACATCGCGGACCCAATTCGGGAGCTGCAGCCTTTCCATGACATCCTCCGCGAGTTGGCGCGGACTCAAGCGCCGTTCCTTGGCCAGCGGCATCAGGGACGCAGTTTGATAGTCGCCATACTTTGCATCCGCGCAGGGCTTGACCAGCACGTTTGCGACGTTGGCATCGGGGAGGCAGTCTTGCACAGCTTGCTGCAAGACCTCATCAAGAACGCGGTAGGGTAGCACGGAAGGACTATTCTGAAGGGATAACGATGGCAGAGATTCGCAGCCGGATGCAGGATCGCGCTACTTCCCCGTCGAAGTTTCGCGGATGATCTCGTACATCGCTTCGGCATCCTGGGCCAACTCAAGGGCCTGGCGAAATTCGCGCCGGTGAAGCAGTTTGGCGATGCTGGCCAGCGTGTGAAGGTGCTTCTGAAACTGGCCTTGCGGAACCAGAAATAGCATGACCAAATTCACCGGTTGGTTGTCCAATGCATCAAAATTAACGCCTTTCCGGGAACGTCCCAGCGCGCCGACAACTTCATAGATCAAATCGGTCGAAGCGTGGGGAATGCCGATTCCAAACCCGATCCCGGTACTCATTGAGCTTTCGCGCTTCTTGACCACAGCCGCGACTGATTGGCGATGTTCGGGTTTAATCTTCCCGGTTACGACCAGATTATCGATCAGTTCATCGATGGCTTCCCAACGGTTGGAGGCCCGCAAGTCAGTCACGATTTGGTCTCGCTGCAGAATGTCACCGAGGTTCATAGAAATAATCGGAACTCAAAATATTTCGCCTGAACCGATCCACCATTTCAAGAGCGAATTGCTGGTGCATAGGCCCTGTGTCGTGTCGATGCAGCACGCACCAGAATTGTTTGCTTTCCAGTCTCGCTCTGAGCGTAGTCACAAAAAAGCCCCGACGGAGTTTCCGTCGAGGCTTCCTCGGGAAAATGAACGACAAGACTACGGGCTGGCGTAAGCTTTCACTGTATCACCGATCTTTTTGGCGGATTCGTCAATCTTCGCTTTGATCGCATTCGGGTCATCCGTCGTCTTGGCGATCTCGGAAACAGCTTTCACTTCTTGAACCAAGGATTGGATTGCCGATGTTAACGCTTGGGCCTTTGTCACGGCTGCAGTGTCCTTCGAGACGTTCGTTACTTGAGTCTGAGCAAACAACACCAGCGACTGCCGTTCGGCCGCGCTCAAATTGGTATCCTTGGCGATTGTCGCCACCGTACTCACAGTGGCCTCTGCCAGACGGACGCCCGCCGTAGTAGCGTTCTGAGTGATGCCGACCGTGGCAGCTGCAGTAGTGGTGGCTTGTGCTGCGGCAGTCTGAGCGGCCTGGAGTTGCGCTGCCGGAGCGGATGCGGCGGTGGCTTGAGCCGATGCTGCAGCGACTTGAGCAGTTGCTGTATCAGTAGCGGCTTTGGCTACTGCTGCTGCTGCCGACGTGGCAACCTGCGTTACTGTCGCTACTGTCGATTGTTTCTCGGCAACGCTCAACGAGGTGTCCCTAGCAGTCGCGGCAACGTTTGCAGCGACCGCTGCCGCAAGCTTGACCGCTGCTTCAGTCGCAGCCTGAGCGGCGGCTCTCGCGGCTTGAGCGGCGGCTGCGGCGGCTTGAGCTGCTGCTGCACGAGCAGCGCCTCCATCAGTCGCTTGAGCGGCAGCGGCTGAGGCTTGATTTGCGCTTGTTTGTGCCGCGTTTGCTTGAGCGGTAGCTTGTGCTGCAGCCTGAGTCGCGGTTGCGACAACCTGCGCGACTATGGTCGTTGTCTGTGTTATCAAGTTCTCCTGTTCCTGCTTTGTTAGATTCGATGCGGGTTTGGCCACGGCGTTGATGGCTTTCACGGTTTCTGTGATCAGAGATGCTTGACTTCCCGTGTCTAGCTTTGCCGTCGTCGCTGTGTTCTCAATGCTCTTGACTGCGTCGTTGAAAACTTGGCTTCTTGGCGCGGGAGCAGGCGGCGGCGTTGACTTTGGCGGACTTGGCGGTGGTCTCAGCGTTGGACGTCCACCGACACGCTTGCGGACCGGAACGCTAGCACTTGAGCCAGTGTTCTTGGCGATGGAACTGATCATGGCCAGAGTCGCGTCGCTTTCGATCTCGGTTTTCGCGGCCGGGACGGCAGCAATTACAGCCTCCGTAATCTTGTCGGAAAGCTCAGGAACGGCCCCAACGATCCGACGAGTGATTCGTATGGCGTCTTTTGGCGCCGCTTTGGCAACGCTGGTCGCGATTCGCGTCGCGTGATCGGGGGAATAACTGGCTGCGATCAACGCAATCTCTTGAGCTTGCGCCGGGCACAATTCCGCCGCCAGCGCGGCAACAGCGGCACTTGTTTCCGGGGCGACTTCAGCGATTGCTTCCAGCAAGGTAGAAGCGAGAGCTGGGCTCTTGGACAGGATGATCCGAGTCACGGTGACGGCGACTTCTTCGCGGTCGGTCTCGCTGGCTTTTTGAACAATTTTAGCAGCGTTTGGGGCTTGCTCCAGTGCGGGAACACCCACCACGGCATCCCGGATGGCCCTGGTCTGGGATTCCGTCAAAGCATTTGCAGGTAAAATTCCGAAACCTAAAAGAGCCGCCAACACAGCAGCCATCCTTATCTGTTTTCGTTTCATAAGTTCAGTTACTAAGTACTTTGTTCCCCGTTCAATACGGCCGATTACTATCGGGTCTCAATGCCTAAGTCAAACATTTTTTAGGGATTTCGGACTCGATTTCTTGAAGCCCTGTCGCGTAGTCGAGGCATGGATTGAACTTCGGTGCAAGGGGTTGGAGACCGACTGGCGATGGTGTGTCCGAGCTTTCCGGTTTCCAGTGGATTCCTTCGGGGGAAATTGGCCCGAACTTTGCGCTAAAGATGTTCCAAGATCCGGGGCTTGGGTTAGCCGCCGCTGAGAATTGGTTGCCTGGGGCATGTAACCGGCCTTGCCTGCTGCCCGTCATTAGCGATATTCTACAGCAGACCGTATGACCAAGATTCCGATGCTCTTGCACTCAGTGATTGTCCACCTCATATGACCGATGCACTTCCGTCCTCGCTTGGTGTCAAGCGGCGCAAATCCTCCTGGTCAAAGTGGGTAGGCCTTTTGGTTGTTCTTGGCGCAGGGGGAGCCGGGGCATATTGGTATTTCAACAGGGAAAACAGCAAACCTGCCGAATACCGGGCTGCGAAAATCTCTCGGGGCGACATCACTCAGACCGTCACTGCCAACGGTCAACTGACGCCTGTGAAGAACGTGCAGGTGGGCAGCCAGATTTCAGGAACCATCACGGAAATCAGCGCAGACTTCAATTCCAAGGTCAAGAAAGGCGAGTTGATCGCCAAGATCGACCCCGCGACGTACGAGCGGAATCTTTCCCAGGCCGAAGCCGAACTCGCAAACGCCACGGCGGCGCAAGAACTCGCGGACCTTAACTTCAAACGTGCCAAAGAACTCTTCGCCAACAAACTCATTTCTGAGGCGGATTACAACCGCGCGGAAGTCGATTTGCACCAGGCCCAGGCAATTGTCAAAATGCGCCAGGCCAATGTCGAGCGCGCCAAAGTGGATCTGGAGCGGACGCGGATTTTTGCGCCCATTGACGGCATCGTGATCTCGCGCAACATCGAAGAAGGCCAGACGGTGGCCGCGAGCTTCAATACGCCGACGCTATTCCTCATCGCGAATGACCTGGCAAAAATGCAAATCGAGGCGGCCGTTTCGGAGGCGGACGTCGGAGGGGTTCAAGAAGGCCAGCCGGTCAATTTCACTGTCGAAGCGTACACACGTCAGTTCAAGGGGCAGGTGAAACAAGTCCGGTTTGCGCCTATCACAAATCAAAACGTCGTCACTTACACCGCCATCGTCGAGGTGGATAATCCTGATCTCAAGCTTCGCCCCGGTATGACGGCCACGGCGTCCATCATTACTTCACAGAAAAAGGACACGCTTCGCGTACCGAACGCGGCGTTTCGTTTCCGTCCACCTGAAGGCGCTATTGCGAAAACTTCGACCAATGCCGTCAGCAGCAGCGGGTCTTCCAATCAAATCCAGGCTCCAGTAGCCACCAGCGGCCCATTCGCTGGCCTGCCGACACCCCCGTGGATGGACGGCGAACGCCGCCGCCCGACCCAAGAGGAACGGGAGAAGTATGAAGCCTCTCTGACCCCGGAACAGCGCGACCAATATCGCCAAATCATGGATCAGATGCGCGCGCGTTTTGCCCAGGGCGGAGGGGGCGGAGGTTTTGGAGGTGGCGGCCTTGGCGGAGGTGGCCCGGGGCTTCCCGCGTTTGGGAGCGCCTCGCGCACCGCGCAGGAAGGACCGCGCACTCAAACCGTTTATGTGCTGGAGAAAGAAGCGGGAATTGGCGGCGGCGAGGAGCAAGTCTTGCGCGCCGTTTCGGTCAAAACAGGCATAACCGACGGAACGAACACGGAAATCCTCGAAGGCTTGAAAGAAGGCGAGGTGGTTGTGACCGGTCTCGTTACGCCTGAACCCTCCGCCATGGCGATGCGTCCGCCTGGAGGGGGGGCCTTCGGAGGCCCATTTGGCGGGGGCCCGCGGCGCTTTTAGTTTTCCCCGATGCCTGCCATCGTAAAACTGGAGAACTTCCGCAAGACGTACTACACGGGCGAGGTCGAGGTCCATGCCGTGCGCGGTGTGTCTTTGGAAATCCAGCAGGGCGAATTCGTCGCGATCATGGGAGCAAGCGGTTCGGGCAAATCCACCATGATGAACTCCATCGGATGTCTTGACCGGCCCACGGGCGGGCGTTACTTGCTGGATGGAGTCGATGTCGGCGAGCTTGGCCGCGATGAACTGGCCGACTTGCGCAATTCGAAAATCGGGTTTGTCTTTCAGGGATTCAATCTCCTCTCCCGGACGTCTGCGCTGGAGAATGTTGAATTGCCGATGCTCTACGCCCGGCCGGGCGTGCGCGGACGAGAACAGCGCGACCGCGCCCTGCGAGCGCTCGAGTTGGTCAGCCTCAGTGATCGCGCGGGGCACCATCCGAATCAACTTTCAGGCGGCCAGCAGCAGCGGGTTGCTATCGCGCGAGCCCTCGTCAATCAACCCAAGCTCCTTCTGGCGGATGAACCCACCGGCAATCTGGACAGCCGGACGAGCATTGAGATCATGGGCGTCTTTCAAACCCTGAACGAACAAGGAATGACCATCGTCATGGTCACGCATGAACTCGACATCGCCCGCTACACCAAGCGCAGCGTGATCATGCGCGATGGCCGCGTCGTGAAGGACACTCCGGTGACAGACCGGTTGTTCGCCAGCCAGGAACTGCAAAAATTGGAACGCGAGCAAAAGGAAATCCAACTCGTCTCGTAGATGATTATCTTCGCCACCTTCAAGATCGCTCTCCGCGCACTCCGGCGAAACACGCTGCGCACCCTTCTGACCATGCTGGGTATTATCATCGGCGTCGGCGCCGTCATCGCCGTCGTCAGCATTGGCAGCGGGGCGAAGGCGCAGGTCGAAGCGCAGATCGCGAGCATGGGGCAAAACGTGATCCTCATTCTCTCAGGCAACGTCTCCCGCGGCGGGTTCAGAATGGGCTTTGGCACGGCCGGGACCCTGACTCGCGAAGACTTCGAGGCCATTCGAAAAGAGATTCCCGATGTCAGCGGCATCAGCCCGGAAGTTTGGGCTTCCGCGCAAATCGCTGTGGGCAACCAGAACTCCAGCAGCCAGGTCCGGGGCGTCGGAGTCGATTACCTGGACATTCGTTCGTGGAAACTGACCAGCGGCGCAAACTTCACGGAGGCCGACGTGCGCAACGGGAACAAAGTGGCGCTGCTCGGCAAGACGACGGCGGAGTTGCTCTTCGGCGACGAGGATCCAGTCGGGCAGATCATCCGCATCAAGAATGCTCCGTTCACCGTGCTCGGTTTGCTCGCGCAGAAAGGCATGAGCGGCCAGGGCAGCGATCAGGACGATATCGTGCTGGTGCCTTACACCAGCGCGATGACAAGGCTGACCGGGCAGACGACCTTTCGATCCTTCAACGCGCAGGCCTCCAGCGCAAAACTCCTCCCCAGTGTGCAGAACGATATCATCAGCCTGCTTCGCCAGCGGCATCGCATCGGCCCGGATCGCGAGGACGATTTTCTGGTCAGAACGCAGCAGGAGATTTCGGAAATGGCTACCGCCACCTCGAAAGTCATGACGTGGCTCCTCGGCTCCGTGGCCGCGGTTTCCCTGATTGTCGGCGGAATTGGCATCATGAACATCATGCTCGTCAGCGTCACGGAACGCACGCGCGAGATTGGCATTCGCATGGCTGTGGGCGCGCGCGGCCGAGACATCCTTCTGCAATTCCTGACCGAAGCGGTCGTGCTGAGTCTGCTGGGGGGATGTCTGGGAATCTGCGTGGGATTGTTGAGTTCCAAGGTGCTCCCCAGACTCTTGAGCTCGCTTGGAGTGACGACACTGGTCTCCCCGACGTCCATCGTCGTCGCCTTCCTTTTCAGCGCGGTCATCGGCATTTTCTTCGGCTTTTATCCTGCACGGAAAGCCTCCCAACTCGACCCCATCGAATCGCTCCGGTACGAGTGAGCCGACGGAGGATCCAATCCTCCGGCTCTCTTCGCGGTGAGGAATTCTCTCAAGCAGTGAACAAAGTAGAGCGAGCCCGTCCCGCGAGCCGTGCGACAGGCTTGGAACACGTCGGCTCGCCGGGGACAGGTTCGCCTTGCCTCCCTCAATGCCCAACGGAAGCTTCCCGGCCTCCGAGCCGTGCGCACGACCCTTGAACCCATCGCCGGTAGGGCGGTGGTGCCGCATCGACCGAAGACCGGCTGCGCAGCAACGCAGCCCTACCGGGTTCATGGGAAGTTCCCACGGCCAAAAAGCCGTGCAGACGGCCCTTGAACCGAAAACCATGCGGACCGCAGCCTTCAGGCTGCTTCCGCGCACTCGCCGGAGTCCAGCGCTGAAGTGGCCGAAAGGCCACGGTCGGAGGAGACGGTTCATGGGAAGCTCGCGGACCGCTGAAGTTTCCAAAACTTCCATTCCATTTTTCTCGTCCCGCTTTATCCTCCAGTCGTATGCCAGAGCGCTTCGAAGGAAAGAGAGCGTTAATTACCGGAGGAACCGGCGGGATTGGCAGTGCCATCGCGCTGGCCTTCGCCGGACAAGAATGCAACGTCACGGCGACTGGCCATACCCTCGAACAGATCAAGAGATTCCCTCACCTCAGTTCGAAGGTCGAGGCCCGAATGCTCGACGTGACCGACGATAATTCGATTCAAGAAGTGATCGCTGGATTCCACCAACTTGACATCCTGGTGAACTGCGCCGGGACGATCCTGCGCCAGAATCGCGAGCACGATCCGGCCGATTTCGAGAAAGTGATCGACGTCAATCTCACCGGCGCCATGCGCCTGTGCGCGGCATGCCGGCCGTTGCTGGCACGGAGCCGGGGTTGCGTGTTGAACATCGCGTCGATGCTGAGCTTCTTTGGCAGCGGCTTCGTGCCCGCGTACAGCGCGAGCAAAGGCGGCCTCGTGCAGTTGACCAAATCCCTGGCCATCGCCTGGGCTGAGGACGGCATCCGCGTCAACGCCATCGCTCCTGGCTGGATCGAGACCGCCATGACGCAACCGTTGCGCGACGACCCGGCGCGCAACCGCGCCATCCTGGAACGGACTCCGATGAAGCGCTGGGGAAAACCCGACGACATCGCCGGCGCCGCCGTTTTTCTATGTTCTCCCCAGGCCGCTTTCATCACCGGAGCGATCCTGCCCGTGGACGGCGGTTATTCCTGCACATAGCGATGCCGGTTTGAAAGGCCCACTCGTAGGCGTTGCGTCGCGGACACGCCAAGGCCAGGTTGCCCAAGCCCGTTTTGCCGCCGAGCTTCTCGGGACAAGGTATCCACGGAGAACCACGCCACCTGCCCCTGCGGATGGAAACGGATGAACACGGATTCGCGGCCGAAGCGGGAAATCCTTCGGAGAATTCTCCGCCACGAGAGGAAACAAGATCAGGAAAGGGAGCCTGTTGTCAGCGCATTGCTCGACCACCGAGATTCATGGGCACTCTCAAATGCGCAGAAAGATCTTGCGGCGATACATCCAAAACAGGATCAACCACAGAACCAGCAGCACCGCGCCGCCCGTCACCAGCGGTTCGCAGGCGTCGCCCAGGATTTTGAAAGCGTTCGGTCCCAGGTGCGTTCGGAGTGAGCTGGTGATAAACCCGTTGATCAGGTGATCCATGCAATAGATGGCGATGGAGTTCAAGCCGATGACCACGAGCGGGAACGCCCAGCGCTTGCACCGCCACACGTCGATCACGCCGTAGAACCCTGCCAATAACAGAAAACACCACCCCCCGCTGAAGATCGTCCAGGTCGGCGTCCAGATTCGCTTCACGTTCGGGCAGACGCCGAGCCAATGCAGCAGCGTTCCAGCCACCAGGCAGAGGACGCCCGCCAGCGCCAGCAGTTTCACCTTGGCGATCGCTGGACGCTCGCTGCGCAGCCATCCGCCGGCAATCAATCCGAGTATCATCGTGCCGAGGGTTGGAATGAAACTCAGCGTCGAGTATCCGCCGCCATTGAAGAGAAAAGGTTTCTCGCGCGGCCACAAATTCAGGAACCACTGGTCGAACGCCCAGGCCAGATTGCTGTTCTTGTTCCAATGCGCCACGAAGCTGTCCGGGCTGGCCAGATGCGGCCAGCCTGCGGCCACGCCGACTTTTGCGTAATCGAATTCCGGCCCCGGCAAAGGGTACAGCGCAAACGCAGCCCAGTATCCCACGAGAATCGTTCCAAGGGCGATCCACTGCGCCCGCATTGCGCGAAAGCCCAGCAAGAAAAGGAACGTGTAACCGAGCCCGATCTGGCTAAGTGTGTCCTCAAACGTGAAGTTGGTTTGGGAGCGGCCCGTGGACCGCAGGAACACGCCCAGAAAAACCAAAAGAACCGACCGCCAAATCGCGTGGGCCGTCATTGCCAACGGGCTTTGCCCCTTGGCCAGCCGGCTGGCAATCGAGTAAGGCAGCGCGACGCCCACGATGAAACTGAACGAAGGCTGTATCAAATCGTGCAGCGAACATCCGGCCCATTCCACGTGCGTCTGGTGGTAGGCCAGAAATTTCCAGAACGAACTTTCCGGAAGCGCGCGAGCGACCCGGCTCAGGCGCAGCACCTCGGCCGCCATGAGAAACATGACGAAACCGCGATAGACATCGAGTGAAGTCAGCCGCGTCGAAGCAGGTTTTGAAGTGGGAGTGTCCATGGAATGAAGTGGAAGGTTATCCGGGTTCAAGGATTGGGCACTGGTTGGCCTTGCTCATAGAACTTTTTCGGCATCGCTTCAAGCCATTCTCGGCATGCGAGGGCAGGTCTGCTCAGACGATCCATGAAACCGCACTTCCCCGTGCAGAATCTCAAATCTCAAATCTGAAGTTGCTGCGCTCAGCTTTGCAGGCTGCCTTCGTGGCGGCTGCCCTCACGAACTGGACGAATCGCGCGCAACCCTACGGGCAGCCGGACCGCGACCAGCCGGGCGATACCATGATTCAAGAATTCCTGCGAAGGGAAACGGAACAGATTCACGCCGCGATCGCGCAGGACCTCAGATCAACCGAGGATTGGAACAAGCTTCGTTCGCAGCACAAGCAGGAATACGCTGCAACTCGGCGAGATCGCCGCAATTCATCACGGGACCTACCGGGAAAACCGCTGGTGGTGGCATTCGCGCGGTTACACGCCGGCCGGTGTCGAATGTTGGAACGGCGTTCGCGGCATCGATTATCTCCTGACGCGGGGCGACGTCGATCCCGAACGCATTGCGGTCACAGGAATCAGCGGCGGCGGCGCGACGACCTTCTGGATCGCGGCAGCGGACGAGCGCGTCAAAGTCGCCGTCCCGGTCAGCGGCATGGCGGATATGCTCTCCTACGTGCCCAAAGAAGGTTGCTTCCATTTACCAGGCCGCGGGCGCGCCTTCAAAGTTCTCCGCGCGTTGACAACCATTTCCCGAGTCGCCACCTTAGCCGCCATGCCCCGTTGTTCGCTCGGTCGGCGCGGACTCTTGTTCAGCCTTATCGTTTTCGCAGGCACCATTGTTGCGGACGCTCCTCCCCCTGAACCTGACGGTAGGGCGAGCCTGTCCCCAGCGAGCCGAGTCGGACGTGTTCCAGTCACGTCGAGCGGCTCGCCGGGACGGACTCGCCCTGCCGGCGGTCCGTTCCATTTCCACCACGAAGGAATCCTCGGCACCTCTTTCGATCTGATCGTTCGAACCGACGCAGCGGAAGTGGCGTGCAAAGTCGAGCAATCTGTCCTCGCTGCAATCGAGCGTCTCCGAAGAATTCTCAGCACCTACGATCCGGCCAGCGAAATCAGCCGGCTCCCTGTCAACCCCAAGCCGATGCGCTGTTCGCCTGAATTGTTCGAAGTGTTGAGCGCTTACGAAACCTGGACCGCGCGTTCTCGCGGCGCGTATCAAGGCCAACTGGGAGAACTCATCCGCGCCTGGCGCGCCGCGGAACAGGCCGGTGTGCCTCCGGCCTCGGCTTCCCTTGCGCGAATCGTGCGGAACGTGTCAACGCCTGCCTGGACTCTCAACGCTTGCGAACGGACCGTCCAGCGCCTCTCGCCGCAACCGCTCAATCTGGATTCGCTCGGGAAAGGATACATCCTCGGCAAAGCTGTCGCCGCTGCGCGCGCCGCCGCGCCATCGATCGCCGGACTGTTGCTTAACCTCGGCGGCGACATCTTCGCGAGCGGCCTGGAAGCGCCGTCGCGTCCCTGGCTCGTGGGCGTGGCGCATCCGCGAGACCCCGCGGACAACGCCGCGCCGGTCACGCAGGTGTGGCTGGCGGACCGCGCGATTTCGACCAGCGGGGGTTACGAGCGCGGCTACACGATTGCGGGCCGCCGCTATTCGCACATTCTCGATCCGCGCACCGGCAGGCCTGCGGAAGGCATTGCATGCGCAACTGTTGTCGCCGCGGACAACGCCACCGCCAGCGCGCTGGCGACCACATTGTGCGTGCTCAAGCCGGAAGAAGGCCTGGCGCTGATCCGAGCAACACCTGGCGCGGAATGCCTCATCATTGCCGCCAGCGGCGAACAGTTCCGCAGCGCGCAGTTCGCGGCGCTCGAAATCCCCGCCCCCGGCGGCGCGAAGAAAGCGAACGAAGCCAAACCGAGTTTGTGGCCAAAGGATTTTCGATTGACGCTGACGCTCACGCTGAAAGGCCCGGCTGGCGGAGGCGGCGGGTATCGCCGTCCTTACGTCGCGGTTTGGGCGGTGAATGAAAAGGGCGCGCGCGTCCGCACCATCGTGCTTTGGGGCAACCAGGCGCGCTACTTTCCCGACCTTTACGATTGGTCGTACGGCGAGAAGGATCGGCTCGATTGGGCGGCGACGATCGCGCGCGCGACGCGTCCGCCTGGCCGCCATCGCGTGACCTGGGACGGGCGCGACGATTCCGGCGACCCGGTTCCTCCCGGCACCTACACGATCTTTGTAGAGGCAAATCGCGAGCGCGGCACTTACGCCAAAGAGAGCGCAAAGATTTCGTGCGGCTCGGAGCCATCCCAAAGCGTCGTCAAAGCCACGTCAGAGTTTGAAGAAGCCCAACTCACGTACGGCCCTTCCCCGTCCGAATAGAATCCCCTCCAGGAATGAACTCGGGTGAACATCGGCGGAGGCTCCTCAAGAAGTGGTCCCGCACGCTTCACATTTACCTCTCCATGCTGGGACTTCTCGGCATTCTCTTTTTCTCTCTGACGGGACTCCTGCTGAATCATCCGGATTGGTGCGGGTTGTCCACGCCGCGGGTCACCAAGGTCGAAGGCGCCGTTCCTTTGGAGATGCTCAAGACGCCGGACCAATTCGCGGTCGTCGAGAAACTCCGCAAGGATTTCGGCGCCACCGGCGCGGTGGATTCATTTGAAGCCGACGAGGACCGGATCACGGTAGTTTTCAAAAGTCCGGCGCGGCGTGTGCAGGCGGTCATTGACCGGCAGAAAGGCCGCGCGGAAGTCCTGCTGGAAAGCCGCAACGCGGCCGCCCGCCTGGCCGAACTGCACCGCGGAGTCGAGGCCGGTTCCGCGTGGCGATTCATCCTCGACGCCATCGCGGTGCTGCAACTTGTCGGCGCGCTCACCGGAGTGTTGCTCTGGTGTCTGGTGCCGCGCTGGCGTCCGCTGGGGCTGGCCGCGCTCGCCGTGTGCGGAGCCGCCTGCGGCCTCGTTTACTGGTTTCTGGTGCCGTAGACGGTAGCCCGGCAATTACGAAAGAATCTACTGGGACTTCGTGGCGGCGGACGGACAAAAGCCCCGGCCGGACGACATCACGAAGCCGCTTCAAACCGTCATGAAGGAATTGGGGTTTACGAACGACGATTTGTTCATCTGACGACAGATCCACCGGAGACCCTTAGTCAACAGCTCTGCCTGCCTGCCGCGAACCGCGATTTGCGTTTGCCAAATCCTCCGGGGTCCCTTAGCTTGCCTGCCGATGTCAGTGGCTCAGCCCGCAACAACGACGACTTTCTAGGCGTTCACGAACAACGTGGACGCCAACGCCTCGCACTTTCCAGTTCGAGGCGTTTTTGTTTGGTGTAGCTCAATCAACCACGGATGGACACGGATGAACACGGATAAGGGACCCGATCTAATCAGACCCGCGGGGGACAAATTGCTGCTCCGGGAAGAGACGCACCAAATCCTCGCTTGCTCGTTTGAGGTGCTCAACGAGTTGGGGCACGGCCTCCACGAGAAATGCTATGAAAATGCATTGGTCGTGGAATTCGCCCTTCGCAAGATCGGATTCGCCCAACAGCGTCAGTTTGAGGTCCTTTACAAAGGCCACAAAGTCGGGCTTTTCATCCGCCTCCCATCCGTGTCCATCCGTGTCGATCCGTGGTTAAAATAGATGTTATGGAATCAGCCAAGCAACCGAACGAACGCAAATCTCTCGACGAACGCGCCCGGATGACCGATCTGGAACGCATCCGCCATTCCTGCGCCCACGTCATGGCCACCGCCATCTTGCGGTTGTGGCCCGACGCCCAATTCGCCGCCGGCCCGCCCGTCGAAAATGGTTTTTACTACGACGTGGACCTGAGCCATCGCATCTCGCCCGAAGATTTCGAGAAGATCGAGGCCGAGATGAAGAAAGAGATCAAAGCCAACCACGTCTTCGAGAAGATCGTCGTCACGCGCGAGCAAGCGGTGAAGGACGCGGAGAGCGGGCGGCTCGGCGGATTGAGCGAGCGTCCGGGCAATCCGAGTCAATTCAAGCTCGGCAATCTCGCGGACATTCCCGAAGGCGAGCCGATCACTTACTTCAAGAACGGCGATTTCCTCGATCTGTGCGCCGGGCCGCACGTGATGCGCACCGGCAACATCGGCGCCTTCCGGCTCACGCACGTGGCCAGCGCTTACTACAAAGGCGATGAGAAGAATCCGCAGCTCCAGCGCATTTACGGCACGGCGTTCAAGAACAAGACGGAAATGGAGGCCTACTTCACGATGGTCGAGGAAGCCAAGAAACGCGACCACCGCAAGATCGGCCAGGAGATGGGCCTGTTCACGATCGACACCGAATTCGTCGGCCCCGGTCTGCCGCTCTGGCTGCCCAAGGGCGCGGCGATTGTCGAGGAACTGGAGAAGCTGGCCAAGGAAACCGAGTTCGCCGCCGGCTACGTCCGCGTCAAGACGCCGCACATTGCGAAGGAGAAGATGTACCTGACCAGCGGGCATCTGCCGATTCTCTACAAAGACTCGATGTTTCCGCCGATGGAACTCGAAAAGGATGAATTCGAAACCAGAAGACTCAAAGCTCAAGAGAGAGAACTTCGCGAGAGAATCCGGGAGTTTCTGTCAAAGCAGTCACAAGCGTTCGCCCAAGCCCGATTGAGTGAAGCTCAGGATACTGGCGACGTTCCCGCCGGTCTTTCTGTAGATGCACTTCAGAAGCTGATTGCGATGAAGATTCCGGGAGAGTTAAGTGATTCAGCAATCGAAAGTGCGCTTCAGGAATTCGATAAGACCTCAGTCGTTCCAGACGAGAATCAGGACTTCAAATCCTCTGAAATTAGATCAGCGATCTTGGAGTTAAGAGAGAACATCGAAGAACAGAAATCTCTCAAGACTCGCTACTACCTCAAAGCCATGAACTGCCCGCATCACCACCGCATTTTTGCGGCGGAGCCGCGCAGTTATCGTGACTTGCCGTTGCGCCTGGCCGAGTACGGCATGAACTACCGCTACGAGCAGTCGGGCGAGCTTTTCGGCCTCATGCGGGTCCGCTCGCTCAACATGAACGACGCGCACATCTACTGCCAGCCGGAGAAGTTCGCCGAAGAGTTCAACGCGGTGAACGAGCTTTACCTGAAGTATTTCAAAATCTTCGGTCTCGAGAAATACGTCATGCGCTTCAGCACCCACGATCCGAAACGGCTCGGCGAAAAATACGTCAACGAACCGGAGCTGTGGATTCAAACCGAGAACATGGTCCGCGAGGTCCTGAAGAGCAGCGGCATCAATTACGTCGAGGTGCCGAACGAAGCCGCGTTTTACGGACCGAAGATCGACGTGCAAGTCTGGAGCGCCATTGGCCGCGAATTCAGCATCGCCACCAACCAGGTCGATTTCGCCGTGCCCAAGCGCTTTGGCCTGGTCTATCGCGACCGCGACAACACCGACAAAACTCCGCTTTGCATTCACCGCGCCCCGCTCGGCACGCACGAGCGTTTCATCGGCTTCCTGATCGAGCATTACGCCGGCAACTTCCCGCTCTGGCTCGCGCCGGAACAAGTTCGCGTCCTGACCATCGGCGATGACGAACCCCTGGTGAATTACGCCAAGTCCATCGTCCTGGAACTGCGCGCCAACATGGTCCGCGCCGAGGGCGATTACGGCACCGACAAGATCAACGGCAAAATCCAGCGCGCCGAGCAAGCCAAAGTCCACACGATGCTCGTCATCGGCGCCCGCGACATGGCCGCCAACGCCGTCAGCGTCCGTCTCCATGGCAAAGGCAACGTCGGCGCGAAGCCGAAGGCGGAAGTCCTGGCAAACATTTTTCAGGAAATCAAAGACAGGAAGGGATAAACATGTGGCGGAAAATTTTTCAATCGATGTTCTGAGCGAAAACCGCGCTTCCAAACGAAACTGTGAGCAGCTAAGAAGCAACCATGAAAACGATTTCGATATCCGAACTGCGCTCGAAGACCCGCACTCTGGTGCGCGCGTTGGAAAACGGCAAGTCAGTGGGACTGACGAATCACGGCCGCAAGCTCGCTCAAATCCTTCCAGTACGGCTGTCCCACGGCATCAGTGCAACCGATCCGCTCTACCGATTCCATCGCCACGCCGACGCCAAAGCGAAACCGCTGACCGACCGGGAGATCGACCGCTTCGTCTATGGCGGCTGAACCGCTGTTCATTGATTCGGGTGGGTTTTATGCGCTGGTTTCGCCCAAAAGCGATGTCCACTCGCACTCCGTTGCCATCATGGAGGAAGCCGCTAGACAGAAGCGTCGGGCAATTACCACAGACCACATTATTGACGAAACGGCCACATTGCTTCGCGCTCGTGGCCTTTCCAAACTATTGGTGGAATTCTTCCGCATGACGGAAGAGTCGCAGGCTTTGACCGTTGAATGGACTACCCCCAACCGCTTTGCAGCCGCCCGCAAGTTCATGCTCAAACATCTGGATCAGGAGTTTTCATTTACGGATTGTGTGAGTCTCGTCGTGATGAAGGAACTTCGTCTGATCGATGCGCTGGCAACAGATCATCACTTTCGCATCGCCGGATTCAACCCGTTGCTAGGGGAATGAGGGAAAGGCGGGCGTGAAGAAAATAGCGTGAGCACGCCCGGCCAAAGAAGCACGAGAACCCATTCCAACACTCATGCGCTTCCAAGTCCTCGCTGAAGGCGAACCCCGCCCCGTCGTTGGAAACCGATCCGTCGTGGAACCGAACGCGGCTCTCCCGCCAACTGTGTGAGCGCTGGCATTGGCGCAACGGGGCCGGGCGTCTGAAGGACATGGCCTGCCGCAGTCTGCTTTTGAAGCTGGAGGAGCGGGGGTTGATCCGCTTGCCGCCGCGGCGGACCGCGTCCGTGAACGGCCTGCGCAATCGGCAGGTTCAAGCCGTCGAATGCGAGCAGAGTCCGGTGCAGGGTTTCCTGGCCCAGTTCCAGCCTTTGCAACTGCTGCCGGTGCAGAGTCCGGCAGAGGGGGCGCTGTTCCGGTTCCTGCTCTGGCGCCATCATTACCTGGGCTATGGCAACACGGTCTCGGACGGTAGGGCGAGCCTGTCCCCAGCGAGCCGAGTCGGACGTGTTCCACGCACGTCGAGCGGCTCGCCGGGACGGACTCGCCCTACCGGGTTCATGGGAAGTTGCCACGGCCAAAAAGCCGTGCACACGGCTCGTGAACCGAAAACCGTGCGGACCGCAGCCTTCAGGCTGCTTCCGCGCACTCTCCGGATTCGAGCGTTGAAGCGGCCTAAAGGCCACGGTCCGGAGGAACGGTTCATGGGAAGAGTTCAGGTCCAAAAGGAACAGGACGCTTGGCCATCGGCAAATGAGAGGTTCGACTTTGTCTTTCAAAAACGGTCATCTCAGGAAGATCTCGTTCGTGGCGCCTTTGAATTCCACCGTGACGCTGTGGCGCTCGATTCCGACCACGCGGGCGCCGTCCACGGTGTCACCCATGAACAGCGTCCGGTTGTTGATCAGCACGGACGGTTTGGACATGCGGAAATAAATTCCACCCAGCTTGAGCGGCGGGAAGGTGACATTCCGCGAAGCCTGTTGCGCTGGCACTTCGGTGGCGGGGGCCTGCGGTGACGGGCTTTCGTCCTTCGCCGGCGCAGTGGGCACGATCGTGTTCGGAGTTGTCTCCGCAACTTTGACGGGCGGAACGCTTGCCACGGTGGGCGCGGGCGTCGTGGAAGGCGCGGAACTCGGCGGCGGGGCCGGCGAGGCGACCGTCGTCTTTGGTTCGGGCGGGGAAGTCGTGGCGGGGAGCGGAGTCTCAGTTTGGACAGGTTTGGGAGAGGCGGATTCGGTTTGGCGCGCCTCTTGAAGCGCTGCGTCCAGTTTGGCCACGGCTTGGAACGGTTTGGTCAGGTTCGACGCGATGGGAGATTTGCCTGCGGCGGGCGCCTGGTTTGTGGCCGGTGGTTTAACGGCTGCGACCTGGAGGGGCGCGGGCGCGTTAAGCCACTGCCAGAGGTACCAGCAACCCGCCAGCAGCAGGACGGCGGCTCCGCCAACGAAGATCACCGAGTTTTTCCGTTAGGGTTCAGGATTCTCGACGGGTTGGAGCGGGGGGTCCGCGGGAGATTCCGGCGGTGGCTTCGCGGGGCCTTGCCGGGCGCGTTTGAGAGCATCATTGATCAGGCTCATACGTTGATCTTTCCTTCCAATTCCCGAATGGCCACGCCGGCCATCCGATAGTCGATGCATTCCCGCTGCTGAACGTAACCGGCCAGGAGGCATTTGTCACACACGGCGTTCACGAGGCGAGGAATGCTCTGGCTGTAGCGGTAAATCCGCCAGAGCGCCGTCATCGTGAAGTAAGGCGAGCCTTTGGCGCCGGACACTTCCAGGCGATGCTGCACGTAACGTCCAACCTCGCCGCGCTTCAAAGGGCGCAAGTGATACCGCACCGTGATCCGCTGCCGCAGTTGCCGCAATTCGAACGCATTCAACCGGTCGCGTAATTCGGGCTGGCCCATCAGCACAATCTGGAGAAGCTTGCGGTCGTCGGTTTCCAGATTCGAGAGCAGCCGGACTACTTCGAGCAGGTCGTTGGTCAAATCCTGGGCTTCGTCGATGATGAGCACGGCGTCGCGCTGGTCCGCGGCCAGCTTCAAGAGGAAGTCGTTCAGGACGGCCACGGTTTCCAGGCGGTCCATGCCGTGCACGGCCAGGCCGAATTCCATCGCGATCGCTTTGATGAGTTGGTCCGCATTTAGGACCGGATTGAGAATGAGCGCGGTCGCAAACCGGTCGCCGAGCTGTTCGAGCATGGCCCGGCAAATGGTCGTCTTGCCGGAACCGACTTCGCCCGTAAGTTGCACGAAACCTTTGCGCTCCCGGATGCCGTAGAGCAAGTGATTGAACGCCTCGCGATGTTTGGCGCTGTAAAACAGAAACCTTGGGTTGGGCGTCAGATCAAACGGCGGCTCCGTCAGACCGTAGTAGTCCAGATACACAAGTTTTCTATAGCCAAAACGGAGGGCGGAGAGAAGCAAAAGGTTTTCCTGGCGCGGAGAGACGAGCGGCTTCGGTCTCGAGGCTCCCGACCTCAGCGAAAAGAGTTCGAGATTACGTGGGAGGGCGCAAACTTGTGGCTGCTGTGCGCGCTGAAGCGGTTCAGCAACCTGCCTTCCGCAGCCAGCCTGCGGGGGCCAATCCGACCAGAAAGACAACGAGATTGGAGGCGATAACGGCCAGCAGGAGCCCCGCGTAGTTCGGCGCTCGGTAGGAGTGGACCTCACTCAATAAATTTCCTCCGAACCACGCCAGGCTGACGACGATGTTACCCAGGACACTCAGGAGGAGGATGCTCCCAGCCGTGACCCAGCGGACCCGGTGGAGCGTCAGGAAACAAATCAGCCAGATCACGACGCACAGCCCTCCGGTTTCCTTTGCGTCCCAAGCCCAGTAACGGCCCCATTCGAGACGAGCCCAAACCGTCCCGAGCACTACGCCGATCGCCGTCAGGGATGTGGCCACACAGCCAAAAGTGAAACTGACCCGAGAGAGCGATTGCAGGCGAATCGGAGTGAAGTCGGCAACGCAACGTTGGCCGACGAAACAAACCCCAAGTGTCCCGAGGAGGAACACGCTCAAGTATCCCAGCGTCACGGTGAAAACGTGGATGGCCAGCAAGAGACTCGATCTGCCGGTCTCGAAGCGTGAGGACAGAAAGACGGCCAGGAGGAGCGCCGCAGCAACGCCGACCCCGGCCACCGCTCTGACCGGCCACCACGTGCCACGCTCCAGCTTCTGAAACTCTGATGCGATGGCCGGCGGTGATCCCAGTTGCCGGACCGCAAGTTGGAACGCTTCAGCCTCGGTCATTCCCGACCGGACAAGCAGGTCCACGTGCTCCCGCAAATGACTTTCCAATTCATCGGCCGCATCACGCCCGACGTGGCGCGCAGCCATCAGGGTCTTGCGCCATTCGGTGATCCATGATTCCAGATCATGCATGGTTCGGCCTCCAGAGTTGATTCAAGGTTGAAGAAACCAACGTCCATTGCTTCTTCTGCTGGCGGAGCAACTTTCGCCCCTCCGGTTGCAGCGAGTAATACTTTCGTTTGCGACCGGACTCGGATTTTGTCCAGCGACTGCTCACCAGACGCTGGTCTTCGAGCCAGTGCAAAACGGGATACAGCATGCCGTCGGTCCACGCGATTTGTCCGCCAGACAGATCCTTGACGCGCTGAATGATTGCATAGCCGTAACTCTCGCCTTCGGAAAGAATCGAGAGCACCAGCGCCACCGAGGAAGCGGCCACCAATTCCTTTTCAAGTTTCATGGCCCCAGAACATACATTGCACTGCAATGTATGTCAAGGAGAACCGCGCGGCTGCGCGGCTGCGATGTCGATTCGCCGACGGTGGGGCGACGCTCCTGTGGAGCTTTTCTTCGATGGCATTGGCTTGGCAGGAGCTTCGCCCCATCTTAGAGCGTGTCCGAAAATTCCGCGGGGTCCTGTTTTCGCGCCAAAGGCCGGATGGCGAGGCGCAACGAAGGAGAATATCCTCCCTGGATCTTCGACTGAGGAGCAACGAAGCCAGGCGGCCTTTGGCGCGAAAACCCTCCGGGCGGCGGGTCTTTTGTCCGTGGCCTGCGTTGGCTCGGTCCTTACAGCCCGCGTTGGGGATGCTCGGACCTCGCCGCCTTGGCCACAGCCAAAATCCCTCGCCGCAGGACCCCGCGCAATTTTCGGACACGCTCTCAGGGTCTGTGCAAAAATAAATTCCGGTTTTGCTGGAGGCGATTTCGCTTTCTGGCGAGGCACGACGAAGGAGCATAGCCAGGGCTCTGCGACTGAGGAGAAACGAAGCCAGAAAGCGAAATCGCCCC
>Ga0194120_10001541_pt1 | contig 41730 bp, 41 predicted proteins | sample TA2MahCa65mmetaG_FD_148642 | JGI IMG/M metagenome (GOLD analysis project Ga0194120, IMG submission 148642) | Freshwater microbial communities from Lake Tanganyika, Tanzania - TA2015019 Mahale Deep Cast 65m | ecosystem: Environmental > Aquatic > Freshwater > Lake | place: Tanzania: Lake...
TCGAACCAGCCGCAGCGCCGCGGGCGGCCGGTAACGGTTCCGAATTCGCGTCCGCGTTCGCCGAGCGTCCGCCCGATCTCGTCGGTCAGCTCGGTCGGGAACGGCCCGCTGCCGACACGGGTGGTATAGGCCTTGGTGATGCCGAGAACGTAGTCGACCGCTCCGGGCCCCTGTCCCGATCCGACCGCCGCTTGGGCGGCCACGGTGTTGGAAGAGGTGACGTAGGGATACGTGCCGTGGTCGATGTCCAGCAAGGTGCCCTGGGCGCCCTCGTACAGGATCCGCTTGCCGGCGCGGCGCAGGTCGTCGAGCCGTTTCCAGACCGTGCCGGCGAACGGCAGCACCTTGGGCGCCACCTCGAGCAGCTCGCGCATCAACACGTCGCGCTTGGCCTCCGGCAGGCCGAGCCCGCGCAGCAGCGCGTTGTGGTGCGCGAGCAGGGAATCGACGCGCGCGCCGAGGAATTCGGGGTCGGCGAGATCGCCGAGCCGGATCGCGCGCCGCGCGACCTTGTCCTCGTAGGCCGGGCCGATGCCGCGGCCGGTGGTGCCGATCTTTCCCGCGCCGGCGGATTTTTCGCGCGCGAGATCGAGCTCGCGGTGCAAGGGCAGGATGAGAGGCGCGTTTTCGGCCACGACCAGGTTGCGCGGCGAAACCTCGACGTTCAGTTTGCGAACCGTCTCGATTTCCGCAAGCAGGGCCCACGGGTCGAGAACCACGCCGTTGCCGATGATGGACAGGCGGCCCTTGCGGACGATGCCGGACGGAAGAAGGCTGAGCTTGTAGGTCACGCCGTCGATGACCAACGTGTGTCCGGCGTTGTGGCCGCCTTGGAAGCGGACGACGACGTCGGCCCGCTCCGAGAGCCAATCCACGATCTTGCCTTTGCCTTCGTCGCCCCATTGGGATCCGACGACCACCACGTTGGCCATGGTTAGGGTTCCTCGTCCATCTGTCTCAGGGTGAGCGTGAAATTTCGACCGGGGCGGACTTGCCGGTATCCCAGATGTGGCCGCAGCCCATCGCTCGGGCCGCCGCGACCGGATCGGCGTCGGCGCCGAGCGCCGCGACCGTCGCCCATCCTTCCCCGCGCAGTCGGCGGGCGACGGCGGCCGAAACGCCGAGCGGCACGTATACCCTCCGTCCGCGATCGGGCCGGGGCAGGGCGGCGAGAAGCGTGTCGGTGAACAACGTCAGTCCGGTCGCCGGCTCGCCGTTCGCCAAGCCGTTCATCGGGTTGCCGCCCGTGCGGTAGCGCCCGCCGCTGCCCAGCTCGCCGCGAACCCCGCCGGCGAAGAAAGTGAAGCCGACGCCGGTATGGTAGCCGAAGCCCCGATTTTCCACCGGGTCCACGGTCAGCGTCACGTGGCCGGCGTCGAGGACGGCGAGCCCGTCGGCGACGCGACCGACGACGTCGATCAGGTCCGCGCGCGCCGCGGCCGCGGCCGGCGGCAGGTCGAGGTCGGCGAGCGCGACGAGCGCATTCGCCGCCGGGCCGGCCGACACGAGCATGCGGCTGAGCGTCTCGCCGAGATTGCCGCCGGGCCCGGCGCCGAGCGAGGGTCCGAGCTCGGCGACGGCGGCGGCGTCCTTGCGGTCGAGCGCCAGGCGCAGCCGGTCGAGCGATACCGGCGCGATCTTGCGCTCGGCAAGAAGGGCCGGCACCAGGGTCGGCATGCCGATGTCGACGCCGAGGCGTTGCACGCCGGCGTCGATCAAGGCCTCGATTCCCATCAGGATGACCTCAACGTCCGCCGCGGCGCTCGCGGCGCCGATCAGTTCGGCGCCGACTTGGCCGAACTGGCGCTCGGGCCGCAACTGGGTACCTTTCACGCGCAGGACTTGGCCGGAGTAGCAGAGGCGCAAGGGCCGTGCCCGGCGTCCGAGCCGGGTCGCGGCGATGCGCGCGACTTGAAGGGTCATGTCCGGGCGCAGCGCCATCATCCGTCGCGATTCCGGGTCCATCAGGCGAAACGTCTGGTCGCCGAGGGCCGCGCCGTTGCCGGCGAGCAGGGTTTCCTCGAACTCGAGCAACGGCGGCTTGACGCGCTCGTAACCGTGCAGCGCGAAGCGATCGATCAGACGACCGACCGCTTCGGCCTCGAACGTCGCGTCGGGAGGAAGCACGTCCCGTATTCCGGCCGGCAATAGGCTCTTGTCCGCGATGTTATCGGTCATGGCGATGGGCCGCCCGCGGCCGCGCGCGCGGCCGAATGGACTATTTCAACTCGAACGGCTGGCGCGTGACCGAACGGCCGACGTTCTGGACGATGGCCGGGATCATGGCCCGGTCAAGCTCGGTCCGGTCGCCGTGGGACAGGTTGGCGATCGCCCATCCCTGCCACAATCGCCGCCCGTTGGTCCGGTCGTCGATGGTGGCGTCGATGCGGTAGGTGCTGGGCGTGGCGATCGACGTACCGCCGCGGCCTTCGTTGAGCAAACCGCCGCTGGCGCTGTCGAACACGTTGACCTTGGCGTGCGCGTATTCGCCGCCGTCGCGTCCGCCCTGGGCCTGCAGCTCCAGAATGGTGCGGCGACCGGAATCCGTCCACACGCCGACTTCGTCGCGGGTGTCGAAACTCAAGATCAGGGACGATTCCTTGGCCACGCCGAATCCCCGCGCGCGCAACGCCTCCTCGATCGCGACCTTGAGCCGCAGGTTGGCGTCGGAGTTGTCGAGGGGACGGACGGCGAAGACCGCGCGTTCGGGCAAGGGCTGGAAGCTGACCGCGTTGACCACGGCGGGTGCCGCTGGGCCGGCACCGCCCGCTTCGGCCGGCGCCTTGTCCTGCGCGAATGCGGCGAAGGACAGCAGGGCCGCACCGACCAGCACGGCGAGGACCGTGGGCCGGGCAAGCGCGCGCGGAAACGCTCCGAATTTCATTGACGGGACTCGCGGGTTCATCGCCGGGGAGTACCGCCAAATCATCATTTCCCGCCCAAGTTCTGTCAACAACTCCTTGCCGATTTTCCGGGCGCGCGCGGCGGCCGTCCTACGCACCGGGGAAAACGGGCAAATCGGGGTGGATGGGCCGGCGGGGCACGTTGTCGACGTCGAATTGCAGGAAGGCAAGCAGCAGCTGAAAGCCGAGAATCACGGGCAGCGCCGCGACCAGGACCGTCCCCGCCGTCGCCGGCACGCCCGACGCGACGCTGGCGCTCCACTGCCAAATTCCGAATCCGACGCCGAACGCAAGCAAGATAAAGGCGCCCGCCAATTCGAGCGAGGCGATGGAAAAGTCCCTGAGATAATAAGTATAGAAAATTCGGAGACAGGCGTTGCGGCAGTGCTTCCAGGCGAACTCGCCGATCACCCGCGAAATGCGAAGGCTGCTCCGCTCGGATCCGTAACGCGCCCGCATCGGCACATCGACAACCGCCGCGCGCAGCACATAGAGATGAAACAGCATGTCGGATTCGAAGAAGTAGGACCGGCTGATCCTGTCCAGCGGCAGCGCGCGGACGACTTGCGCCCGGATCGCCGTGAACCCGTTGGTCGGATCGAACAGGTCCCAGTACCCGCTCGAGAACTTGCTTGCGAACGACAGCGCCAGGTTGCCGATCAGCCGCGGGCGCGGCATCGCCGCGAGCCCGTCGAGATGGTGAAATCGGTTGCCCTTGGCGTAATCCGCGCGGCCCTCGACCAGGGGACGGATCAGGCTCGGGATCAACGCCGGGTCCATCTGGCCGTCGCCGTCCATTTTGACGATGATGTCGGCGCCGGCCGCGAGGGCGCGGCGATACCCGGTGAGAGTCGCGCCGCCGACGCCCTGGTTGGCGTCGTGGGCGACGACCTCGACGCGCGGATCGCGGCAGCGTTCCCGGACCGACCGGCCGGTGCCGTCGGGGCATGCGTCGTCGACCACGACCACGCGGGCGACCTCCGGGCCGATGCGCCCGAGCACGTCGAGAATGTTCTCCGTTTCCCGATAACACGGCACGACCACCGCGACGGTGGGCGGCGGCGCATTCGAGTCCGTTCCGGAGCCGGAAGAAGATACGTTCACGTTAATCGTCCGAATGTCCGCGCCAAGCGCGGGTTGACGGGAAAACCTTAGAATCGGCCTTCCGCGTTGTCATGCGGTATCGTGGCGGGGCGCGGCCTAGTCAAAACCGGGGCGCTACCTTAAAACTAGGGCGTGTGGCGTTGGGGCAGGCCCAGGGGGGCCCGCCGCGCACGGAATTGCGGAAGATCGCGACATGGCGCAGGGGCCCGAACCGGGAACATTGGCGGGAATCGCGTTGCTCAAGGACCTGACGGTCGGCGAACGCCAGCGGGTCGAAAAATTGTGCCGATGGCGGCGCTACGGCGCCGAGGAACAGATCATCGACCGCGAAGGCGACAGCAGCGATCTCTGTTTCGTGGTCGAGGGGCGCGTGCGGGTCGTCAACTATTCCGCCTCGGGACGCGAAATCACGCTCGACGATATCGTCGCCGGCGAGTATTTCGGCGAACTGGCGGCGATCGACGGCCGCCCGCGATCGGCCAACGTCATGTCGCTCACGCCGACGCTGATCGCGACGCTCACGCGCGCGCAGTTCCGCGAGTTGGTGGAAACGCACCCCAAGCTCGGTTACAGCGTGATGGAACGATTGGCCTCCATGGTGCGGCATTCGACCGAGCGCATCATGAATCTCAGCACGCTCGCGGCCAACAACCGCGTGTTCGCCGAACTCCTGCGCGAGGCGCGCGCCAGCATGAGCGGGCCGAACGAGGCCAGCATCTCCCCCATTCCGGTCCACGGCCAGCTGGCGAGCCGGGTCAGCACCACCCGCGAAACGGTTGCCCGGGTGCTCGGCGATTTGACCCGCCAGGGAATCGTGGTGCGGACCAAGAACGCCCTCGTGGTCAAGGACGTGGCCCGGCTCGCCCGCATGGCGGAAACCGTCCGGGGCGAATGACCGGTCGTCGAAATCCCCGGTTTGGCGTTTGACATGATCGCGTCGAATGCGACAATGGCGTTTCGGGCGCGGCCTTTTGTCGCTTCGTCGGTCGGGGACGGTTCGCCATGAAAAAAGTCATGATCGTCGAGGATAACGAGTTGAACATGAAGTTGTTCAACGATTTGTTGCAGGCTCAGGGCTATGAAACCGTCCAAGTCATGGACGGCAAGGATGTCGTGAGGCAGGTCCGCCAGCACCATCCCAACCTCATCATCATGGATATCCAACTTCCCGGCGTTTCGGGCGTCGAGTTGACCAGGCAGATCAAATCCGACCCGGCGCTGAAGGAAATCCCGGTCCTCGCCGTGACCGCGTTCGCGATGAAGGGCGATCAGGACAAAATCATGGAAAGCGGCTGCGACGGCTATTTGTCCAAGCCCATTTCCGTCCCGATTTTCCTGGAAACGGTCGCGAAGTTTTTCGGATAGGGCATGCAACGAGGGTGGCTGGTCGGTGCCGGGTCGAATCCTCGTCGTTGACGATATCGCCGCCAGCGCGCGCATGCTCGCGGCGAAGCTGGTCGCCGAATATTACGATGTGATCGTCGCCGAAGACGGGCCGACCGCCCTGCAAATGGCCAAGGCCAACGACCCGGACGTGATCCTGCTGGACGTCATGATGCCGGGCATGGACGGGTTCGAGGTTTGCCGCCGCCTCAAGCGCGATCCCGACACCGCCCACATCCCGGTGATCATGGTGACGGCGCTCACCGACCCGGCGGAACGGATCCGCGGGCTCGAGGCCGGCGCCGACGATTTCCTGGCGAAACCGGTGGACGACGCCGCGTTGCTGGCGCGGGTCAATTCCACCATCCGGCTCAAGCGCATGGTCGACCAGTGGCGGATGCGCGAGGAAATCACCGCCCGCCTCGGACTTCTCGCGGCGCCGGTGAGCCTGACCGACGATGGTCGCCGGGGGCGAATTTTCATCATCGAAACCAGCCGGACCGAGGGCGATTTCCTGCGCGGCATCCTCGCCGGCGAGCACGCCCACGTCGTGCTCGACGCCGGCGCCGGCGAGGTTCTCCCCCGGATCGTCGCCGCCAATCCGGACGTGATCGTCGTCGGCCTGGCCGTCGACGAGCCGGCGGAATCGTTGCGCCTGGTGTCGCAATGCCGCATGGCGGAAGTCATGCGCTACATCCCGATCGTCCTGATCGGCGGCGAAAACGACGGCGGGCTGTTCAATAAAGGGCTGGAGATCGGCGCCAACGATTACATTCTCCGACCGGTGGACGAAGGCGAATTCAAGGCGCGCATTCGCACCCAGGTCCGCCGCAAGCGGTATCACGACCGGCTGCAGAGCAACTTCATCCAGAACCTGTCGCTCGCGCTGATCGATCCGCTGACCCGGCTGCACAATCGGCGCTATTTTTCGACCCACCTGATTTCGGTCATGCGCCGCGCCGCCGCCAGCGGCAAGCCGGCCTCGCTGCTGATGATCGACATCGACCATTTCAAGCGCATCAACGACACCCACGGCCATCCCGCGGGCGACGCGGTGCTCACCGAAATCGCGGGCATCATCGCGCGCCACGTGCGCGGCTTCGACCTTTTGGCGCGTTACGGCGGCGAGGAATTCGCGGTCGTCATGCCGGATACGACCTCGGACATCGCCGCCGTCGTCGCCGACCGCCTGCGCGAGCGCGTCGCGACGACGACGATCGCCGTGGACGGGGCGGCGGAAAAACTATCGATCACCATCAGTATCGGAATCGCGCAAAGCCGGGCGTCGGGCGACAGCGCCGAGGCGCTGATTCAGCGGGCGGACGCGGCGCTGTACGAGGCCAAGCGCCAGGGCCGCAACCGGGTCGTGGTCGCGGACGGCGGAACCACGCAAAAAATCACTTGATCTTGGCTTCCCGGAACACGACGTGCTTGCGCACCACCGGGTCGTATTTCTTCATTTCGAGCTTTTCGGTCGAGCTGCGGGGGTTCTTGCGCGTCACGTAATAAAAGCCCGTGTCCGCGGTGCTGACCATCTTGATCAAAATGGTGGTGGGTTTGGCCATGGGGTGTGGTCCGTCAATGTCCTGCGCCCCTCTCGGGGGCGGCGCACCTTAACGCCGCCGTTCCGGCTGTCAAGCCGTCCGGCGGGGGCGGTCAACGCCGCGCTTCGGAGGTCGTGGCCGACCGCGCCAGGGCGCGCCGGAACGCCGCCGGCTCGCGCAGCAGACGCGCGGCGACCTCCGGCTCGATCCCGGCGCCTTCGTTGGCTTCCGCCGGGCAGGCGGTGCGCATCGCCTGGCGCCGCTTCTCGTTCGGGGTTCCGGCCTGGCGCCATTTCGCCAAGGTGGCGGCGTCCTTGTCGGCCCGTTTCAGCGCTTGGGCGACGCTTTTTTCGTCGGCCGGGGCGAGCCCGCTGGTGCAGATATTCGGCGTGATACCGAGGCCGTGCAGGACGTAACCGGACGGCGCCACCAGGCGCGACCAGGTCAGCGTGATCTCGCCGTCGTTGGGCAGGCGAATGACGGTTTGCACGGTCCCCTTGCCGTAGGACGTCGTCCCGACGACCAGGGCCCGGTCCCGGTCCTGCAGGGCGGACGCGACGATCTCGGCCGCCGACGCGGATTTTCCGTCCATCAGCACGACGATCGGGCGGCCTTCGAAGATGTCTTCGCCGGTGGCTTCGAAGAACTGCATGCTGTCGGGATGCCGGCCGGAAGTCGAGACGATCCGCCCCTGGGCCAGGAACAGATCCGCGACGCGGGTCGCCTGCTTGAGGATCCCGCCGGGATTGCCGCGCAGATCGAGCACGAGGCCGCGCAACTTGGCGCCGAGATCGCGCTTGCTTTTCAGGACGGCGGTTTCGACCGCGGCCGCCGTTTCCTGATTGAAGTTGGAAATCTTGACATGCAGCACGTCGTCGCGGACCTGGGTCGTGACGGTCGCCGGCACGATGTGGGCGCGCTCGATCGAAAACCGAAGCGGCGCTTGCTCGCCCTCGCGTTCGACCGTGAGACGCACGCGGCTGTGGACGGGACCGCGCAGGTGCTTGGAGATTTCGGCGTTGTCCATGCCGGCGACGGGCAAATCGCCGATATGGGTGATGCGGTCGTTCTTGCGGACGCCGGCGCGATCCGCCGGCGTGTCGGGCAGGACGCTGGTGACGCGCACGGCGCCGTCGAGGATGTTGAAGCGCAGGCCGATGCCGCCGTAGCCGTCGCGCCGCGCCCGGTTGCGCGAGGCCTCCTCCGCGCCGGCGTAGCGCGAATAGACGTCGAGCCGGGCCAGCGCGCCGTCGAACACCGCTTCGTAGATTTTCTCCGCGTCGGCCGCGGCCATGTCGGCGGAATGAGCCCGCGCCGCCACCGCCATTCCCGTCGCCAGCCGCGCCCACGATTGCGGATCGTCGGTGGTCGGCAGCGGCATGGAGGCGACGATCCCGCCGCTGGCCAGAATCGCGACGGTGTCCCCCTTGCGCGTGACGGTCATGGCGGGATCGATGGCGCCGAACCCGCGCAGGCCGTCGAGGGTCAGTTTTTCGACCGCCACCGGTTCGATGTAGCGCGCCGCGATGCCGGAAAAGCCGACCGTGAACACTTCCTCGGCCGTCTCGGGGGAAAACGGCGCGGGCGGGCGCGGCCCGGTGCCGGCGCAACCGGCGAGCAGGGCCACGGCCGCGAACGCGGCCAGGCGGCGGGACGGGCGACGCCAATGGAACATTTTGTAATTGTGCGCCTTTTTCGGTGCCGCGTCAGCCCCCTCGGCGCGGCCGCCGGTGGCCGCCCGAACCCGGCCGGCGCGGCCCGCGGTCGCCCCAGGGGCGCCGGGAATCGCGCCCGTCCGTCTCTTCGTGCCCGTCGAGCGCGAAGATGATTCCGCCGCTGACCGGATCGGCTTCGCGCAACCGCACCCTGAGCCGGTCGCCCAAGCGGAATTCCCGCCCGCTGCGCTGGCCCTTGAGGCGGTGGCGGCGTTCGTCGAAAACGTAGCGCTCGGGGCCGAGCAGCGACATGGGCAGCAGCCCGTCGGCGCCGGTGTCGTCGAGGGCCACGAACAGGCCGGCGCGGGTCACGCCGCGCACCTTGCCGGCGAAACTCGCGCCCACCCGTTCGGCAAGATGCGCGGCGGTCAGGCGATCGACCGCGTCGCGCTCGGCCTCCGCCGCGCGCCGCTCGGTCATCGACAGATGCTCGCCCATGCGGCGGAAATCGCGGTGCGCGTCCTCGAGGCCGCCCTCGCCGAGCCTGAGGCCGCGGATCAGCGCGCGGTGGACCAGCACGTCCGAATAGCGGCGGATCGGCGAGGTGAAGTGGCAGTAGCGCACCAGGCCGAGGCCGAAGTGGCCGATGTTCTCGGGCGCGTATTCGGCCTGGGCCTGGGAACGCAGCACCACCTCGTTGACGATGTGGGCGTGCGGCGTGCGCCGGGCTTTTTCCAGGATGATGTTGAAATGCGCCGGGCGCAATACCTGGCCACGCACCAGCCTGAGCCCGATGGTGTCGAGGAATTCGCGCAGCGCGTCGAGCTTTTCGCGCGTCGGCTCGTCGTGGATACGGTACATGCTCGGTTGGCGCATGCGTTCGAGGGTTTCGGCGGCGGCGACGTTGGCGGCGATCATGAAATCCTCGATCAGCCGGTGGCTGTCGTAGCGCTCGCGCAGCTCGACCCGGACGATGCGCCCGTCGTCGTCGAGCACCACGCGGCGCTCGGGCACGTCGAGTTCGAGGACACCCCGCTCGGCGCGCGCCTTGGCGAGGGCCCGGTAGGCGCCGTACAGCGGCCGGATCAGGGCGTCGAGCAGCGGCGCGGTGGTTTCGTCCGGCATGCCGTCATGGGCTTGCTGGACCTGCTCGTAGGTGAGGCGCGCGGCGGAACGCATCATGGCGCGCGCAAAACGGTGCCGGAGCGGCACGCCTTCGCCGTCGATCCAGATGCGCGCGGCGAGGCATGGCCTGTCTTCGCCGGGCTTCAGCGAGCACCAGCCGTTGGACAAGGCCTCGGGCAGCATCGGCACCACCCGGTCGGGAAAATAAACGGAATTGCCGCGCTCGTAGGCGGCGTCGTCGAGGGCGCCGCCGGGGCGTACGTACCAGGCGACGTCGGCGATGGCCACCACCAGCACCCAGCCGCCCGGATTGGCGGGGTCGTCGTCGGGCGCCGCCCACACCGCGTCGTCGAAATCGCGCGCGTCCGCGCCGTCGATGGTCACCAGCGGAAGGTCGCGCAAGTCCTCGCGCCCGTCGAGCGGCGCGGGACCGGCGGCCTTGGCCTCGGCCAGCGCGTTGGCCGAAAACGCCTCGGGGATGCCGAGCTCGGCGACGGCGAGCGCGCTCGCCGATTTCGGCCCGCCGTAGGGGCCGAGCCGCTCGACCACGCGCGCCTGGCGCGGGCCGAGGCGGCGGGTGGGGAAGGCCTCGGCCACCACCACCTCGCCCGCGCCGGCGCCGCGCAAGTCGCGGCTTTCGACCAGGAAGTCGTGCTTGTCGCGCCGGTCGACCGAATGGATCCAGCGCCGGCCGTCGCGTTCGCGCACCACGCCGACGATGCGCGCGGGCGCGTGGGCGAGGCGGCGGATGACGCGCGCCGTGTAATCGCCGTCGGCCTCGCGCGAGAGGCGCGCCAGCACCTTGTCGCCGCGCCCGAGCGCGGGGCGCATGGCGCGATCCTCGGCGACGCGCACGCGGGGCGGCGCGCTCGCGCCCGCCCAGGCGACCGGCTCGGCCATCAGTTCGCCGTCCGCGTCGGTGCCGGTGACCACCAGCACCGCCGTTTCCGGCAGGCGGCCGGGATCGACGTAGCGGCGGCGGTGGCGTTCGAGTTGGCCCTCGCCCTCCAGGTCCTTCAGGACCTGGCGCAATTCGCTCTTCTGGCGGGAATCGAGGCGGAACGCGCGCGCGATTTCGCGCTTGCCGATGCGGCCGGTGCTTGCGCGAACGAAGCGCAGGATGTCCTCGCGGCTGGGAAACGGCGCGGGAGTCTTCGGCGGTTTGGCCAACGGGTTACGACGCGAGCGCGCCGGATTTCTTGCTCGCCGCCTTGCGCGCGGCCTTGGGCGGGACCGAGGTCGCGGGAGCGCCCCTGTTGGGACGCCTGCGCCCGCGCCCGAAGGCGGTTCCGGTCGGCGTCTTGCCGCGCTCGGCCAGCAGCGCGATCGCCTGGTCGAGATCGATGGTCTTGATGTCCACTCCCTTGGGCAGGTTGGCGCGGGTCTTGCCGTGCTGGGTATAGGCGCCGAAGCGCCCGCGCCGCACGATCACCGGCAGGCCGTCGTCGGGATGGGTGCCGAGAGTGCGCGCCGACGAACGCTGAGCGGCCTCGGCCAGGAGCGTGACCGCGCGATTGGCGCCGATGGTCAGCACGTCGTCCTCGCCCTTGAGCGAGACGTAATGGCCGTGATGGCGGATGTAGGGACCGAAGCGGCCGATCGCCGCCTCGATCGGCTCGTTGGTGTCGGGATGGCGGCAGACCTCGCGCGGCAGGCTGAGGAGCTGCAGCGCGCGGTCGAGGTCGACGCTCGCGGGCGAAACGCCCTTCGGCAGCGACTGGCGCTTGGGTTTGGGCGCGGCGCTCTTGCCCTTCTTTTCGCCCTTGGTCGCGGCTTTCTTCTCGGCGGCGGGGGTTTCGCCGAGCTGCACGTAGAACCCATAGGGCCCCTTGCGCAGCGTGACCGGCTCGCCGCTCGCCGGGTCGCGGCCGAGCAGCTTCGGTCCTTGCGCCGCCGTCGCGTGCTCGCCGTCGCTTTCGCCGTTGCCGTTCTGCACCGCGAGCGGGCGGGTGTGGCGGCAGTCGGGGTAGTTGGAACAGCCGATGAAGGCGCCGAAGCGCCCGAGCTTCAAGGTCAGCCGTCCGTTGGCGCAGGCCGGGCAGGCGCGCGGATCCTTGCCGTCCGCGCGCGGCGGGAAGAAATGCGGCCCGAGCGAGGCGTCGAGCGCGTCCAGCACCTGCGACACGCGCAATTCGCGGGTGCCCTCGACCGCCTTGCTGAATTCGTTCCAGAAATCGCGCAGCACCGTCTTCCAGTCGATCCGGCCGCCGGAGATGTCGTCGAGCTTTTCCTCGAGGCCGGCGGTGAAGCCGTATTCGACGTAATGGTCGAAGAAGCTGGACAGGAACGCGGTGACCAGGCGGCCGCGATCCTCGGGGATGAAGCGCTTGCGCTCCAGGCGGACGTAGTTGCGGTCCTGCAGGACCGACAGGATCGAGGCGTAGGTCGAGGGACGGCCGATGCCGAGTTCTTCCAGCTTCTTGACCAGGCTCGCCTCGGTGTAGCGGGGCGGCGGTTGGGTGAAATGCTGCTCGGCGGCGCACGAGCCGAGCTGGGCGGCGGCGCCTTCCTTGAGCGGCGGCAGGCGCCGTTCGGTGTCGTCGTCGGCGGACACGGGGGAGACGCCGTTGGTCTCGTTGTCGTCGCGGTCCTCGTGGTAGAGCCGGTAGAAGCCGTCGAAGGCGAAGGTCGAGCCGGTGGCGCGCAAGATGGTCTTGCCGTCGGCGCCGGCGATGTCGGCGGCGACCTGGTCGAGGACCGCGGCTTCCATCTGGCTCGCCAGCGTGCGCTTCCAGATCAGGGTGTAGAGCCTGAGCTGGTCGGCGTCCAGGAAGCGGGCGAGGCTGTCCGGCCGGCGGCCGAGGTCGGTCGGGCGGATCGCTTCGTGCGCCTCCTGGGCGTTGGCGGCGCGACTCTTATATATACGCGGCGCGTCGGGCACGTATTGGCGGCCGTAATCGCGCTCGATCAGGTTGCGGCAGGCGCGGATCGCCTCGTCGGCCATCTGCACGCCGTCGGTCCGCATGTAGGTGATGAGGCCGACCGTCTCGCCGCCGAGGGAGACGCCCTCGTAGAGCGATTGCGCGATCTGCATGGTGCGCTTGGCGCCGAGATTGAGCTTGCGCGAGGCTTCCTGCTGCAGGGTCGAGGTGATGAAGGGCGGCGGCGGGTTGCGCCGCTGCTGCTTGCGCTCGACGGCGGCGACCGCGTAGCGGCCGGATTCGACGGCGCGGCGCGCGGCCTCGGCCTTCGCCTTGTCGGCCAGCGCGAACTTGTCGAGCCTGGCGCCGTCGAGGTGGGTGAGGAACGCGGTGAACGGCTCTCCCGCGGGGGTGCGGAATTCGGCGGCGACGGTCCAGTATTCGCGCGGCACGAACTTTTCGATTTCCAGCTCGCGCTCGCAGATCAGGCGCAACGCGACCGATTGCACCCGCCCGGCGGAACGCGAACCGGGGAGCTTGCGCCACAGCACCGGCGACAGCGTGAACCCGACCAGGTAATCGAGGGCGCGGCGGGCGAGATAGGCGTCGACCAGCTCGCGGTCGAGCGCGCGGGTGTGCTCGAACGCGGCCTTGACCGCGCTCTGGGTGATTTCGTTGAAGACGACGCGGTGGACCTCGACGCCCTCCAGCGCCTTCTTGTTCTTCAGCACCTCGCGCACGTGCCAGGAAATCGCCTCGCCCTCGCGGTCGGGGTCGGTGGCGAGGTAGAGGCGTTTCGCGCCCTTGAGCGCGCTGGCGATCTCCTGCAGGCGCTTTTGGGCGCGGCCGTCCACCTCCCAGTCCATGGCGAAATCGTCCTCGGGCCGGACCGAGCCGTCCTTGGAGGGCAGATCGCGCACATGGCCGTAGCTGGCGAGAACCTTGTAGCCGGACCCGAGGTATTTGTTGATCGTCTTGGCCTTGGCCGGCGATTCGACGACGACGACGTCCATACGTTTTTCTGTCCGGCTTCTGCCGGCAACTCCGTTGTTGTTGACTTCGTTTCAAGCCCCCCGCAGGCGCGAAACCTGATTGCCGGGATGGCGTTCCAGTCGTCCCGCCAGTTCCAATTCGAGCAGAACGGTCAGCACGACGGCAGGGGAGAATTGGCAGCTACGGATGATTTCGTCAACCGGCAGGGGCGTAAAGCCCAGATTTTCAACGATTATTTTTTGCGCCGCCGCCAGCTCGGCCTCGCCGTGATCGACATTAACCATGTCGCGCGCGGCGAACGGCTGGGCGGGCTCGTCGATCTGCCGATCGGCGAAATGCGCGAGGTGCTGGATCACGTCGGCCGCCGATTCCGTCAGCACCGCGCCCTGGCGGATGAGGCCGTTGGTGCCCTGCGCGCGCGGATCGCCCGGCGCGCCCGGCACCGCGAACACCTCGCGTCCCTGATCGAGGGCGAAGCGCGCGGTGATCAGCGAGCCCGACTGCGGGCTGGCCTCGACCACCACCACGCCGCGCGCGATTCCGGAAATGATCCGGTTGCGGCGCGGAAAATGGCGCGCGAGCGGTTGCGTGCCGCACGCCATTTCCGAAACGATCGCGCCGTGCGCGCGGATTTTGTCGTGGAGCGCGGCGTTCTCCGGCGGATAGACCACGTCGACGCCGCCGCCCTGCACCGCGACGGTGCCGGTTTGAAGCGCGCCCTCGTGCGCGGCGGCGTCGATGCCGCGCGCGAGGCCCGACACGACGACGTACGCGGCGCGCCCGAGATCGGAGGCCAAGGCGCGCGCGAAACGCCGTCCGCCGAGGGTGGCGTTGCGCGCGCCGACCACGGCGACCGCCTTGCGCCGCAGGAGCGCGCGATGGCCGAGCACGGCGAGCAAGGGCGGCGCGTCCTCGACGTGGGCGAGCAGCGGCGGATAGTCCGGCTCGCCGACGGCGACGGTACTGCCGCCCAGCTTGGCGAGGGTCTCCAGTTCCCCTTCGGCCTCGGCCTCGGGATAGAGGGCGGGCGCCGATCCGCCGCCGCGCTTGGCGAGATCGGGCAGGCGCTCGAGCGCCCTGGCGGCGGAGCCGAACCGCTCGAGCAGGCGGAAAAAAGTGACCGGGCCGATCCGCTCGGAGCGGATCAGGCGCAGCCAATCCCGCTTTTCCGCCGCCGCCAAGACCCGGCTTCGTCCGCCGCCGGACCCGCCCGGCGCCTGATTCGCCATTCGCCAACTCCCGGAATTGCACCATCATAGTTCATGATTTGTTCTTTTTCAAGGGGGTTGTTGAGCCCCCTCGTCTCACCCCCTGGCCTCGAAGTTGTCCGCAGCTCTTCATCCCGCGCTGCGATTATGACCGTCGGGCAATGATTATGACCGCTGGGAACGGCTAAACCTCGGCCTGAGAGTGTGAGAAGATGCGATATGAGATCGGTGCACTCGGGGGAGCATGTCTTCATCCAGCAACGAGGTCCACGACGGTTCGACCAAGACTTTGCGTCTCGGCACGGCGACGAGCGTGGCGGAGCGGGAAGCATGCTACCGGCTCCGCTATCGTGTCTCCGTTGAGGAGATGGGCAAGCAACTGGGTGCGGCCGATCATGCGCGCAAGCTGTTGACGGACGATTTCGACCGCCTCGGCACGATTTTCTACGTCGCCAACGACGCTGAGATCGTCGCCACCCTGCGCAACCTCTGGGCCGCGCAGGCGGTGCCGGAGATTCACGTGGCGCATTACGGCCTGAACACGCTATTCGCGCGCGTGCCGCGCGAACAGATCGTGTTCACTGGTCATCTGATAATCGCCCCTGAGTGGCGACAGACGAAGGCCTTCGCTTATTTGCTCGAAGCGGCCTACCGCGATGGGCGCGACAAGGGCGCCTGGCTCGACTTCGTACATTGCACGCCGGCGCTGGTCGCGCTGTACGAGGTCATGGGATTTCGCCGGTTCAAACCGAACATCGCCGATCCGGACGTGGGATTGAGGATTCCCGTGGCCCTGGTGGCGGACGATGTCGAACACTTGAAGCGCACGCGTTCTCCACTCGCCCGTTTCGCCGCCGATTACGCCAACGATTCCGAGCACGGTCGTTGGTTCACCTCTACGTTCGTCGAGTACGCCCAGCCGAGTTGCGCGCGGGTGATGGGAACCGACGACTTTTTGAGTTATCTGACCGACCACATCTATATGAAGGACCACCCGCTGCTGCGCGGGCTTGAACCGGACGAAGTGGATCATGTCGTGCGATCGGGAACCATCATCCGTGTCCGCGAAGGGGAGGCCATCGTGCGCGCGGGCGATGCCGGCAGCGAAATGTACACGCTGCTGTCCGGAGCGGCCGAGGTCCGCCGAACGGCCGGTAATGGTTCTTTCGTCGTTTTGTCGACCCTTGGCAGGGGCCAAGTCTTCGGCGAGATGGCGCTCTTGCGCCGGCAGCCGCGCACGGCCGACGTGATCGCGATTGGCGACAGCGAATTACTGATGTTGGATCGCGATTTCTTTGAACGGCTAACGGCGTCGAAGCCGGCGGTGGCGGCGCGGGTGCTATGGAATCTTTCTATTACGCTGTGTGAACGCCTCGACATGACCACGGGCAGTTTGCTTGCGGCGGTGGGTCAGCGTGCCGTTTCCTGACGAGGGTCGTCGATGGGGGCAAGGACTATGACGTATGCGCGGTCGACTGTCCGGCGGTCTGAAGGGTGAACGGGGAAGAACGAATGACTCCGCAGAAAACCGAACCATCGCCCGATCCCAGTGAACCGGCGTTACCGCCGCCGAACCCACTCGACCGCCCCGAACCGAGCGGCCGCACGCGCAACGTGCGGCGCATTCTGCTCGCCCTCGGCCCGATCATCGTCGCCGCCGCGGCCGGATATGCATATTTCACGAGCGGACGCTACGTCAGCACCGACAATGCGTACGTCAAAGCCGACAAAGTGGTGATTTCGGCGGAGGTTTCCGGCGTGATCCTCGAAGTCCTGGTGCGTGAAAATCAGCGCGTGGCCAAAGGCGACGTATTGTTCCACATCGATGATCGCACTTACCGCATCGCGCTTGCTGAGGCCGACGCGCGGTTGGCCAGGGTGCGCGACGAAATCGCCGGCTTCAAAGCGGCTTACCGGCAAAAACAGGAGGAATTGAGGCTGGCGCAAGCGAACGCGACCTTTGCTGGCAACGAGGTCCAGCGCCAGTCGAAGTTGCTGGCGACCCATGCGACCTCGCAGAAAAAGCTTGAAGATGTCCGCCATGATCTCGACGTGGCGCGCCAACGCATCCGCATCGCCGAGCAGGAGTTGGAGCAGATTCTGACCCAGTTGAGTGGCGATCCAGAGGCCGCCGTCGAGGTCGATCCGCGTTATCAAGCCGCCAGGGCGACCCGCGAGCGTATGGCCCTCGATCTCGAGCGCACCGTCGTCCGCGCTCCCTTCGCCGGGGTAACCCGGAATATCCCGGAGCCGGGCCGGTACGTCGGCGGTGGCGGCCCACTCGGCTCGCTGGCGATGAGCATCGTCGCTGATCGAGGCGTTTGGATCGAGGCTAATTTCAAGGAAACGGACCTGACCCACGTCCGGCCCGGGCTGCCGGCGACGATCCGTGTCGACACGTACCCCGACCGTGAATGGCGGGGCGTAGTTGAGAGTATCAGTCCGGCGACGGGCGCCGAGTTTTCGGTCATCCCACCGCAGAACGCGACTGGCAACTGGGTCAAGGTCGTGCAGCGAATCCCGGTGCGCGTCTCGATCGGGGCGAACGGACCCGAGCCGGTGCTGCGCGCCGGGATGAGCGCCATCGTCGAGATCGACACCGGGGTTTCCCGCGCGCTCCCGAATTTCCTGGCGACGGCGTTGCGCTGGTCCTCCGCATCGCGCACGACGCGGGCGGCCACCGTGCAGGAGCGTTGACGGTGCCTGTTGCCAGGCGCTCCACCCTCGACCGCGGCCTCATCACGGCCTCGATCATGCTGACGACGATCATGCCGTTGCTGGACACCACCATCGCGAACGTGGCTCTCCCGTCGATGCAGGGAAACCTGTCGGCGACTCGCGACCAGATCAACTGGGTCCTGACGTCCTACATCGTTGCCACCGCGATCATGACCGCCCCGGCCGGAGCGCTGGCCGCGCGGCTCGGGCGCAGGCGCGTGTTCGTCGTCGCGGTGGTGGGGTTCACCGTCGCCTCGATGCTGTGCGGAGCGGCCTCGTCGCTGGTCGAACTCGTGCTCTTCCGCGTCCTGCAAGGTGGGTTCGGGGCCGCGCTGGTACCGCTGTCGCAGGCCGTATTGCTCGATACCTATCCGCGCGAAAAGCACGCCTCGGCTATGGCGGTGTGGGGACTCGGGGTCATGGTGGGTCCGATCCTCGGGCCAACGCTCGGCGGCTACATCACGGAGTTCTACGACTGGCGTTGGATTTTCTACATCAATCTGCCCCTCGGAATTCTGGCGCTGCTCGGAATTCTGGCGTTCGTGCCCGAGACGCCTCGTCATGCGGCCGGCAGCTTCGATTATTTTGGTTTCATCGCCCTGTGCGTCGCCATTGGCGCGCTGCAGTTGATGCTTGACCGCGGCGAGTCGCAGGACTGGTTCGCATCAACCGAAATCGTCGTCGAAGCGGTCGCCGCCGCGCTGTTCCTCTACATGTTTCTGGTCCACATGTTCACGACGCGCCATCCCTTTCTCGAACCGGGCCTGTTCTGGGACCGCAATTTTGCTTTTGGTTTGATCTTGGTTTTCGTGGTCGGCGTCGTGCATCTCGGAACGCTCGTCCTGCTGCCGCCATTTTTGCAGAATCTGATGGGCTTTCCGGCTCTGACCACGGGGTACGTCATTGCCCCGCGCGGCCTCGGCACCATGGTTGGCTTAATTCTCGTCAGCCGCGCGGCCCGAAAGATCGACGGGCGGCTTCTAATTCTGTTCGGCATGATCTTCAATGCCTTCTCCCTGTGGGAACTATCAGGCTTCACCGCCGAGGTGCCCGTCATGACCATCGTCTGGACCGGCTTCGTCCAGGGGTTGGGGTTGGGCTTTGTCTTTGTGCCGCTCAGCACCATGGCTTTTGCGACATTGGCGCCACGCTACCGAACCGAGGGCACGGCGATGTTCAGCCTGATGCGCAACATCGGCGGTAGCATCGGAATTTCGGTCGTGGTCACTTTATTGACGCAGGACATCCAGGTCGCGCACATGGAGATCGCCAACGGCCTGACGCCCTTCCACGCCGCGTTGCACGGGCCGTGGCTTCCGGGAACGTGGGATTGGCGCACCGCGGCCGGCGTCGCCGCGCTCGACGGCGAGGTGACGCGCCAGGCGGCGACCATCGCCTTCCTCAACGACTTCACCCTCTTGATGTGGCTGGCGGTTCTGTCCACGCCGCTGTTGTTGCTGGTCCCGAAAGCCAAGCCCCAGAAGACCGCGACGGCTTTTGTCGAGGATTGAGCCCCCGGCAATCCCTCCGCGCACGAAATCGCAAATGCAACACAACGCGATCGAACGGCTGTTGCGAACGGACCTTCTGGCCGGCGTTCCGGAAAACCTCTTGCGCGCGCTCGACCCGCCTCCCCAGTTGATTTCCATTCGGACCGGGGACACGTTGATCGAGCAAGGACGGCAGGGAGATGCCTTTTATCTGCTGGTTCACGGCCGGTTGCGGGCCTTCGTCGCCGGCAAGGACGGCATGTCACGGCGCGTCGGCGATGTTCTGCCCGGCGAGGGAGTGGGCGAAATGTCGCTGCTGACGAACGATCTGACTGCCGCGACGGTTCGCGCCACGCACGATTGCGAGCTCGTGCGCTTCTCGCGCGAATCCTACAAGCAGTTGATGGAATCGTCGCCTGCGGCCGCGCTCCAGGTCGCCCGGATGGTGATTAAGCGCCTGCGCAAGGGATTGAGCGAACAGCGACGGACGCTCCCCTACCGAGTGATCGCCATTCTGCCTCGGGACGACCGAATCGACGTAATCCGGTTCGCGGAAATGCTGCGGGGACAACTTGCGAATTTCGCGCCGGCGATCATTTGCGCCGCGCGCGAGGCAACGGCTCACGAGTCTGAGGGCGAGGTAGCCCTCTACTTGGCGGATCATGAATCGACGGAGTGGACGCAGTTTTGCCTTCGGCAGGCGGACCTGGTGCTCGTCGTGAGCGCGGTCAACGGCGATTCCGGGCTGAACGAAGCCGAGAAGACGCTTCTTGCCCGCATGGATCCCGATCTCGCGCCCCGGTGCGATCTCGTTCTACTGCATCCTGAACAATGGCGGCTGCCATGCGACACCCGACGCTGGCTGCAGGCGCGGACTCCCAGGGAGCACCATCATGTCCGCGCATGGCTCGATGACGATTTCGCTCGTTTGGCGCGGCTTTTGACCGGCAACGCCGTCAATGTCGTTCTCGGCGGTGGCGGCGCGCGAGGATTCGCGCAGATCGGCGTTCTCAAAGCCCTGCGCGAAGCCGGCGTGCCCATTGACCGAATCTGCGGGACGAGCATGGGATCGATCATCGGCGCGCTCTATGCGGTTGGGCACTCGCTTGACGATGTCGCGCGCATCAGCCACGAAATATGGGTCAAAGGGAGACCACTCTCCGACTACACCTTTCCCGCCCTGGCGATCATCCGGGGCCGGCGGCTTCACAATATGATTAAGAACGCCCTGCGCGGTTGGGACGTGGAAGATACGCCGATCCCGTTCTTTTGCGTTTCCGTGAACCTCACGACGGCCGACCTTGTTCTTCACGACCGGGGTTCCTTGTGGGAGGGCGTGAGAGCCAGCATATCGATTCCGGGGATTGGCCCGCCGCTGTTCCGGAACGGCCACATGTTGGTTGACGGCGGCATTCTCAACAATTTGCCGGTCGATCTGGCGCGCGAACGCCACGAGGGGAGCTTGATCGCCATCGACGTATCGCGGCAAAGCGCGATGCAAGTGCCGGAGGATATCGACCAGGTACCTTCGGGCTGGAGGGTTCTCTGGCGCAGGCTGAATCCGTTTCGCCAATCGCTCGACGTGCCCCGAATCTTCGAAATTCTCGTGCGCGCCGCCACGCTGAGCAGCAACCGCCTAAGCAAGCGCGCTAAAGAGATGGCGGACGTTCTCTTCGTACCGCCGATCGAGCAATTCGCCATCTTCGGCTTCGACGCCATGCCCGAGATCGTGGAGATCGGCTACGCCTATGCGGTTGAGCGCCTTCGGGGCGATCTCGACGATCGCATCGCCCGTCACATCGACCCGGCGTGGCGGTCGGCGGCCACGATCCCAACCGGAGAGGGTCATCTTCCAGCGGGGATCGGCGAAGACATGCGCGATCCGGCGTAAACGCGGAACGTTCCCGTCCCTCGCGCACTCATGGACGAAGCCCCTATCGGCCGGGGCGGGAGTCTAGGATTAGGACTTATTCGCCTCAGAATTTGTCGCGGCTTTTTTAGCCGTCGACTTCTTTTTCTTCTTGGCCGCTTTTTTCGGGCTGTCGCTTTTAGCCTTGGCGGCGGCCTTTCCCTTCGTTTCCGATTTCTTTTTCGCCTTGGCGGTGGTCTTGGCTTTGGCCTTGGCGGGCGGGGCGGTGTCCTGGGCCTGGGCGAACAGCGTCGGTGCGCTGGACTGCGCGTTGGCCGCGTCGGCGGCGAAACCGAAGGCAAAGGCGAGGGCGGCGGCACAGAGGATGGCGGCGAAGTTTTTCATGGGAACTGTTCCTTGCACGATACGGTGACGTCATCCACGTTGCGCCCGGCGTTTCGAGATCATTTGCCGATGCGCGGTTCTTCGCCCTTGAGCAAGCGGCGAATATTTTGGCGATGGCGGACGAAGGCGAGCACGCCGAGGGCGGCGGCCAGCGCCGCGCCCGCCCGGTCGCCCATGAGATAGGCGTACAGCGGCGCGAGACCGAGGGCCGCCAGCGCCGCGAGCGAGGAAAAGCGAAACAACGCCGCGACCGCGAGCCAAGTGGCGCAGGCGGCGATCCCGACCGGCCAGGCGACGGCGATCAGGGTGCCGAGGCTGGTCGCCACTCCCTTGCCGCCCTTGAAGCGGAGCCAGACCGGAAAATTGTGCCCGATGACGGCGGCGAAGCCGGCGACGAGCGCCGCCTCGCGCCCGAAAAGCGCGAGCGCCGCGAGCGCGGCGACCGCGCCCTTGGCGCCGTCGAGAATCAGCGTCGCGGCGGCGAGGCCCTTGCGCCCGGTGCGCAGCACGTTGGTCGCGCCGATGTTGCCGGAACCGACGCGGCGGATGTCGCCCACGCCGGCAAATCTGGTCAGCACCAGGCCGAACGGAATCGAACCGAGCAGGTAGCCGCCGGCCGCGGCGAGCGCGATCGCGCCGGTTGCCGCCGTCATCGGCGGTCGCTTTCTGCGGCGAATACCGCGCGGCCGTCGACGTAGGTGGCGACCGCGCGGCCCTGCACGGCGCGGCCGTCGAAAGGCGAGTTCTTGGACTTGGAATGGAGCTTGTCCGCGTCCACCTGCCAGGCGCGCTCGGGATCGAACAGGACGAAATCGGCGGGACGTCCCGCCGCCAACTCGCCGGCGGCGAGGCGCATCAACTTGGCCGGGGCGGCGGTGACGAGCCGGAGGGCGTCGAGCATCGCGAGCTCGCGGTTGTGGACCAGTTCGAGGGTGATCGGCAGCAGGGTTTCGAGCCCGATGCCGCCGAAGGCCGCCTGCGGGAAGGGCAGCCGCTTGACCTCTTCGTCCTCGGGAATGTGGTCGGAGGCGACGGCGTCGATGGTCCCGTCCTTGAGCGCGGCGACGACGGCGCGGCGGTCGTCCTCGCTCCGGAGCGGCGGCGACAGCTTGGCGAAGGTGCGGTAGTCGCCGACATCGGCCTCGGTCAGCGCGAAGTAGGGCGGCGCGGTGTCGCAGGTGATCTTGAGGCCGCGGTCCTTGGCGCGGCGGATGGCGGCGAGCGATTCGGCGGTCGAAACGTGGGCGAAGTGCAGCCGCGCGCCGGTCATCTCGGCCAGCCGAATGTCGCGCTCGACCATGATCGCCTCGGCCGCGGCCGGAATGCCGGAAAGCCCGAGCCGGGTCGCCCGCGCGCCGGCGTTCATGGCGCCGCCCTGGGCGAGCGCCGGTTCCTCGGCGTGCTGGACGATCAGGAGATCGAAGCTGGAGGCGTAGGCGAGCGCGTTCTTCATCACCCGCGCGTTGGCGACGGCGTTGAGGCCGTCGGTGAAGGCGAGCGCGCCGGCCTCGGCCAAGAGGCCCATTTCCGCGAGCTCGACGCCCTTGGCGCCCTTGGTCGCGGCGCCGTAGACGTAGGCCTTGCTCATGCCGACTTTGCGCGCGCGGCGGGCGATGAATTCGGCGACCGACATGTCGTCGATCACCGGCGTGGTGTTGGGCAGGCACACCAGGCTGGTGACGCCGCCGGCGACCGCCGCGTGGCCCAGCGAATCGAGCGTTTCCTTGTGTTCCTCCCCCGGTTCGCCGGAAAGAACGCGCATGTCGACCAGCCCGGGCGCGAGACAGAGCCCGCGGCAATCGACCTCGGCCGCGCCCTCGGGGACGCGCCATCGGGCGCCGTCGCGGAAGAGATCCTTGCCGATCGCGGCGATCTTCTCGCCCTCGACCAAAAGGCCGCCCAGGGCGTCGAGCCCGCTCGCCGGATCGAGCAGGCGCGCGTTGACGTAGGCGGTCGGGCGCGAGGGGCTCGGGTGTTTCGGCATGGCGCGCCCTACAGGTTCTTCTGCGCCGTGCGGGCGAGGTTGGCGGTGAGGATTTCGAGCACCGCCATGCGCACGGCGACGCCCATTTCCACCTGCTCGCGGATCACGCTGCGCCCGAAGTCGTCGGCGACCAGCGAGTCGATCTCGACGCCGCGGTTCATCGGGCCCGGGTGCATGATCAGCGCGTCGGGCTTGGCGGCGGCGAGCTTGTCGTAGTCGAGGCCGTAGAAGCGGAAGTATTCGCGCAAGGACGGGAACAGCGCCGACTGCATGCGTTCGGTCTGGAGCCTGAGCATCATCACGATGTCGCAGCCTTCGAGCCCGCGCGCCATGTCGTGGAACACCTCGGCGCCGAGGGTCTCGACCCTCGACGGCACCAGGGTGCGCGGCGCGATCAGGCGCACGCTCGCGCCCATCGTCGTCAGCAGGTGGATGTTCGAGCGCGCCACCCGCGAATGCGAGATGTCGCCGCAGATGGCGACCCGCAATCCTTCGAGCTTGCCCTTGCGCCGGCGGATGGTGAGCGCGTCCAGCAGCGCCTGGGTCGGATGCTCGTGCGAGCCGTCGCCGGCGTTGACCACGGCGCAGTTGACCTTGTCGGAGAGCAGCCGGGCGGCGCCCGAGTCGGGATGACGCAGCACCAGCACGTCGGGGTGCATGGCGTTCAGCGTCATCGCCGTGTCGATCAGGGTTTCGCCCTTCTTGATGGCGCTGGTCGAGACCGACATGTTGATGATGTCGGCGCCGAGCCGTTTGCCCGCCAGCTCGAACGAGGTGCGCGTGCGGGTCGAGCTTTCGAAGAACAGGTTGACGATGGTCCGCCCGTCGAGGGTCGCCTGCTTCTTGGCGGCGCCGCGATTGAGTTCGACGTAGGATTCGGAGCGGTCGAGCAGGACCGCGATTTCGGACGCGGTCAGGCCCTCGATCCCCAGCAAATGCCGGTGCGCGAACCCCTCGAAGGGTGCGGGCGGCATCGCGCGGGCGGGACCGGTCATCGGGCCGGGACTATAGGCCGGTGGCCTTGTGGCGACAAGCGGTCCGGCGGTCGGCTAGAGTCGCCTCTCCAAGAGGGAGAAATCCGCGTGGACGACGCCTGGCGGATCATGCAGCAGCGCCTCGATTGGGTTTTTTCCCGGCGAATCGCCTTCGTCATGGGCGCGACGCGATGGGGCACGGCGCTGGTCGAGCGCGCCCTCGATGCGCACCCCGAAATCGCCGCCAAGGGCGAAGGGCGGATCGCCGAAACCATCCTGCCGCTGATGGGCCAGGCGGTCGGCCACTACCGCCGGCGGCTGGAGGAAGCGAAGGCCGAATGCGAACGCGCCGGGTTGCCGTTCACCGCGCCGGCGCTGGACGCGGGCGACGGCCTGCATCTCGCGCGCGTCGCGTTCGGCCTGGCGCTCGCGCGCTACGCCGGATCGAAGCCGGCGAAATGCCTGGTCGAGCGCACGCCCGAACACGCGCTCGCGCTCGCCGAGCTGGAATCCTTGGCGCCCGGCGCCTATTACGTCCACGTGGTGCGCGACGGCCGCGACGAAGCGGTGGCGGCGTGGGACCGCGGCCTCGGAACCGAAGGCAACGCCTTCGCCCGGCGCCATCCGTCGTTCGCCGATTTCGCCGAAACCTTCGCGCGCCGCTGGACCGGCGCGGTGGCGGCGGCGCGCACGTTCGGCCGCGCGCACCTCGACCATTTCATCGAGATCAAGAGCGAACACCTGCTCGACCGCCCGACGCCGACGCTTTCGCGCCTCTGTCGCTTCCTCGGCGTCGACTGGCGCGAGAGCCGCATCGCGCCGTGCCTCGAGGCGGCGGCGGATTTTTCCCCCGACGGCGCCGGCGGATTCTGGCGCGAACGCTTCGACGCCGCGGCGCGCGCGGCGTTTCGCCGCCACGCCGGCGAAATGCTCAAGCTGTTCGATTACGAGGATTGAGTTTGACTATCCCGCGCGGGGATTCGCCCGCGCGATTCGATCCAGCGCGCCCTGCAGGATGTAGGCCGCCGCCATCTTGTCCACCACCTCGCGCCGCCGCGCCCGGCTCATGTCGGCTTCGTCGATCAAGACCCGTTCGACCGCGGCCGACGACAGCCGCTCGTCCCAGAACGCGAGCGGCAGGTCGCACGCGCCGAGCAGGTCCTTGGCGAACTGGCGCACCGCCTGGCAGCGGGGCCCCTCGCGTCCGTCGAGCGCGACCGGCAACCCGACCACAAATCCGCCGACGCCGTGCTTGGCGACCAGTTCCCCGATGCGCGCGAGGTCGGCGGCAAGCCGCGTCCGCCGAATCGTTTCCATCGGGCTCGCCACCATCCGGCGCGCGTCCGACAGCGCGAGCCCGATGGTTTTCGTCCCGACGTCGAGGCCGAGCACGCGGGCCTCGCCTTTCAGGCTCGCCGCCAGGGCTTCGAGGGGAATAACGGGCATGCCGGGGCAGTGGTGGGCGGTGGGGGCAAGTGGCCAAGCGCGGGTGACACGTATATTATAGGCTCCATAATATCGGAGCGCGGCGCGCCGGGAAACTCAGGTCCCGCCGGCCGCGGAGCATAGTGGTCAGCGCGAACGCCCGATTGGCCGATTCTCCGCCGGATGCCGGCGACGCCCTGGTCGCCGCCCGCGCGTGGATCCTGGGCATCCTGCTGGCATCGGGCGCGCCGTCGCCGGCCGGTGCCGTCGAGATTTTCCGGGGCGTCGAGCTGGGGGCGGCTTCCGGCCTCCACCTCGCGATCAAGGACACGCCCGTGTTCGATACGCCCGAGCGCGCCGCGGCGTCGGCCCCGGAGAAGGGCAAGGCCGCCGCCAAGGACAAGGGCAAGGAAAAAGACAAAGACAAAGACAAGGGTAAGGCGGGCCCCAAGAAAGCCGACGATTTGAAAAAGGGCGACGAAGTCAGCGTGTTCGGCAAGTCCGGTTCCTGGCTCGCGGTGCAAAAGGGGGACGTGAAACTCGGCTTCGTCGCGGCGGACGCGGTGCTGCCGATCCTCGACGGCACGCTGGCGCGCGAGATTGCGGGATCGCTCGCCGCCGGCGGCCACGACTGCCGCTACACGATCCGCTTCGAGGGCCGGACCGAGGTCGAGATCGGCTCCGGCCGGCTCGCCGACTACAGCGCGTCGTTCGCCTGCGGCCGGGGAAGCGCGCGCTTCAGTTTCGAGGCGCCGATGTTCATGAGCGAAATGCCCCACCAGGGCGGGCCCCGGCCGGTCTACCAGATCGCCCTCGACGTGCTCGGCGTCTCGCCCGATCCCGACCAGGCGTTCTCCACCATCCTGTTCTATGATCGCGACAAGGGCGAGGTCGCGGTGGAAACCGCGTGGCCGGCGGAATGGCTGGCCAAGACCAAGCCGGCGCCCCGGCGCGTGGCGCGCAAGGCCAACGGGCCGATGGCCGACGAAATCGCCGCCGCGCTCGCCGCCGCCGCCGAATTGACGCTCGCCGCCTGGGGCCCGAAGCCGTGGGAGGCGATCGCCAAGCGCTAGGACGGTTGCCGCCGCCGCGCGCCGGGTGATACTTTCGCCGCCCGTTTCCGCCGTTCCAGGTCATCCCCCATGGCGCTTACCCGCGATCAAGTCCGGACCATCGCGTTCCTCGCCCGCATCCGCGTCAAGGACGAGGATCTCGACGCCATGGCCAGGGAAATCTCCGGCATCCTCGCCTGGATCGAGCAGTTGAACGAGGTCAAGACCGAGGGCGTCGAGCCGATGACCTCGGTCGCCGACATGACGCTGAGGCTGCGCGCCGACAAGGTCGACGACGGCGGCATTGCCGCCGCCGCGCTCAAGAACGCGCCCGAACCGGCGGAAGGCTTCTACGCGGTGCCGAAGGTGGTGGAATGATACCAACGGCCACAATCGTTTTTTCGCGGCCGTTGGCCGCCGCGACTGCGGCGGCGCGCCCTATGGCGCGAAAGTCAAGGCGACCGGAGGTCGCCGCCCGGCGACTGAGGGGGCCTTCGATCGTTAACGATCGAAGGCCATTACCATGAGCGCGCTCACCGACCTCGATATCGCCGGGGCGCTGGCCGGGCTCGCCCAGCGCCAATTTTCCGCCGTCGAACTGGCGCAGGCGCACCTCGCGGCGATGGCGAAGGCGCGCGCGCTCAACGCCTTCATCGTCGAGACGCCGGAGCTGGCGCTCGCCCAGGCCGCCGAATCGGACAAGCGCCGGCTCGCCGGCAGGGCGCTCGGGGCCCTCGACGGCCTTCCGCTCGCGATCAAGGACCTGTTCTGCACCGAAGGGGTGCAGACCACCGCCGCCTCGAACATCCTCAAGGGCTTCGTCCCTCCTTACGAATCGACCGTGAGCGCGAACCTGAAGCGCGCCGGGGCGGTGTTCGTCGGCAAGACCAACCTCGACGAATTCGCCATGGGTTCGTCCAACATCACCTCAGCCTTCGGTCCGGCGAAGAATCCGTGGGGACCGCCCATGGGCCGCGTCGGCAACAAGGAACTGGTTCCCGGCGGCTCGTCGGGCGGCTCGGCGGCGGCGGTCGCGGCCGGGCTCGCGCTCGGCGCCACCGGCACCGATACCGGCGGCTCGATCCGCCAGCCCGCGTCGTTCTGCGGCATCGTCGGGCTCAAGCCGACCTACGGGCGCTGCTCGCGCTTCGGCATCGTCGCGTTCGCGTCCTCCCTCGACCAGGCGGGGCCGATGACGCGGACCGTCAAGGACGCGGCGCTCATGCTTTCGGCCATGGCCGGGCACGATCCCCGGGATTCGACCTCGGCCAACGTGCCGTGCCCGGATTTCGCCCAGGCGGTCGACCGGCCGGTCAAGGGCCTGCGCGTCGGCATCCCGAAGGAATACCGGCTCGACGGCATGCCGGCCGAGATCGACGCCCTTTGGCGCAAGGCGGAAGACTGGTTCCGCGCGCAAGGATGCGAAGTCGTCGAGGTGTCGCTGCCGCACACCCGCTACGCGCTCCCCACCTATTACATCGTCGCCCCGGCGGAGGCGTCTTCCAACCTCGCGCGCTACGACGGGGTGCGCTTCGGGCTGCGCGTCCCGGGCGAAACGCTCGACGACATGTACATGAACACCCGCGCCGCGGGCTTCGGCGCCGAGGTCCGCCGGCGCATCCTGATCGGCACCTACGTGCTGTCGGCCGGCTACTACGACGCCTATTACCTGAAGGCGCAGCAGGTGCGGACCCTGATCGCGCGCGATTTCCGCGCCGCGTTCGAGGACGTGGACGCGATCCTGGCGCCGACCGCGCCGTCGCCCGCGTTCGCGCTGGGCGAAAAGATGGACGATCCGGTCGCCATGTATCTCAACGACGTGTTCACGGTGCCGGCGAGCCTGGCCGGCCTGCCCGCGATCTCGGTGCCGGCGGGCCTGAGCGCGAACGGCCTGCCGCTCGGCCTCCAGGTGATCGGCCGCGCCTTCGACGAGGAAACGGTGCTGCGCGCCGGGGCCGCGATCGAGCGCGCGTCGGCGTTCGATGCCCGCCCATCCCAGGTGGGGCGGAGATAGGCGGACGCGTTACCGGATCGGTTTCCAGATCCTCCGATCGGTGATCCAAACGAATTGATCGCCGACGGACGTTTCGCCCCGGCGTTCCCATCCCGCGCCGCGCTTTCGGACGATAAGAAGCGCGCATCCCAGTTTCGCGATGCCGGTCAGCGGCCCTTGGAGACGGGGCATGCGATGGACATGGTTGGGGCGTTCGCTGGCCCGCATAAGAACACACTAAGAACATCGTGTCAAGAATATTTTCATTAAAAATAAAAAATATGGACAATATAGATTTCATAGGATATATAACCCATAAATCAGCCCGTTCGTGGCTCCGGTCCGGGCAAAGCGGAGAGTCCGGGCCCATGAATAAAAAGCGGGGCCGGCCCGACGGTTCGGGAAAAAGGCCGGAAAAGAAAAGGAAAATGGAAACATGCCTACAAATGCCTACAGGAATCAGGTGGTTTCCAGGAATATCAAATACTTAAGCCTGATTTACCCGGTGCCGGCGTGGCGCAATGTGCGCTTGGGCTGCGCCAAGGCCGTGCGAACCCGTGTCCGGGCGCTCGGCGCGGGCTTCGCGGCGCATCGACTCATCCATGCCCGGGGCGCTACAAACCCCGGCGAAGGATCCGTTTCATGAATTACCGCATCCAGGGCGAAACCGGCGAGTGGGAGGCGGTGATCGGCCTCGAGGTCCACGCCCAGATCATTTCCGAGTCCAAACTTTTTTCCGGCGCGGCGACCGCGTTCGGCGCCGAGCCCAACACCCAGGTGTCGCTGGTCGACGCCGGCTTTCCCGGCATGCTGCCGGTTCTCAACGAACGCTGCGTCGAGCAGGCGGTACGGACGGGCTTGGGTTTGAAGGCCAAGATCAACCTGGTTTCGGTGTTCGAGCGGAAGAACTATTTCTACGCCGACCTTCCCGCCGGTTATCAGATTTCCCAGTACAAGCATCCGTTGGTGGGCGAGGGCACCGTGATCCTCGACATGCCCGACGGCACCAGCCGGAGCGTCGGCATCGAGCGCCTGCACATGGAGCAGGACGCGGGCAAGTCGCTCCACGACCAGGATCCCAAACGCTCGTTCATCGACCTCAACCGCTCCGGGGTCGCGCTGATGGAAATCGTTTCCAAGCCCGATCTGCGCGCGCCGGAGGAGGCGGGCGCCTACCTGCGCAAGCTCCGCTCGATTTTGCGTTACCTCGGCACCTGCGACGGCAACATGGAGGAAGGCTCCATGCGCTGCGACATCAACGTCTCGGTGCGCAAGCCCGGCGAGCCCTTGCGCACCCGGGTCGAGGTCAAGAACGTGAATTCGGTCCGCTTCGTCATGCAGGCAATCGCGCACGAAGCCGAACGCCAGGTGCGCGTGTGGGAAGAGGGCGGCACCATCGTCCAGGAAACCCGGCTCTACGATCCGGGCAAGGGCGAAACCCGGCCGATGCGGGCGAAGGAATTCGCCCACGACTACCGCTATTTTCCCGACCCCGACCTGCTGCCGCTCAAACTGTCGCGCGAATACGTCGATACCATCGCCGCGACGCTCCCCGAACTGCCCGACGAGAAGAAGGAGCGCTTCATGCGCGATTACGGGCTTTCGGCCTACGACGCGGGCGTGCTGGTGGTCGAGCGCGAGACGGCGGATTATTTTGAAAAAGCCGCTCGCGGGGGAAAAGAAAAGCCCCGCGACGCCAAGCAGGTCGCCAACTGGACCATTACCGGCCTGTTCGGGCTGCTGAACGCCAAGGGCCTTGCCATCGGCCAGAGCCCGATTTCGGCCGACCATCTCGGCCGGCTGGTCGACCTGATCGCCGACGGCACCATTTCCGGGCGCATCGCCAAGGACGTGTTCGTGTTGATGGCCGAAAGCGGCAAGGATCCGGCCGACATCGTCGCCGAAAAGGGCCTGCGCCAGATCACCGACACCGGCGCGATCGAGGCCGCGGTCGATCAGGTGATCGCCGCCAACCCGGACAAGGCGGCCGAGGTCAAGGGCGGCAAGGAGAAGCTGCTCGGCTGGTTCGTCGGCCAGGTGATGAAGGCGACCGGCGGCAAGGCCAACCCGGGCCAGGTCAACGAGATCTTGAAGAAGAAGCTGACGGGGGGCACGCCGTGATCTGCGAAATGAAACCGCTCGCGTGCGATCCGAAGAATATCGCCGGCATGTCGGAGCGTCTGATCGTCAGCCACTACGAGAACAACTACGGCGGCGCGGTGAAGCGCCTCAACGCGATCCGCGCGCAACTGGCCGCGCTCGATTTCGCGACCGCGCCCAACTTTGTCGTCAACGGCCTGAAGCGCGAGGAACTGATCGCCGAGAACTCGATGATCTTGCACGAACTGTTTTTCGAATGTTTGGGCAAGGGCGGCGGGCCCGAGGGCGATGCGGCCGCCGCGCTCGCGCGCGATTTCGGGTCGGTCGATCGCTGGCGGGCGGAGTTTTCGGCGATGGGCAAGGCCTTGGGCGGCGGGTCGGGCTGGGTGCTGTTGACCTATTCGCCGCGCGAGCAACGGCTGATCAATCAATGGGCCGCGGACCACACCCACGTGCTCGCCTCGGGCCGGCCGATTCTCGCCCTCGACATGTACGAGCATTCCTATCACATGGACTACGGCGCCAAGGCCGCCGCCTACGTCGACGCCTTCATGGCCGCGATCCATTGGTCTAATGTCGGCGCCAAGTTCCGCGCCGCCGCCGGGCCGTGACGGAGGGCTTCCGATGATCGATCTTTACACCTGGAGCACCCCCAACGGGCGGAAAGCGTCGGTCATGCTCGAGGAATTGGGGTTGGCCTACGAGGTTCATCCCATCGACATCAACGCCGACGAGCAGTTCCAACCCTGGTTTCTCAAGATCGCGCCCAACAACCGCATCCCGGCGATCGTCGATCGCGACGGGCCGGACGGCAAGCCGCTGTCTTTGTTCGAATCCGGCGCGATCCTGATCTATCTCGCCGACAAAACCAACAGTCCGCTGTTGCCCAAGGAACCGCGCGCCCGCGCGATCACCATCCAATGGCTGATGTGGCAGATGGGCGGCGTCGGACCGATGTTCGGCCAGGCGCATCACTTCCTCAAGTTCGCCAAGGAAGACGTGCCCTACGGCAAGAAACGCTACCACGACGAAACCAAGCGGCTTTACGGCGTGATGGACCGGCGGCTCGCCGAGGCCGCCTACCTCGCCGGGGATAACTACAGCATCGCCGACATCGCGACCTATCCCTGGGTCGCGCGCCACGAGTTCCATCAGGTCGATCTGGCCGAGTTCCCCAACGTCCGGCGCTGGTACGAAACCATCGGCAAGCGTCCGGCGGTGATCAAGGGCATGAAGGTGCCGGAGGCGGCGGGCTCGCGCGCGCCGAGCGCCAAACCATGAGCGACCTGCTCGAAGATCCGGGCGTCAAGCGCGTGGTGGCGGCGCTCGCGGCCGCCAAGCAGCCGACCGACGTGTTGACGTTGAAGGAAACCGCGGCGACGGCGAAAGCCGCGGCCAAGGCGATCGGCTGCGAGCTGGGCGCCATCGTCAAGAGTCTCGTGTTCCTGGTCGGCAACCGCTTCGTGCTCGCCCTGGTCGCGGGCGACCGTACCTGCGTGCCGGAGAACGTGGCCCGCGCGCTCAACCTGAAGGGAGACGTGCGCCTCGCCCAGCCGGGCGAGGTGCGCTTCGCCACCGGCTTCGCGCCGGGCGGCGTCGCGCCGGTCGGGATCGCGCGCAAGCTGCCGTGCGTGCTCGATCGCAGCCTCAAGCGCTTCGACAACGTGTTCGCGGCCGCCGGGCATCCCCATTGCGTGTTCCCGACCACGGTCGAGGCCTTGAAGGACATGACCGGGGCGATCGTCTCCTACAGCATCGTGGCGGAGAGCGAAGCCGCGGCGCCGCCGGCGGCCGCGAAGAAGAAATGAGCGGCGGCGCCATCCGCGAGGGCCGTTGAACGGGCGCGCCCGGCCCGCTATGTAAGGGGTCTGCCGGAAGGGTGGGTGAGTGGCTTAAACCAGCGGTTTGCTAAACCGTCGTACGGTGGTAACGCCGTACCGAGGGTTCGAATCCCTCCCCTTCCGCCATTTAACTGCATTTTATGCAATAAATACAAACACTTATATATTTTAAAATAGTATCTACCCATCCTTCTACCCATCCAAGAGGGGGCCATAAGGGGGCGGGGGATTTTCGGAAATTCGGGGCGGTTCTGTCCGTCAGCAGCTGGGCTGCGACCGCTCGCTTTGACGTTCCTCGCTGCGCTCGCAGGGCTTAGCGGGCGCTACGTGGGCCGGTGGCTGGCGGTAGGAAGGTTGTGCTGCATCCTCAGCAAGACGCGCCACGCCCGAGAGGACGGTCAGCACGTCGAACACGCGCAGGATGGCAAGCAGGGCTTCCATGCCGGGACTGTAGCACACGCAGGCGCGGTTCGCTCGAACCCGTATATAAATCGCTAGCGGATTGATTCTGTGAAACTATTTTACGCCTGCTCCGTTACGCTTTCGTGAGCATTCTGACCACCCGTTCAGGTATCCCGAGCGCAAGCAGCATGGCGCGCCGCCCCCGTCGCCTGTAGGCCCGCTGCCGACACGCACCGGAACAAAATCGGGCTCGGCACCTCTTGGCAGCGAAGGGCTGACTACAGGTTCGGCATTTTCTTTTTCGCTTCATTCGTTCGCCTTCGTCGAGGCGCGCTTGGCCTTGAGGGCCGCGCGCCCCTGACTTCAAACGAAACTCCTCTCCCTAATCCTTACTTCCTTGGAGACATCTTACTGTTAGGAGATGGTCAGTTAGTGCAAGACCTGGCCTTGCCTACCGCTGCAAGACCTGGCCTTGCACCGCTTCCGCATGGGGAGCGCCATTGACCAGCGGCGGGTTGTGGAGGACGTACCGATTGGACGCCCAGCCGCCTCGCTGGCGAACACGACGTTCCAGCGTGACATAGCCGAGTTTTCGCAACGCCATGACGTGCTGGCCGATGGCTTGGCGGGAGACGCCAAGATGCGCGGCGATTTTCGCTTGCGAGGGCCAGCATTTTCCCTCGCGGTCAGCGTAAGCCAATAGCACGTTCAACACCCGATACGTCCGATCCGAAATTCGGCCGTCTTCGGTGGTCGCAAGCGGAACCAGCGAGAAGCGCCCCCGGCTAGGCGCTGCCTCTGAGGAAACGTGCACGCCGGTCATGTGTCGGAAACCTTGCCGGGGTCAATTTCACCTCCGGTTTTGCGCGTAGGAAACGTGCACGTTTTTTTAGAGGCGTTTCGGAGGCAGTCGATTGGCAGCCTTCCCGCCAGGGCCTCCATCGCCGCCCAGGATCGAGCGGCGGCGAAAAATGCGGACCGGCAACGGGCGGAGCAGAATCTTTGCGGCTTGCCCCGCCCGCCGGGAACGAAACTAGCGTCGCACCAGAGGCAGTTCATGCCGCCTCCGGTTCCTGCCCATCGGCGGCCACGATTCGGACCACGGACCGCAGGACGTAGCGCGCGTGCGTGCCTGAGAACGGCGGGCCGTGGCGCTCATGGACGGTTTCGATTTGCAGGCCGTACTCGCGGCGAAGGTTGTGGACGTATCCCGACCAGCGCGGGCCGGGATGGTCTATCGGGGTGCAGCCGCGAGCGCCGGCCTTGACCAGCTCTAACAGCGCCCAGGCGTCGCGCCCGCGCGGGGCGATGATGCGCTCGGGCTGGTCCGGGTCGGCGACGATAGCCTTGATTGCGACACGCTCGGTCATCGCTCGCCTCCCTGGCCGATGCCGGCGAGTTCGGCCACCAGCGCCGCGCGGGCCAGCGGAAGGCGATGGCGGACGGCCAGCAGCCGCGCGGCCAGCGAAAACCGCTGGTCGCGGGCCTCGATCCAGGCGAGCAGGGGCAAGATTTCGAGATTGCGCCGGATGCGGCGCGGGCGTATTTTCCTCACGTTCGATTCCTTTCATAGGGGTTCGGACAATCTTTCGCCCCGTCGGCGTTCCAGCGCCGGCGGGGTTTTCCTTTCGGGTCATGCGGCGGGCCGCGTTTCAAGGCGCGGGAGGTTTTCGAGCCAAGCGCGCAGGTCATCGGCTAAAATGACACTGCGGAAGCCGCGTTTACGGGCTATCAGCGCGCCCGATTTGAACGCGGCGTAAAGGCTGGTTCGGCTCTGCCCCGAAACCGCGACGGCCTGGGCAACGGTGTACGCGAGCGGTTCAATCTGCATGTTCCCTCCAATCCAGCGGCACGTCGCCGCGTTGGAGGGAAAATTTAATAAAAATCTGAGGCTGATGGCATCAACGGCAGTTCGCGTTTTTTTTCTGACTCGCGTTGATCGCCTCGATTAGCGGCTGCACAAGGTTGCTTGCGTTAAGGCGCGCGGCGAGGTGCGCAACCGCCCTTCCTTTGGTTTGATCCTGGAAACGGGCTACGCGGATCGGACGTGCAAAATCTCCCCCATCGCGGTTGGGCAAGGCGGCATGTGCGAGTTCGGTAAGAAATCCGCAAAACCCCACGTTTTTTTCCGATGGCTTCCGATCCGTTTGCTTGGCTACCATCCAAAGCCGCATCGCGCAAAGCGCGAACATTTGGACCGGATCGAGACGATAGGTCCAGTTTGCCTTGACCTTTCCGCGCCGCCCCGCGAGTCCGAGCTTGTTGATAGCCTCGCGCGCCGACAATTCGATCAACTGAAGGTCTTGGGAAAGGTCGCCGGGCACTTCTTCTTTGGAGAATTCTTCGCGGCGGAGGCCTATAAGGCGTGGGATTGCAGCAAGGGCACGGTCGGCTTCTGGTGCATCAGCCGATTCGTCGCGGCCCCAATGGGCATGAAGCAATCCCTCGTAGGCTTCCACTTTTTCGAGCGCTCGGCGAAGTAACGCAGCGTGCCTTGCAACCGCTTCCAGCTGTCGACGGGCTTCTGTTGGCGTCGCGATTCTTGCTCGGGCTTCTTTGCGGACAAAATCGCAAATATCACGCGCCACCTTCTCAGCGACTGGCGCAAGGTCGGCTTGCAAGCCAAGTATACCGACCGCCTTCTTAACGTAAATGTCCATGACTGCGCCCTCCGCTCGGGCTCCGCAAAGGACCGGCGGGGAAACGCGGTGCGGTGCCGCGCGCGTCGGGGATCAGCCTATCCCCGCCGAAGGGTAATTTTAGCCTCGTTTTCGCCTCGATATGAACCCTGCCGATGGGCCGGGTCGTGGTAAACTTTGCGGATGGACGAGCAAAGTTTCCGGATTGGGTTGACCGCCGGTCTCGCCGTCGTCTTGGCCCCGTATTTCACGCGCTTCCAAAAATGGATGCACGATAAAATGTACGGGGGCGCTGAAAGGTTAGCCGTGAAGGTGATCCACCGGGTCTTGTGACCCGAGGAAATACTGGGGATGTAGCCATGAAAAAATATCTTCTGGTCTCCATCGCGGTCGTGGTAACCGCCGCCCTATCAGGGGCCGCATCAGCCGGTGTTATCACCGAATGTGGCGCAATGAATGGAAAGGCGTATTATTTCCAGAACCAGCTTGTGCCAAAACTCAAGGGTGGAGGTGAATGGACCGACGATAAAATCAGTGGCGGCCAAACCATCCTGGTTATGGAGGGTGACAAACCGCGCATCTTGTATAGGGACAGCGTTGGTTTGAAAGATAGCGTGGCGGAGGGTGGCAAGGCGATTCTTGTGGGGAATGGTCCCGGCCATTTTGTCGTCATTGTCATGTATGGCGGCGCTATCGAAGTTTATCATTTCCGCCTGGACGAGAACGGCAACGGCGAGGTTCTCCTGAGTTCCATTAAACACGACGCGCTGGTCAGAAAAAGTTCGCTGATGCGCGCGGAGTGCCGGTCGCCCTGGAAAAAATGATCCGACTTGTCGTGTTTTTTTTCGCGGGCGCGCTTCCCACGGCCGCCCTCGCGGAAATCTCCGGCCCGGTGCAGGTGAAGGACGGCGATACCATAGAAATTCACGGCGAGCGCATACGCCTGTATGGAATTGACGCACCCGAAAGTCGTCAGACTTGCAACAGGTACGGCGGGGAATGGCGCTGCGGGATTGAGGCAACTCAGGCCCTTGCGGACAAGGTTGGCTCCGATCCGCTAGAATGTTCCCCGAAAGACAGGGACCGCTACGGGCGCACCGTCGCTGTTTGCCGGCTCAATGGCGAGGACTTGAACGCCTGGATGGTGAGTGAGGGCTGGGCGATGGCTTATCGGCACTATTCGCTGGACTACGTTGCCGCTGAGGATGCTGCAAGGGAAGCAAAGCGCGGGATATGGGCGTCAGAGTTTCTCCCGCCGTGGGAGTGGAGGCGCTCTCAAAAAAACTAGGAGGCACATATGGGTTCTGATATCGGGGATTGGCTTTGGTTCGCCACTTTTATTGCGATCATCGGTATTCCATTTTGGAAAATGTATGACAAGACGGGAATCAACAAGGGCTGGTTAATCACCCTACTTGTGCCCATCGCTGGTTATTCTCTGCTTTTGCTGGTCCTAGCTGTTTCAAAGTGGCCCCATGCGAAGGAGAGCGCATAATGGGAACCTTCAGCCTATGGCATTGGATCATCCTATTGCTCATGTTTGTTGTTCCAAATCTGCCGCTATTTTGGATTCTAAAGAAAGCGGGTAAGTCCAGATGGCAATTCGTTCTGGCCTGCATCCCTCTGGTCAATGTTATTTGGCTGTGGGTCTTCGCGTTCGCCTCGTGGCCAACTCTGGAAGCCGATAAGTCGAAGGCTTAACCAGGTGCTATCTGATCTCGACATCTACCATTCCGCCAAGCTACTGATTGACCACCACGGCAGGGACGCGCCGATCCGTGCGGCCATGCGGGCTGATGAATTACTGGCGGCGGGAGATATGGACGGCGTTTCTGTTTGGAAGCGAATTGTTAAGGCGATTGACAGTTTACTTGCCGATAAATTACCTAACGATACACGTCCGCACTAACCATCTGGCGGTCACAGTCTGAGCTTTCACGCGCGACGTTTTCCATGCATAGGGACAACCTTCGCGCCCTTCTCAGGCTTGGCGACGGTGCCGCAGTAAATGGCCCAATCCTCCATCAGGCGGGCGCGCTTCTCGAACATATCGCCGCGCCGATAGGCGGCCTCAACCTTGTCGCCGATGGCGTGAGCCAGCGCGGCCTCGGCAACGTCGCGGGGGTAATTCGTTTGCTCCGCGCACCAATCGCGGAACGTGCTGCGGAACCCGTGCGGCGTGATGTTCTCGCGCCCCATGCGCTTCAAGAGCGCGAGCAGGGCGTTGCTCGAAAGCGCCTTGCCGCGCTTCCAGCCGGGGAACACCAGTTCGCCCTCGCGGGTCTTGTGGAGCGCCTTCAGGATGGCGAGCGCGGGCGCGGACAGGGGAACGCGATGCTCCCGGCCCGCCTTGATCCGGTCCGCCGGGATGGTCCAAACGCCGTTGTCCAGGTCGATTTCGTCCCATCGCGCGCCGATGATTTCGCTGGTCCTCGCGGCCGTCAGGACCAGGAACCGAAACGCCAGCGCGGCAACGCCCTCTTGCTCCCGCAGCGCGGCCATGAAGGCCCCCACGTCGGCATAGGGCAGCGCCGGATGATGGGTCACCTTCCGCACCTTGACCGGGCTCGGCAGCAGCTTGGACAAATGCCCGCGCCATTGCGCCGGGTTCTCTCCCGTCCGCAATCCCCGCGCCTTGGCCCAATCGAGAACCGCCTCGATCCGCCCGCGCACCCGCGAGGCGGTTTCGGGCTTTTTCTTCCAGACGGGTTCCAGCACCTTGAGAACGTGCCCGACGTTGACCGCCGCGACGGGCAATTTGCCGATGACGGGGTAGGCGTAGGTTTCCAGGGTGTTCGGCCATTGCTGGCGGTGCTTCGGGTTGCGCCAGGAATCGGCATGGGCCGCGATGTAGGCTTGCGCCGCTTGCTCGAACGTTAGCGCGCTGGCCTTCTCAACGGCGATTTTGGCTCTGGATTCGTGCCGGGCGTCTATGGGGTCTATCCCCGCCGCAATCAGCTTGCGGGCGTCCTGGGCCTTCACGCGGGCCTCGGCCAGGGAAACGTCTGCGAGCGCGCCCAGGCCCATGTCGCGCCGGCGGCCATGCAGCCGGAATCGCAGAAGCCAAGATTTCGAGCCCACGCGCGAAACCTGAAGGTAGAGGCCGTTCCCGTCGCCGTGGAGGCCGGGGGTCTTCGCCCGCGTGACTGCAAGGGCCGTGAGCGCCATTTTCCGCCTTCCTTTCTACCCATCCTCCTACCCATCCAGGCGCGCTGGATTGTACGAAACGGTGGCGGACAGTTCAAGACGAATAGGGACGAAAAGCCTTATAAAAGGCCATTTTCACGGGATGGGTAGGGATGATGCAGAACGGCCCGAAACAGGGTGTTGGCGGACTCCCCTTCCTCCAATTCCTTCCTATCGAACGCTCTCCGTTCGATAGGTCATATCCGAAGAAGGCCCAAGAGAGAGCGGCGTTCGCACCGCCACCCCCACGCCGCACCAACCGCCGCCTAAGAAACCCGATCTGCATCACTTGCAGGCTGTTTCGACCGGAAGACCCGCCGCCCGCCATTCCGGAAATCCATCCTCCATGCGTCTGGCCTTGCGACCGTTCGCGCGCAATACGGCAATGGCCTCATAGGCCAGAACACAGTAGGGACCGCGGCAGTACGCGATAATTTCCGGATTCTTGGGCAAATCGCCTAACTTGCGTTTGAGGTTCTTGAGGGGAATGTTGATGCTCCCCGGAAGATGGCCGGCCGCATATTCATCCGGCGAACGGACATCGAGAACCGTAACCAAGCCTTCCTTCATGCGCAGCATCAGATCGTTGTGGGAAATGGGCTTCAAACCATCCTTTTCCCGGAAATAGCTGCGAACCAGACGATCGACTTCGGCCAAATGCCGCTCGGCCGTATGCCGCAAGGCGGCCAGCAACTTCAGAACATCGTCGTCGGAGAGTCGATAAAGAACATAGGGGCCTCTTTTGCGCGATACCACTAGACCCGAGCGGCGGAGCACCTGGAGATGTTGAGATGCGTTGGCGATGGACAGGTCGGCCGCCTTGGCCAATCCTTCGACATCGCGTTCTCCTTGCGCCAACAGTTCGAGGAGATTGAGCCTTTGCGAACTGGATAAAGCCTTTGCCACGATGGCAAACTGCTCGAACATCGATATCTTGGGTGGGATGTTCATCGGTACAATCACATTATTCAATTGGTTTCTTGATACCCTTGCGACCGGAAAGGGTCAACTCCGGTTTCAAAGGCTTCAGAATCCATACCGAACCGCCGCATAGACATTGCTGCCGTCCTCGAACTGACCGAAAAATGTGTGCTTTCGTTCGCCCGCGAAGATATTGGCGCCCGCTTCGAGCGTCACATGGTCATCGAACTTGTAGCTGGCCTTGGGCCGGACGTAGACGTCCCTGTCCGACGGCGAAAGGAAGATGAACAGCGACCATTCCAGGGTCTGGTTCATGGCGAGCCAGGTCAGCCTCTGCGTCAGGACATGGCGGTTTTCGTCCCTGGCCGGCGAACCGGAGGACAGCGAAGCCCGATAGGCCCCAAAATCGCGCATGTGTTCGAGATAGTACTGGAGCCCGAGAGTGACGTCCGGCGCCACTTCCCGCTCATAGCCGACGAGGACACGCACTTCGCTGTTGCGGATATTGGGATTGCCGCCCGATGTGTCCTCGGCCGAATGGTAGTAGCCGACCTCCGAGTTGGCGATCCCTCCCGCCATGGGGCCGCGCAAGGACGCGCCGAACACGGACAGACGGGGAAAGGTGGAGCGCCCAGTGACCGAGTCCGAGCCGGCCGGGCTCTTCCAGAAACCGTCATAAACATAAAGCGCTCCTTCGTAAGCGCCAAAGTTGCGGTAGAGCCGCGCCGTCCATTCGTCGTCCCGCCCCCAGGCGGTTGGGCGATCCTCCTGCACGACGGTATCGCGACCGGTGATCCGCCGTTGGGACGAGTTGAAATATGATATGCGCCGACCATCGATGAATCGGTCGGCATCGAAGCGGGGAACGTAGACCAAATCGAGATTCGCGACCTCGGAAAAGACCGAGAGTTTCATGGCGTCGGACGGCGCTTTCAGGTACTGCTCGGGGCGCCCCAGCAGGAAGGCGTTCCAGTCCTTGGGGAACAGATCGTTGACGAACAACAGGTCGCCGGTGCCCCAGGTGAGGATCTGGCGCCCGAATTTGACGTCAAGAAAGGAGGCCGGCGAGAACGTCGCGTGCGCCTCGCGCAAGTCGAGCGCCCCGGCGCCGTTCTCCAGGTCGATGCCATGGCCGTCGGCCAGGGGATCGTAGAGAAGGTCGGCCGCAACACGGAAAGAGACGGTTTTTACCCGCTGCTCCGCCTCGATCTCCAGGCGTGTTTCCGACAGCGCCGCATGTTGCTGCCGGGGATCGCGGTCCACCCACAGGGCGCCCCGGCCTTCAAGGAAGCCTCGCAACCTTGGGCCTTCATCGCGCCGCGGCGCGACAGCCGGTTTGTCCTTTGGGGCGGGGCCGGTCAATCCTTCCGGCAGCGCCGGTTCGGTTGCCGGGGCCAGTCCCGTCGGCAGGGCGGGTTCCTCCGCCGAAGCCTGGACAGTGAAAAACGCAACGATGCCCGCGACAAGAAGTCGCCTCACCGCAAAAGCCCCGCTGGCGCCTGGCGAAGGAAGCGTTCGGTGAAGATTTCCTCGGGCAGGCCGACGTCATAGGCGACATCCCGGTAGCTGACGGTGGTGGTGCCGCCCTTTTTCAGGTCGGACATGCTGGCCCTGGTCACTGTCGGCCGTCCCTGGATGGTGTCGACCGCCAGGGTCTTGTAGACGCGGTACTTGGCGCCGTTACGGTCGAAATACTCGGCCTGGATCGGCAAGAACGTCCCCTTGTGGATATGCATGTCGTAGTAGGAGAACTCAACCGTGCCCGCGTCTTTCGGACGGTTTCTCAGCACGTAGTAATGCTCGGTCGTCCCGACGAGTTCATGTTCATCGGCGTCGATGGATCGCCCGGAGACGTCCTCGTAGAAGAAATCCGAGCCCGCGAAGCTGGTGCGCTTGTCGGAGGCGGCGATGCGGCGGACCAGATCGAGGGCCGGCAGGAACAGCCAGCGGTCGTCGTCGCCGGTCTGATGCTTCC
>Ga0194120_10001542_pt1 | contig 41713 bp, 56 predicted proteins | sample TA2MahCa65mmetaG_FD_148642 | JGI IMG/M metagenome (GOLD analysis project Ga0194120, IMG submission 148642) | Freshwater microbial communities from Lake Tanganyika, Tanzania - TA2015019 Mahale Deep Cast 65m | ecosystem: Environmental > Aquatic > Freshwater > Lake | place: Tanzania: Lake...
CATGAGGGCAAGTGTTGTAATGGCTCATGGGGGAGGCGCAAGGCGGCTCGCTTCGCGACCGCACTTGGATCTTCTAAGACGGAGTACCGTCAAGAAGATCTCGGCGACGGCTCGCTTAGGTTTTTAGGTCCGCAGGCTGTTTCCAAGTACCTGCGGGTTGAGTTCGTTTTTGATTGATATGTGGTCTGTCAAAGATCCGAGGTCAGGTGGTCCGGGCTCGCCAAACTTCACTGACACGGGGAGTATACACATGTGGTTTATTTTGTCAAGCACTGTTGGCACCACGCAAGTTGATACACATAAAATAGCTTGAAATAGGGCCATTTTAGCACCACGTGATGCCATTAAAAAATGACGAAGTATTTTTATCACCCGTTTTCAGATTGACAATAATCATTGAAAAGTATATACTTGCACTTGTGTCGGTATCCGGATACAGTCAAGCCGGTACGACACCGGGTATGCCTCGCCCCGCCAGGAATGGATGCGGGGTTTGATCTGTAGAAGAAGGAAAATGGCCATGAGCATCATTGTGCGAGTGACCATTCTAATGGAAAGCATGGGCACGCCAGGCGAAATCCTGTGTATGCCCGGCGGCGGCGGCGTCTGACCTGGGAAGGGTCAGCGTGTGAGGTCAAAATGGATGAAATGTAGATAGTTTGACCTCAAAAAAAGGCCGTATTCAAGAAGAGGGTGGTTTCGACAAAAAACGTCGGGCCACCCTTATCACTTTTCGTCCTCTCCGATTTGCCAGAGCAGGTCGAAAAAGACACCAAGCGTTTGTGCGATTTCTTCGCTCTCAATAATGACCCCAAAAATATTTTTTTGAAGCGCCATAACGGCCACAAAGTGGTTGTAAATATAGATATCTGAGTGAATTGGCATCTTTTCTTGTGGGATAAAGCGCCGAATGGTATGGGGGACGATGTCGCTGCTCAACATTGGCCCAGCCTTCCGTGTGTAGAGTGCTTGAATCTTTATGCCTCGCGAGGATCTTTTTTGCGCGTAGGCTATCATTTCATCTTCCGAATAGAGTCGTTCGAGAGCATCAAACGAATAGATCAGGCGGATTTGAGTCTCTTTGGGTAGGGTGAGGAAGCTCTCACGCATCGCATCGATCCCCTCTTTTCCGGGGAAGAAACGTACCACCGGTCGCTCGCCCGCACCTTCAAACTGGCGGATGAGGTCGGGCAAGAGGCTCGACAAGTCACGCTCTTTTGTGGAGAGTTCGTCTTGTTGTTTTAGAAGTAGTCGCTTCAGGAGCTCGGGCGATTCCGGAGCGAAGTACGTCTTCTTACCCTCTTCATATGTGCTCATGAGCCCTTTTTGCATTAATGATTCGAGCTGTACGTAGGTGGTCGAGCGGACGATCTTTGCGTGTTTGGCGAGCTGGTCTGCCGTCGCGCGACCGATCTCGAGGGCGGCGAGATATACGCGGGCCTCTTTTTCTGTTAATCCGATGTCAATGAGTTTTGGCAACATGAAATATAGTATACCATTGCGCCCGCGTACTTCTTTGATACACTCAACCCATGAAATCAATAACTTCGCAAATGCTCGTGCCGATGGTGGTCGAGAAGACTTCCATGGGCGAGCGCGCATACGATATTTACTCGCGTCTGCTCAAAGAGCGCATCATCTTCCTCGGCGGCCCCATCAATGACGAGGTGGCCAATCTGGTGATCGCTCAGCTGCTCTTCCTCCAGTCTGAAGACCCCAAGAAAGACATCTCTCTCTATATAAATTCTCCTGGCGGCGTTGTCACTGCCGGGCTCGCTATCGTCGACACGATGCGTCATATCCAGCCGGCCGTCTCGACTGTATGCGTCGGTATGGCCGCCTCTATGGGTGCGGTACTCCTCGCGACGGGTGAGAAAGGCAAGCGTTTCATCCTCCCAAATGCCGAAGTCATGATTCATCAGCCCTCTGGTGGCGCCGAAGGTATGGCATCAGACATCGAAATCACTGCCAAGCAGATCCTCAAGATCCGTGAGCGGCTCAACAAACTCCTCGCCACTGTCACCGGCCAAACGGTCAAAAAGATCGAAGAAGACGTCGACCGCGATTTCTTCATGAACGCCGAAGAGGCCGTCAAATACGGTATTGTCGACAAAGTGCTCAAATAGACGACTCACTAGCCGTTTTGGAAGTGCATGCTATACTCACATTGTGCGTATTTAGTATGTATGCAAATTCAATCTTTTCGCGATCACCTGACAGCATCTATGAGATTCCCGATACGATTTTTGGCTCAAAATAAGCTTTTCTAGAGCATTTTCGAGGGGTCTTTTTGAATGAGCAGGTGTGCCGTGGAAGACACGACACGTATGTCATTAAAAATTCTTTTCCTACTGCTCGGATTTACGGGCGTAGTCAGTATTGCAATCGGATACTATCTCCGATTGATTATCAGTCTCGGTAAAAAGGGCTCGATGGAGCTCGAGATCAAGAAAATGATGCTCGATGCCGAAGAGAAGGCAAAGACGATCACCGACGCCGCCGAAAAGCGCGCCGAGGAAAAAGCGCAAGAAATCTTGGGTGAATACAAAGAGCGCGAACGTGATCTCAAGGCGACAGAAGAACGCCTAATCAGCAAGGAAGACTTGCTCGACAAGCGCCAGACCAAGCTCGATTCTGAGCAGGAGACGCTTGTAAAGAAAGGCGAGGCGCTCCAGGTCTCTCAGCAAGAAGCCGAAGGCGTGATTCGTGCCCAGCAAGAGAAGCTCGAGTCGATAGCCGGGCTTTCTGCCGAAGAGGCCAAGAATCAGCTCGTGCAGTCGATCGAGAAACAATACGAGGCCGATATCGAAAACCGCATGCGTAAGCTTGAAATCACAAGCGATCAAAAGCTCGAACGCCGCGCCAACGAAATCCTCGTCACAGCCGTGCATCGTCTGGGCAATTCCGTCGTATCGGATGTCTTGGCGACTACCATTACCCTCCCTAACGACGAGATCAAAGGCAAGATCATCGGTAAAGAAGGTCGCAATATCCGCTCATTTGAACGCGCGACCGGTGTCGATGTGATCGTCGACGATACGCCAGGTACCATCACCCTCTCATCGTATGATCCGATCCGCCGTCAGGTGGCACGCATCGCACTTGAAAATCTCATCATCGACGGCCGCATCCAGCCCGCCAAGATCGAAGAGGCAGTGCAGAAGGCGGAAGCCGAAATCAACAACATCATCAAGAAAAAAGGCGCCGAAGCCGCCTACGAAGCGCGCGTCCCCAACATGGACCCCAAACTTCTCATGGTCCTCGGACGTCTCTACTTCCGCTCCAGCTACGGGCAAAATGTCCTCGATCACTCGGTCGAGATGGCACACCTCGCCGGTATGCTCGCCGAAGAGCTCGGCGCTGATCCGGTTGTCGCTCGCGCAGGGGCGCTCTTCCACGACATCGGCAAGGCCGTCGATCATGAGGTGCCTGGTACCCATGTCGAAATCGGTCGCCGCATCCTCCAGAAATTCGGTGTTGACGAGGCGGTGATCAAGGCCATGCAGGCGCATCACGAGGAATACCCGTACGAGACGCCCGAGTCCATGATCGTGCAAGTCGCCGATGCCATCTCTGGCGCCCGCCCAGGTGCTCGCCGCGATAGTGTAGAACAATACATCAAACGTCTCGAAGACCTTGAAGGTATCGCCAACAGCATCCCAGGTGTCGACAAGAGCTATGCGATCGCCGCAGGCCGTGAAGTCCGCGTCATCGTCAAGCCAGAGGCCATAAGCGACCTCGATGCGCGCAAAGTCGCCCGCGACATCGCCGACCGCATCGAAAAAGAGATGCAGTATCCTGGAGAGATTAAAGTCTCGATCATCCGCGAGACGCGCGTCATTGAATACGCGCGCTAGCCGCCAATTATGAAGATTGAGTTCAGTGATCATGCAAATCTCAAAATCAAAGAGCGCAACCTCCTCCGCAAGAGGATACTGGCGACCATAGCACATCCTGATGGTGTCAGATTGAGTTACGGTCATCGGGAAGTATCACTGTGCATACCTGGTTTGCACAACGCAATCGCCAACGCCTCCTGTGTGGTTTCTGCACCGAGCTTTTGCAGCGCGGCGAGGTCTTTCTTGCACTGTTTCGACTACTTTTGGACGATATCTTGTCGTGCGGGTGGCACGATGACCGGCCGCTGACCCTCGATGACGGTTGTCGCGAGTTCTTGCATCTTTTTGTGTGCGTCGGCCGCCGCCTGCTCGAATGATCGCGTGAGGTCGTCGGCCTTCTTGAGTGCGGCTTCAAGCTGCTCGATGCGCAAGCGTGCCACCTCACGCTCTCTATCGGCATCTTTTTTGATGAGATCGGCCGTGACTTTCGCTTCCTGTTGCGCTGCGCGGCGCGCTTCGGCAGTCGCCGCTTCGACAGCTTTTTCGAGATCTTTTGGAGCATTCTCGACGCGTTTGCGCACGTCGGCGAGTTCGGATTCGGCATCTTTCACGACGGCTTCCCTCGCCTTGATCGCTCGCTCGCGTTCTTCGATCGACTGTTCAAAATTGTGCTTCTTTTCTTCGAGGGAACGAGCCAATTCGTCCGTCTTACGCTTGTGTTCTATCGAATAGGTATAGGCCTTCTCCTCTTCTTCGCGCTCGCGCTCCGCGCGGCGTTTTGCAAGCAGCGCTTCAAATGCATCTTCTTCATCGTGCACGCGTCTGGCTTCGCTCTCCACAGCATCGACAAACACATCGAACAGCCTATTCATGCGCTCGCTCATCTCGCGCATAGCGGCAATAAGATCGTGCGCCGCCGTGTCGGTGGTTTTTGTTCCCACTACGGATTTTTTTGATGAGGTGATGTTCTCTTCTTTCCCATCATTCATGTCTTCTGTCGGCACATCCGCCGGAGCGGTGCCTTTTTCATGCACCAACGCCTCATATGCCGCCAACACTTCTTCTTTTGTGCTTCTTTTGGTGATTTTCTTCATGGATGATATGTAGCATGGGTGTGGGTGGAATGCAAATAAACGTTGTGGTCTGGTTTTTCTCAGGTGCTCACTCCAATATCCCCACACTCCTGTGGGCGTAATCCGTAAGGCGACGCCTTACGGATTACGCCAAAATCTGCCTGGTCTCTGCTATTATCCAACCACTGGTCCGAGTCGATCCCAGAGCTGTTTCCACACGGTTCGCAATGTATCTGCAAGATTTTTATTTTCGATCAACACACACGAGGGAGGACTGCCGCGCAGATCCATGAGTGCGACCTTGTCGCCATAAATGCTGATATCGGTGCGCAATTCGCCAGCGGGGATGAATTTTGTTTCGCGCAACAACCCACGATTTTTGGTCGAAAACTCTCGGGCAAATGGTGTGTCGCGTGAAATCGACCGAATAAGGATATCACGGCGCGCACGTTCTTTTGGAAAAGAATTAAAGAATCGCTCTGGTAAACCAGTCTTTAGATTATCCATGTCCTCGTAAGAAACGACCTCCTTTTTCTCTCGAAGCATGTCTGCATAGACATCCTCAATACCTTTGAGCCCCTCATAAAAAGTGACCTTTGGTTTGTTTGTCGCCTGATTATTGATCGCAAGAAGCTCCGGCAGGATGTGCTCGAGTCCGCCGAGGCGCGTACGCTGCATCTCCACAAGTCGCTCGGGGTGCACTGCACTGTAGACGCGGCGTTTTGCCCGCCGCGTCTCGAGGATATAGCCGCGCTCTTTGAGTTCGTCGATAAATGTATAAATAGTGGTTCGATTAAGGCCTGATTTGCGCGCGAGTGCTTGCATAGTACCTTCGCCAAGCTCTAGTGCCGCTAGGTAGGTGCGCGCTTGCATGTCCGTCATGCCGAGCAGATGTAGTAATTCGTCGTTTATTTTCATAATCTGTCACTATTTATGACACATATAATGTACTGTTAATTCGTCAATAAATGCATATTTATATGAATGAAATGTATACTGAAATTGATTGAATGTCAAACAATGAGATAATATTGTCAGTATCCATCCGAATAGGCGGGTGGATATATATGGGAGTGAACAATGATTACGCATGCAAATCCTGTGGTGCATCCGAGGATGCCGGGTGTCACCGTCTTCCCGATGAGTGGCCAAGCGCGGCGCGGCGAGCATCAGCAGGTGCTCGTGTGTGTCGAACCTCATGGTGTCATCCCGCCGCATACACACGATGTTGATGCGACGATGCGTATTGCCGCTGGCTCCGGACGTGTTCTCTGTGAAGGTTCGGAACATGGCACTGAAGTTGGCCCCGGTTCGTGTGTCTTCTTCGCAGCGCTCGGCCTGCATGGTTTCGAGGCTGGTCCGGAGGGATTGATATTTCTCTCCGAGAACGGCGGCATTGTGGGCGAGGATGGGACGTGGGATATCCAGTTCCCCAATTGACGCCTATGTGCGTCGTAAGGCCGGAATCGTATTCCGGCCTGAACTTTAGGTCCCGTTCATACATAAGTTCAACACCAAATGAACGGGCCCATACGTGTAGTCCACACATAACGAGTACGTTATTTGTGGACGAGCCCTTAGGAGGAAAAAATGAAAGCAATCATCTGCGGAACAAAAAGCATGTCGATGGGCCGGCTTATCGGCAGAGATCTCGCGCAGAGGAATTGGCAGGTGTGGCTATATTCGCGAAGCGCAATACATTATGACAAGGGCAATCTCCACAAACGTCGCATAGATGTGACAGATGCACGACAAATCGAGTCGCTCTTCGCGGAGTGTGGAGACCCTACTCTCGCCATCTTAAGTGCTGATACCGGCAACGCTTTTGGGTTGTTGCCGGATATACCGGCGGCAGACGTGCGATCTTTCGTAGCGACGAAAGTGCTCGGCAGCATCTTATTCGTCCAGGAGTTGTTGCGGCGCGGTGCTTGCGCGAAGGTCGTGTTTTTGGGAGGCAGGCTCGATCAAAAAAGCAAGGATTGCATGCTCTATGGGACTGTCAATCATGCAATTATGGGGCTCATCGAGGAAACAAATCGACACTACGGTTCGAAATTGCAGGGGTACTACCTCGAGACGCCGGTCATATGGCCGTCGCGAATTGCTCATGCATACGTACGAGCAACAGGCACACCTGTCGACGGACAGCCACCAAGTGTCGTGTGGGATACGCTCCTCGCTATCATTGAGGGTAAGCATATGCCAGGTTTTGTGGCATGTACGCAAGGTAGGGTTCTTTAAAAAGGCCGGGGAGGCAACTCCCCGGCCGCTTTTTGTCCTGTGGATAGCACCATGCAAAATGATTGACAGCCGCATAATAAGGCTCAAAATGGTGACAGTAAGGCTCAATACGCATAGCCTTGCTATGCGTCATCCGATCAGTATGTATGACGGATGGAGTGGCATTATCAATTTATTCATTCGTAACATCTACATTTGTATGGCAAATAAAATGGATTTGGCAGATGCAGTGCAGGAGGCGATCGGCTCGACGAAGGCCGATGCAGAGCGCGCTGTCGAAGCAGTGATTATGGGTATCACCCATCACCTCAAGAATGGCAACGAGGTCTCGATCGCGGGTCTCGGCATTTTCGAGGCCAAGACGCGTGCAGGTCGCACGGGCCGCAATCCGCGCACCGGCGAGACGATTCAGATCAAGGCGATGAAAGTGCCGAAATTCCGCGCTTCCAAGACCCTCAAGGATGCGATCAAATAATGCGATCGCATTATTTGACCCCGAGTGGCTTGTCCTGAGCTGAGTCGCAGGAAGTCGAGGGGTTGAAACACAAAACCCGCCTTTCAGCGGGTTTTGTAGTTTTGTGCGGGACGAGGGAGTTGGTCATACATAAAAACGAACTCGCCGCTCGGATGATTCCGGGCGGTTTCTTTTGTTCACCGATATTTGCTATCATACACGCATGAAAATCGTCTCATGGAATGTGAATGGTATCCGGGCAGTGCACAAAAAGGGTCTATTTGTCGAAGCGGTAGAGAAATTGCGGCCGGATATCCTGTGTCTGCAGGAGACCAAGGCCGAACAACACCAATCCGAGGTGGATCTGCCCGACTATGAGGAATATTGGAACAGTGCACACAAGAAAGGCTATAGCGGCACGGCTATTTTCAGCAAGGTGCAGCCCTTGAGCGTCTCATTCGATCTCCCTGAGGATATTGAAAAGAAGTATGGCCTTGCAGACGACAGCTACGGCAATCCCAATGCCGAAGGGAGGGTCATCACCGCAGAATACGACGATTTTTACGTGGTCAATGTCTACACTCCCAATACCAAAGACGATCTAAGTCGCCTCTCCCTGCGTCACAAGCACTGGGATCCAGCCTTCCTCGCCTACTGCAAGGAGCTCGAGAAGGAAAAGCCCGTCATTTTCTGCGGCGATCTCAATGTCGCTCATACACCGGATGACCTTGCCCACCCAAAACCAAACGAAGGACACAAAGGCTTCACCGAGGAAGAGCGCGAGGGGGTAGACAAAATGCTCGAAGCACACTTCGTGGATTCATTCCGCCACTTCACCAAAGGGCCAGGTCACTACTCGTGGTGGAGTCCGTTTGCAGGCGCGCGCGAGCGCAATGTCGGCTGGCGCATCGATTATATTTTTGTGAGCAAAAAGTTGATGCCACACATCTCCGCAGCAAAGATTCATGCAGATGTATATGGATCAGATCACTGCCCTGTCTCAGTGCACCTCCAAGATTAGAAATCGCTTTAAATGGGATACACCACAAAGGCATTTCCATTTTGCTAAGCCGAGTACGGCTAAGCAAAATTGGTCACAGTTCGAGGCGCGCGAGAAAAATATTTTGAGCCGTACAGGACGTACGGTGAGAAATATTTTTTGATGCGCAACGATGAAATGTGCCCATTTTAAGTGATTTTATAAAGGACAAAGTTATCCACAGGTCAGTCCTTTACACTGTCCGATAAGGTAGTATTCTTACTTTCAGTGCTCATTGACTTCTTCCGTAGTTCTAACAACTACGAGAAAAAATAACGTACAAAATACTCTCGCATCATATTTTTTAACAACACCTCCGTGTTGTATTGGACGCCAAAGTATTTTTGTAGAAAATAAAATCTCGCGCTCTTTATAGAAAAACGTGAAGAAGTAGATTAAGCCGCCTCGCAAGGTAATTGGATCCGCTCGGTCATCCAATTCCCTCACGAGGCGGTTTTTCTTTTTCGCGATAGCAAAAAGATCTGTATAGCCTTTGGCAAAGCATGACAGACTCTTTGTCGCTATTGATTTTGCCTCCACAGCACACCAAATGGCTTGACAAAAACGTATAGATAGATTATACTTTTAATAGTCAACAGTGACCAACGTCTAAAAAGGAGTGAAAAATGCCTACCGATGTGGAAAAAGTACTTCAGGTTATTCAAGGGAAGACGATTGAAGTCTGTCGAAAGACAGGGGTCATCGTTGGCCTTGAAGAAAAAGAGGGGTCGTACCCTGTCATCCTTACCAGAGGTGATCTAGCTCGTGTATCGTTCTTCCGTTTCCCGGACGGGGAAATGGTGGTCTGTGCCCAGGATCAAGAAACGGCACGCGATGCACCAAGCACATACAATATTGTCGATTTAGAAAACGGCCTAAAAGGCGGGAAGGTGAATGGCGTCGTCCCTATAGCACAGGCTATCGCAATGGCGATAGCCTAAATCGAATCCCGAGGCGCATGATCGCGCCTCGGGATCACTTTTTATGAAACGTGGTGTTTCTCCCGGAGCTCACGGATAGCTGCCTCATCCTCCTTCTCCCGCCGATCTTTGCCCGACTCCCCTATCTCTTTCAATGCATCATTACCCTCTTTTGAGAGCTCTACAGAGCGATTTTCGAGGTATTCTGCTGTATTTTTGGCAGGATCGTCGAGGACTTCCTCAAGAAGAGCGTGAAGTATCCACCCGATACGGGGCCCAGCTGTTTCATATGTAACATCCATCAATCGCTTGCCATCTATCTTGAGCATCCCGACCGATACCGGGTCTCGCATAGCCTCATCCACCATCGACATGTATTTGCGCAGGCGAAATGGCTGCTCCTTGGGCCTCCCCGTCCCTATCCGATCGCACATCCGGAGATTTAGGAGCTCTTCGATGTGCTCCTTGCCGACATTGACGATCATACGACGCACCGCCGAGAGCGTGACGGTATCAGGATCAGAGAAAAACATGTGCCAGCGGATGAGATTGGTCACATTTTCGATCGTTTCACGTGAAAAGCGCAGATCCTGGAGGATCTTCTTGGCCATCTTGGCGCCGATCACCTCGTGACCGTGAAAGGTCCAGTCTTTCTTTTCATCTGACCAGCGACGCGATGTCGGTTTGCCGACATCGTGCAGAAGAGCTGAAAGACGCACCTCCAGAGGCCAATTTTTATCCGCCGCATGCTGGAGACTACGCATATTGTGCTCAAAGACGTCGTACGAATGTGCCTGATTTTGGTCGATACCGATCCCTTCCTCCAATTCGGGAATAATGTACTTCAGAATACCAAGCTTTTGAGCCATATAGAGTGCCTGCATGGGTCCCGGACTCATGAGAATGCGCATCAATTCATCCCGCACCCTTTCACGTGAAACCTTTTCAAGCTGGCTGGCCTGGTCCACGATACCGGCCGCCGTCTCTGCCTCAATGACGAAATCGAGCTCCGCCGAGAGCCGCACCGCGCGCAGCATACGCAAAGCGTCTTCACCAAAGCGCTCACCGGGATTTCCGACTGCCGCTATAACCTTGCGCTCAATATCCCCCTTTCCCCCGTGTTCATCGATGAGCTCATGAGTGAGTGGATCGTAGGCAATCGCATTGACGGTGAAATCACGGCGCCTGAGGTCTTCGGTGAGAGAATCACTAAAACGCACTTCATCAGGGTGACGTGCATTGGAATAACCAGATTCGACGCGATATGGGGTGACCTCGATCACCTTGAGCTTGGGGTCATCTGACTCAGTCACTACCCCCACCGTGCCGTAGTCGTTTTCATAGAAAGTCTCGGTAAAAAGGCTTTGGATCTGCTCGGGGTTGGCATTGGTCGTCACATCCCAATCTTTTGGTTCACGTGAAACTACCAAATCACGCACGCAACCACCGACCAAATACGCCTCAAAACCGGCGTTTTTGAGGGTATTGCATACCTCCAATACAGGCTGCGGTACGGGGAGTTCCTTGAAATCCATTCCCCTATTGTATGCTATCCATTGTGTGCGAGCTAATCGCCTGTATGATAAGGCGATCGCTCTCGTGGTGAAATGGATATCACAGCAGTCTTCGGAACTGCTATTGGGGGTTCGAATCCCTCCGGGAGCACATGACAGAAAAACGGCGCCTGCGCGCCGTTTTTCGGTACATGTGCTGGCCGGAGGCATGTTTTGCCACCAGGCAAAACAGCCGAGGCGGGGTCGCGCAAAACCCTTCGCGACGGCGAAGGGTTTATGCGTGACCACTTGATAAATCCTGTGCGGGATAGGAGAATCGAACTCCTGCTGACTGATTGGCAACCAGTCGTTCTACCATTAAACTAATCCCGCAGCGTTTGTAATATTTACATAATATTCCCTTTCCATCAACTGTTTCGGCAAAAGTTTAATCCACTCGAGCATTTTTACTTTGAAATAGGTGCTCGTTATGACGACCGTACACATACCATAAGAGAGTCGATTTGTCTTATGACGTCCTTGAATAACAATGGGTTTCGTGAATTTTTCCCTCTTAATTTCAGAGTGTTTAGACCAATACGCAACGCATGTTGTCGGATCAAGATCGGGATAGATTGTGACGGCGGCTTTAATTCGTGCTTCTGGTATCAAACAGGTATTCTTTAAGAAAAATACGAATAATTTGACCATATCGGGATCGGTATTGATGAGTCGGACATGACATCGATTCCTCTTATCCCCTTCTCCCCAATACAACATGATCCCTGCAATGAAAAGTGGGTTGTATTTGAGTGCTTCAAATTCATGACGGGCTTCATTTCTGGCTTCGTCGTACACTCTTTCAAGTCGTGCCCCACGTATCTTATTCAATTCTTGAATCCGGACCGCGCTTGCGTCAAAAACTTCTTTTGAGAGTCGTTCTTTAACGGCTTGTGACCAATCGACTTGTGAAAACCAATCGGACAATGTGGCCCTAGGAATCTTAAGCTTTCGATAAATCTCGTTGTAACTTGCTCCCTCACGTCTCAACTTTTCGGCTTCTTCCTTATCTTTTCTCATACCTATACACTCATATTACCAGAGTCCGGAAATCCTTTTTCACCAAAACTGGGGAAAAGTCTGTGGATATGGGGATAAGAGACAGGGTCAGAAATGGGACAATCGTGTACGTTATGCGAATAAAACCCTTATTTTAAGCCATTTTGAGTCACTTTGTACAATATCTCCAAAAGGACCACTATGAATTCTTCTCAATCGTGATGGACGAGTGTAAAAGAAAGGCGACGCCTTTCTTTTCTTTTTCATCGGATTTTCGTCTTAATGTTTCTTAGTACAATAAGTTTCATGTGAAAAGTGTGTATAATGGTCCGACTATGCCAAACACCCGCGATCAACACCGAAAAGAAATTGGGCGGATAGGGGAGGATATTGCTGCCAAATTCCTTGAACGCAAAGGATTCAAGATACTCGCCAGAAACTATCGCAAGCCATGGGGTGAAATCGACATCATCGCCGAGAAGGGTGGGGTAGTGCGGTTTGTTGAAGTCAAGAGTGTTACACGTGAAAACATTTCGTATGTTACACATGAAAGGTCTGATTATCGACCTGAGGAGCAAATACACCCCCTCAAACTGCGTAAAATAGCCCGTACGGCTGAAATATACATGAATGAGAGGGAAGATGCGCGTGAGTATCAAATCGACGCCGTAGGCGTCTTTTTGAGCGTTAAAGAACGCAAGGCCCGATGTCGTCTGTTTGAACAAGTCCTTTAGACTGTGTCCGATAGGACATCTAAGAGACATGGAATAAAAATTACCGCCACAGATACTGTTGTGGCGGTAATAATTCTTCATCGATCGACCGGGAGCATTCTCATCATAACGTCTCACATAAACCAGCCATACAGCTCGAATACATCCTCTCTGGCTGGATCATCGATCAGTGCCTGTTCGCGCGACGTGATTTCTTCGAAAAGCTCTTTACACAGGGGCTCCAGCGCCATGCGGACATGCTCGATTTTGGCTCCGTATAAGTCACCCTTAATTTGTGTCGTGAACACCCGGTCGAGAACATAATCGAGAAACGGCCTTGACTCGATCGGTGCCCAAATACTTGCATTACCATCATCACCTGTGAAGCAAATGTGCTTATGCGGATACGATGAGAAGCTACAGTTTTCCGGATATGTATCCGGAAAAAGCCCGACATGCAGCGGAAAATATTCATCATCTTCGATTTCACGCGGCAAGGGCGCGATTCCGGGAATAGGCACAAACTCCCACCCACGACCGATAGCTTCCAGATAGTAGGACATGATTCTCTCCCTTTTCTCGTAGTGAAAGAGCAAAAAGAACTCTTCTGCTCCATAAGTAGTCTGGAGAAAATAGTATAAAGAGTCAAAAATGTCGACATGTGTGTTGATTTTTCAATAAAATAGAGTATTTTTATGATATGTTTGTTGTCCATATCACAGACATTTTTTCTCCATGAAGCACCATATGATCGAACAACTCATGCAGAGCGGGCTGTCGCACAAAGAAGCTCTCGTATACCATGCTTCGTTGGTACTTGGCCCTTCGACCATCCTGCGTATTTCGCGAGAAGCTGGTACACAGCGTCCAACCACGTACGCAATTATCGAGCAATTGATCCGGCGAGGACTCATGCGACGCGAAGAAATCGGACTCAAGAAACGGTTTGTCGCAGAAAACCCTGAGAATCTGCGCCGTGTGATGGAACAAAAGATGCAGAATGTGAGCCAGATTATCCCTGACCTGACAACTTTGTTTAAAAAATCGGGTAGGGAACATACAGTACGCGTATACGAGGGCCTTTCGGCCTTACGCACTATTTCAGCAGAAATCGCACGAACGACCCACATCGGGGATATTCGTTACTTCATTGGTGGTAGTGTGGGATGGAAGGAGGTTGATCCCCAATGGCACGAGCAATACCTAAAATGGCGTTCGCGCACCCGCCTCGATGCAAAGCTATTATTTCAGGACTCAGAGCGCGCGAAGTTGCATCAGTCACTTTCGCGGACGATCGGACAGCAGGTCCGTATTTTGCCTCCTGGGACGCTGTTGCAATCGGATATCCTCATCACACCTCGCCATGTGGTTATTGCCCGTATGACACACCCTCAAACGGCAATCATGATCGAGGATCAGGATATTGTTGATACGTACATTACCTTATTTAATCTCTTGTGGAACACGACCATATGATGATCACCGATAGATATCATGTAGACCGATTTCGAGGAAAAGAGCGGTGGTGGTATTGAGGAAAACGAATTTGATGCGGTACTTATGGTTGATTGAGAATGCCCATACGTCTTTATCTTTACCGTGAAGTTTGTGCGTGTCGAGACTTGGATGGAATGGATTTTCACGAAAGGCGACTTCTTTCTGTTTTGCAAATTCTTTGATCTTCTTAGGTAGTTTGCGATATTGCTTTTCAAAAAGCCCGGTCGGTCTGATCGTTATGGCTTGCATACCTCACAATCGCTTAGTCCAGATCGGCTAATGATTTTATGACCCTTGTCTTACCTTCGCGATATTCACGCAAGCCATCGGCGACGAGTTTGTCAAGCTTGGTAGCAGCTTTACCGGTGAGATAGTGGGTGGGTACGGCAGCGGCAAGGAGACGTTGATATTCCTCCACCGGCAGCACCACCACGCCTTTTTGTTGCCGCACCGTCTTTTGTGAAAGAGTGATTGTGGTTGACATATATAGTGGCACTGTACCATACATAATGAAAAAAGACAGTGGGGGAGTCCTCTTGTTGAAGTCAACTTATGCTAAGCTACTTTCAGTAATTCTTCGCTCTTTGAAAGGAACCTCTGATGGCTTCGAAGAAGATTGTCATTATTGGCGGCGGGCACAATGGCCTCGTCGCTGCACTCTATCTGGCAGACGCAGGACACAGGGTCACTATACTAGAATCCCGGGATAGGGTAGGGGGTGCGGCATATACCGATACCACCACTTTTCCAGGCTTTAAGTTCTCGAAGTTCTCATACCTCAACAGCCTCATGCTGAAGGAGATTGTCGAAAAATTTGAGCTTACAAAGTATGGGTACAAAGTCCTACCGCGCAATCCATCGTCGCATACGCCTCTGCCAGATGGTAGGGGACTCATCCTCGGCCCCGACATGGCAAAGAATGTCGCGGAGATAGCACGATTCTCTCAGAAAGACGCAGTTGCCTATCCGCGCTACGAGCACGCGCTCGGCGAGTTGGGTAAATGGATGTCGGCGATGATGACCATGACTCCGCCGAGCGGGCCTCTGCCGCGCCACTGGCGTGATATCAAGAGTCTGGCACGGCTCGCCCGTCACATAGTGCGACTCAACCCTCTACAGATGTGGCGCTTGGCCAGACTCGTCCTCACGGATCCCGTCACCTATCTCGACAGTTGGTTTGAATCCGACGTCCTCAAGGCGACCCTGCATACCGATGAGATCATTGGCGCCACCAATCTCTCGGGCTACGTCCTCCTACATCATGTGATGGGGGATGCAGGCGGAGCACGTGGTGTGTGGGGCTCTATGCGCGGTGGTATGGGAGCCATCTCGGACGCATTGGCCGCCGCCTGCAAGGAACGCGGTGTGGGCATCTTCCGTAATACAGAAGTCCTTCGCATCGACCACGATCCTATCCGCAATAGGGTGCGGCGGGTCGTCGCGGACATGCAGGTGACGCCGTCATACCGAGCACAGCTTGCCCTTGAAGCGGATGTCGTCGTTTCCGCGGTGAATCCCTCGACGACGTTTGACACATTCCTCGCCGACGTACATACGCCAGCCATCGACCGGATCCGACAAAAGGTCGCCAGGCGCGACTCTTCGAGCGGGACATTCAAGATAAATCTCGCACTTCGCGGCCTGCCGCATCTGCGCGGGACCTTGCAGGGACATGTATGGCCACAACATCAGACGACCATCCACATCTCGCCGACGGTGCAATATATCCTTGACGCACTCGAAGCATATCGACAGGGGCGTTCGTCGCCGAAGCCGATACTCGAAGTGACTATCCCGAGCGTCCTCGACGACACGCTCGCCCCCGTAGGGCAACATGTCATGGGTATCTTTGGGCAGTTTGTGCAATACGACGTCAATGGCGAGGAATACTGGCAACAGGTCGTCTTGCCGACATTGCGTGAATACTTCACCAATATTGACGAGATACTCGTCGGCAAACAGGTGCTCACGCCGCGCGACATCGAGCGCGAGCTCGGCATGGTAGGTGGCAACATCTTCCATGGCGGTATGGGTATCGGGCAACTCTTCTGCAATAGGCCTACTGCCAGCATCGCCGACTACCGGGCGCCGATCCAAGGCGTCTACCTCTCTGGTGCGGGCACACATCCGGGCGGGGGAGTCTGCGGCGCAAGTGGCCGCAATGCTGCGCTCGAAATCCTGGCGGATATCCGCGGAGGACGTATCTAGATCTCCACAACCTCGTCATTTCGATGGCGGGGTTGTTTTTCTTTAAAGCTTCGCTTATCTTGTCGGGCCGCCGAGAATCGTCCCAGAATCGCGGCATTTTTGTTCGTGCTTTGCACTCCAAAAAATGCTCGCGTTCTTGGACGGCCACTCACGTCGCTTCGCGACATGTTCCGTGGCTTCGATTCCCGACACAGTGTGCGCACCCCGGGAGTATTTCCATTTCACTAATGCCGGAATACCGGCAAAGTGAAATTGGGCACAGGCACACTGCTTCGTCCCGTCAACAGTAAGCTTCGCTTATTTTGTCGGGCCGCCGAGAATCGAACTCGGTCTACATGGTCCCAAACCATGCGTACTACCGGTATACTACGGCCCGTTGGAGGGCATAGTAGCACAAAAGCCGCTACTTTGTGATTTGTTTCAAATAGAGATCAAAAAGGCCGCGGCCGTACTCTGCATCAAATGCCGCCTCTTTCTCCGCCAAGTCTCCCTGTAGATACGTCGCGAGATCCTGCCCGGTCTGCACTTTCAAATCCCGATTGATGTAGCTCATCATGGTCGCATGGAGCGTGCGGTCTGCGGTTGTCTTGCCTTCGCTGGTGGTGGTGATGAGCCCGATGAGCTTATTCCATGCATTGACCACCGCGCCACCCGAGGAGCCCGACTGCGCCTCTATCACGCCACCAATCGATATCATATCCACCGTATCTCCATGAAATGTGAGCAGTTTATCGATCTTGCTCACTGAAGACGCTGCGAAAAGATTGTTGTGTGCGTGAAGTCCGCCGACGAATTCTGCCGGGTATGCGGCTCCGAGCACAAAATCGCCGAGGAAGCCGATCACCTCTCGGGTATCGAAAGGAAGGAAGGGGAATGACTGCGGTAGCGGAGCATTGTCTGTCGAGCCGGTGACGCGCAAGAGTGCATAGTCATGTTCACCCGTCCCCATCGGCTTATCCGTATTGATCTCATCAATATGCTCGTTCACCCATACAGGCGGAATGAAGAGTATCTCCGCTGTCCAAAGCGCACGCGCGGGCGATCCAATACGGATGAGGCATGAGAGATCGATCTTCTGGCTTTGCGAAAGCAGTACGTACTGCGCGACATGCGCATTGGTGAGGATGACGCCACGCGGATCAATGATGACGCCACTGCCAGAAATCGGCCGCAGCGATGCGCCGCCTTTTGGTATACAGAGAATATTGACGAGGGCAGCGCGCGCCGAGACATTGACCTCGTCGAAGTGGAGCGCTGGAGTAGGGTAGGGATTTACAATGCGTGTGATCTCAAATGATGAATCAGAGGCAGACTCATTGGCTGCGGGGACCTTCGGCACAGGAGCGGGTGTCGAAGCCTTCTGCGGCGGTTTTGCAGGTGCAGCGTCCGACGGTGGTGCAATCTCTTCCTCCACCTTAACGACGGTAGCAGGTGTGGTGGTCGTGGATTCGTCCATAGTAGGGGAGGGTGTGGCGAGATACTGCACCGTCGCCGTCTGTATCGCTGGGTCCGGAGGGGAATCTACGATACCCAAACGTGCCGGATCAAATATCGCCACAACGGCGACACCGAGAGCGCATATCGCCAAGACGTTTATTAAAAGTCGGAATGACATATGAAAAATATATGGTGCATTCGACGGAAGGACAAGGGAAGAAGTATGGGGAAGGGTGCGTGAAGAGGGAAAATTTGCTAGGATTCAACGGAAAGGAAAGCGCGGGATTAGTTTAGTGGTAAAACAAGAACCTTCCAAGTTTTAGTCGCCGGTCCGATTCCGGCATCCCGCACTACTACACACACAAATAGATGACCGGGCCCTTGCACCATGTCTCAATCCGAGTATAATAATCATTATTAGTCACTAAGGGCTCGTCCATAAATAATGTACTCGTTATTTATGGACTACACTTATGGGCCCGTTCATTTTGTGTTGAAGTTATTTATGAACGGGACCTAACAACGCTTATGGCAACAAAATTTCGCTCACTTTCGATATCGCTCCCCGAAGAGCTTGTGACCAAGATAGACGCCACTGCTAAAAAGCAGTACAAAACCCGCTCGGACATCATCCGCGAAGGGGTCATTATGCGCATCCTTCCGGCATATACCCCTACAAAGGCCGAGGAACGCGCAATCAAAAAAGGTAAAGAGGCATATGCGCGTGGAGAGTTTATAACATGGTCAGATGTAAAACATGAGTTGGATAATCGTGGTGGCACCACACGCCGATAAGGAGCTCAGAAACATACCGCATCCCGATATCGACCGCATTCGGCAGGCGATTGATGCAATGGAAACAGATCCGCTCGCCGGAGACATCGTATACCTCACCGCCCACGATAGTGATTATCGCCGCAGGGTAGGCGACTGGCGCATCTTCTTCTCGCTCGAGAAAGCAAAGCAAATTGTCATCATCCAGCATATTCGTCGACGAGCATCGAATACGTACTAATAAAGAAAAACAGCCCTCGGAGAGGGCTGTTTGGGGTGTGCGCTACGCACATATACGCACTGGTCAGTTTGTTATGTGCGATACACGGAAGTACTTTCAGACTCCCGACAGCGGGATAGTATCCTTCGCGTGTCCCGCATGCTCTCTTTTGCGTCGCCGCCGATACCACATCATGTCTGACAGTGTGGATCATATCACGTCGAAGCCGATATTCTCAAAAGAAAACCGCCCGGAGAAACCACTCCGGGCGAGAATTGGATTATCGCTTCTTGAAAACCGAGTTAGTGATGCTTAACAATAGATCGGTATATTTGATTCCGTTCTCGTTAAGAATTTCCTTCACGGCGGACGTGAAATTTTCGCGTTCCGCTTTTTGGGTTAAATCTCGACGAGAAATCTCGTCGTGCAATCGCATGTTTACTGCCCATGCCTTTGCGTCGGCGCGGGTCGTTGTGTTTGGTAATGTAAGGACGGAATTTGTCGTGAGTGGCCATCCGTCCACACGCGTGACCTCGATCTCGACCGAGATGATACTCCTCTGAACCCTGTTACGGGTTTTGTGCTTTGTACGTGCATCCATGTTCATGACTTACCTCCAGCAGTTTTGAAGATCTATGCACTACAGGTACTTTACAAAATCATAAACGAAATGCATAGTAATTCACACCATTGGAGGAAACTCCAGGTCACAATCTCTGCAGAGGAGCGTAAGGGTGGGAAGGAGCCTTTCGAAATTCTCTTCATGCCCATCCGTTAGTCCCACCTGGAAGAGAATGCGTACAGCAAGAGAATGGTTTGGTGCGGCGGCTTCCGACAACTCATTCTGAATCGTGATGATCCGAAGGGTTTTGGTCGAGAGTGTCGCAAATCCACGCTTTATATCGTTGATGTATCCGCCGTCTTGACTGAGAAGCTTAGCCTCATCGAGAAGGCTCTTGATACGACCCTGGTTCATTGATCTACTCCATTTGAGGACCCTATGCACTACCGGTACTTTACAGAGAAGTATCAGTAGCTCATAGTATTTCACACAATTTGTGATAAAAAGGATTGACAAAATGGGGCGGAAATATAGACTATTCACATGAACATACTCGAAGATCTGGGGCTTACCAAGATAGAGGCGGCGGCGTATGAGCGTCTGCTACGGCTGGGCGAGGTGCCGGTCTCGGCGCTTCAGAAGTCGCTCGGGATACATCCGCAGATTGCCTATCGGGCGGTCGAGGGGCTCGTGGAGAAGGGGCTCGCGGCTGCATATCGCAAGAAGAACAAGAAATACGTGAGTGCCGAACACCCCAAAAAGCTCGAGGAGATAGAGAAGGCGAGACTCGCGCGGCTCAAGGATGCCTTACCAGAGTTCGCGGGGCTTATGCAAGCCCCAAAGGACGCGCTCGTGCGCACGAGCGTCGGCATCGAAGCGCTGCGGACATTTCGTCGCCTGGCGGTCGATGAGCTCAAGACGGGAGATTCGTTCCTCATCATCAGCGCGTCTGCCGACAGATTCTATACCGCCATGGGGGATACGTATGCCGAGACCGAGCGCAAGCGCATCAAGAAAAAGATATGGAAAAAGATGCTCGCGTCGCCCGCCGACAAAGAGCGTTTCGAGCAAGACCCCTTTCGGGAACATACACTCTTCCGGTTCTTCTCAGACTCGTATCCGACTATCTCGACCACACAGATATTTGGTGTACATGTCGGTATCATCATCTGGACGGCTGAGCCGGTACTGATTCACATCAAGCACGAGGATGTAGCCGCGTCATATCGGCACTATTTTGAGGAGTTGTGGAAGGCTTCGACGGCGTAGCGAGCAGGTACATAGGTTTGATCTGTGTACTTTGCTCGTGTGTTTTTTGCATTGACAGCACATATCCGTTGTGTATACTTTGGATATGAAGACGATGATCAATGTGAAAGTGGAATCGGAGCTGAAGCGCAAGGCCCAAAAAGTGGCGGCGGAGCTAGGGCTTCCGCTCGGGACCATCATCAATAACTACCTGCGCACGTTTATCGTGGAGCAGCAGGTGGTGTTTGAGAAGCCATTGGTACCCAATAAGGCGACAGCGAAAATCCTTGATAGGGCTTTGGCGGATATTAAAAAGAACAAGAATCTCGTATCCTTCAAGGATAATGAAGAAATGGATCGATACCTCATGTCTCTATAAAACATAATCAATTCTATGGGGGTCGCCGTCTTGCATCGCACATTCATAAAGGATTTCAAGAAATTACCGCAAGATACGCGTGCTCGACTTGTGGAGCGTAAGAATCTCTTTTTGAAGGACCCATTCAACCCATTGCTCAATAACCACGCTTTAAATGGCATCTTTGCAGGATGCCGGAGTATAAATATTTCGGGAGATATTCGGGCGGTTTATTTTGATCGCGGAACTGATGTGGTATTTATCCATATCGGTACGCACGCGCAATTGTACGAATAGTATTTCACTCCCTCCTCGTCTGAGGGTATAGTAGCGCTATGGATACATACACACTTCCAAATGGGCGAACGATTGACATTGAGGGATGTGTCGACGCGGTGCTCTCATACACTGAATATCCGCAGCACTATCTTGATACCGAGACGGGTAATGTGTGCGTCATCGACACGTCGGATGCGCTTAAAAAGCTGGTCGAGGAGATCGGCGCGAGCCGGCGGTATCTCGAGATCACGCATTTCGATGAGGACGATTACAACGACATCATGGAGGAATTTCTCGATGCGATCCTCCGCGTCGAAGATCCGAAGCTCTTCGCGACGCTTGCGTGCACGTTTGAAACAGGTGGGTGGCAGGCGGTAATCGCCCGCTTTGAGAAAATGGGAGATGAGTGGATAGTGGGGTGGAATCAGTGGATCTGTGACGAAGCATGGCTCCTTGCGGAACAGTGGGTTACGCATATTCCCAACGTACCGGTCAATGTTGAGTTTGAAGGATGTGAAGACTGTGCAGTATGCGAGCTTATGCGCAAAGGAGAGGACAATAATTTTAGGAAGCTCATGCATGCGTTCGATATCGAAAACTCGATGCAGGAAATCGCCGGCGCGTCAACAGAACCGAACGAGAAACGACCAACAAAGAAGATTGTGAAGGTGGAGAAACGAAGCAAGACGCCGCCGTGCGGACTGTGTGGAAAGTCAAAGAAGCCGCGCTTCAAGACAGAATGTTGCGATAACTGGGTCTGTGGCGATGAGAATGCTTACGTGTTGTTTTCCTACTCGCGCGATATTTGTTCCCGCAACCATCGCCGGCTTACCCTCTGCGGCTATCATCGCGAGGGACGACACCCGGGAAATTGGAAGGACTGCAAGGAATGCATCGAGGGTTTTGAGCCGGAGATGGCAGTATGGTACGGTACCAATGAATATAATTTTGAGAAACATCCGAATCCTCCTGCATTCAAGCCAACGCACTGTACGAATTGCAACATCGCTATCAGTTTAGGCGAAGATGGCTACACAACTTTTGGGGGCATGTATGCTTGTGAGGACTGCGTAGATGGCGGATTTACATTCAAAAAATAACCTGAATCCAGATACACAGGTCTGACCTGTGTACTTATTATTGACTGTCGAAGACGAAGGCTTGTGCAAGTTGTGCAAGCCAGGCTTGCACAAGGCTTGCACAACAGCGCATATTCGCCGTCTTGAAGCGCAAAACACCGTATGAGAGACGCGCGGTGCAATCCGAGCTATCCACCAAAATTGATTAACTACTACGAGAGGTCTATACGTCTACTCCATAAAAGTCAATCATTTTATGGAATACACTCCACTTTGGTCGGAAACCGAGGCTGCCTCGCAAAGGCTGCTGGATGTGCACTGCGCACATATACGAACATTGGTCTCGCAGGTGCTTGTCGGTGAGGATTATTGAAGTCGCAATTATTGAAGCCAGACTTCACTTATACGGGTATCGCATGCGCGTCGGTGAATACCGCATGCTGTTTGATAGAAATGAGGAAATCATCGTGATTCACCACATCTCAAAACGCGCGGATGCGTATTAAAACCATCCTAAAAATATGCGGCACGCACTACTTGTTTATCTATTGCTATAGCAGTAGATAAACAAGTGGCGGTACATCAATCGCCTGTAGAGCGACAAAGAAACCCGCCCGGAGACCATCCAGGCGGTGAAAGAGTGTGATAGTTTTGATTTTGTTGCCAAGCGGGATATCAGCCCGCTCCGTACCATGTCAACCAGGTGGTCGTGTAGTCCATCGTTCACTCTCTTCCTCTATGTCAGAGAGTTCTCGAATGAAATACATATTGGCCCTATAGAGACGCCCTTCGTTTCCGAACCACGCCGGCTGGTCTGCTACCCTCATAGTCCGCAGGTCGCTGAGGGCTGCTTCGAGATTGTCTCGCAGCTCACCGCAACAATCTCCGAGCCATGACGGCATGCACAGGTCGAGAACATCAGTACGATCACCGATCGCATCTGCACAAAAACCATGGCAATGCATTTTGATTGCTTGATACTTCATTGTCCTAGCCCCTCCTTCGGGCGAGCGCCAGTTGGCGCGGTTGATTTCCTATGTTCTGACAGAAGTATACACGACGCATTTTATTTTGTCAAGTATTTTAGACGAGCAGAAAATAAAATATGTTGACTTCAATTATTATAAGGATAATATATTTATATGTGTCGAAAATTATTTACAACTCAAGATTGAGTGAAATACCATGAATAATCGCCGCATTTTGATGAGCCTCGGCCTGTCCGGGCCGCGTGCAGACGCATATTTGACGTTGCTGGAGCAAGGGGGTGCGACAGCTACCGAACTCGCCAAAAGGATGGGTGTACAGCGTACGAGCGTATACGCGATCCTGCGGTCACTTGCCGAGGAGGGTTTCGTAGAGACCTACATACAAAAGAAACGCCAGTACTTTCGCGCGACGAAGCCGGAGCGAGTCGCCGTGCATTTTGAAGACAAACTTGCGTCGTTCCGCTCTATCATCCCGCTTCTGCAGACACTTGAGAAGGAGGACGCCCGAGCTCTTGGGCTGCGATTCGTCGAGACCGTACCCGAACTTGAGCGATTCTACCGCGACATCCTGGATGAGTACCGCGGCAGGGAATATCGCATCATCGGCAGTGCACCAGCATGGGAGGGGCTCGACACTGAATTCTTCGTGCAGTATCGCAAAGATCGCGGCGTACGCGGGATCAAGACCCGGCTTCTTCTCACCGCAGAATCGGCAGATATAAATCCTCAAGACCCGACGCTTTTGCGCGAGTACCGATACTTGCCGCCGGCGCATGCATTCAAGAGCACAATTGACATATTCGACGACAAGATATTAATTGTTTCACCCTCACTTTCCGCGCTTGCTATCGTCGTAGCCGTACCGGCCATGACCGACATTTTCTCGTCAATGTTCGAGATGTTGTGGGAATACGCAGGAGATCAGGAGCGGCATTCCCCATGAAAAGCCTTGTGCACTTCTTGGAGGTGTGTATTGGTGATGTGGGTAGCGGCAATTTTCGCGTGGCCAAGGAGTGCCTGGACACTGCGGAGGTCGGCGCCGTTGACAGCCGAAGAAAGAGAGCTATAATTGATGCATATTGATTAATATACATGCATATGATCAAAAATGTCCCTATCTCAAAGGCTCGCGTCAATTTGGGCCAGGTCGTCAAAGACGTGCGTGAAAAGGGTGATGTGGTCGTACTGGAGAAAGACGGCATCCCCGTAGCATCGATTGTTGGCGTGGATATCGTAGAGGACTTGCGCGACGCTCTCGACTTGGCGGCGGCGCGCCTCAAGACACAGCGTGAGACACTCGTAGACTGGGACAGCATCCGCGCACAGTATGTATAAGGTGTTGTTGAAGACATCGGCCCAGAAAGAGCTGGATGCCCTACCAGCGCAAGCGAGGAAAAAAGCGGCGATGGCGATTGATGATCTGGTGCACATGGGCATCCACGCCAAACACACCAAGAAACTACAGCCGCCAATCGACGGGTATCGCATGCGTGTCGGTGAATACCGCATACTGTTTGATAGAAATGAGGAAATCATCGTGATTCACCACATCTCAAAACGCGCGGATGCGTATTAAACAAGAACCGCCCGGAGAAACCACTCCGGGCTGTGAAAGGTGGTTTATAGTCGTTTCATAGTCACCTTACATTGAAACGCCGTTCTTCCGCCGGCGCTCAGTATTTCCCATGGCTTTGCATGGGTCTCGAAGCCAAGAATCTCTGACGTGGGAGTATAATCCGAGAGGAGCACATATATCTCCTCTTCGTAGATTGGACACCCTTCCCCATGGAGACGAATGTCAATCCAGGTGATTTCATACACATCACCTCGTTTTACTCGATTTGCGATCCTATTCCTCGCGTGCGTCGGATTCACTTCGAGTAGGCTTTGTCGCTTGAACTTCTTCATGTCGCCAACTCCTATGCTGGTATTACCAGGGGGAGGATCATCCTCCCCCTTGATTCACCGCGTCCACACCGACCTGATTTTGGCAGGCGCTTTGTGCTCAATTCCTCTGTTTCCTTCCGTCACGCTGAGTAAGACGACGCAAATGAGAGCCCCGATGAGCGCCCAGTACACAGTCAAAGCAAAGTTACGCATATCTACCTCCTCTCTAATTCTGTCGGAATGATACATGTATATATGTTTATTGTACAAAAAAGCTTTGTTTTATATCATAAAGTACACTTGTATTTTACTTTTGGTATGCTATCATGGCCATATGAGCTTACTGAGCCCCAGGACGCTTGATGAGCACATAATCTTGCGTCTAAAAGATGGTGGCATGAGCACGACCGATCTCTTGCACCAATTGCAGGCAAGCGCACCCATCACAAAACAGGGATTTTATGCCGCACTGCGCCGACTCAAGGCAGAGGATAGTATCGTCGTGCATAGGAAAGTCGCTGCGATCAATACGACATGGCTGCAAAAGAGTCGCGATCTCGTCTCGCACATGAGCCAAGCATACGCACAGGGCGGGGATGTGGCCGACGTCCTTGCGCTTGCCGACAAGGAAAGTATCTCTTATTCATTCAACACGATTCAACAACTCGATGCATTCTGGGGGCATGCGCAAAATATCGTCATCCGCGCCACGCCGGTGCACGAGCCGGTGTACACCTATGATCCGCATTATTGGCTTTGGCTTGGGCGCAAAGAGACGGAGCGGGCGCTCGTGGATGAGGTTACTTCGCTTGGTAAGCAGTTCCTGATGACAGTGGGCGGCAATACACCGCTCGATAAGATGATCCGTACAGAGTTCAACACTGATTTGAGGCAATACCATATCGAACGCTTGTTCGACGACGATACATACTATGTCGTTGTGATAGGCGACTATATATTTGAGTCCCATTTCAACGCCACTCTTTCACGGGCGATCGAAAGTATTTACCAAAAGTACCCAAAACTCACCGACGAAGCTGTCGAGGAATTAGAACAAATACCGAGAGTGCGCGTGCGCACAAAAATGAAAATCTCGCGCAACCGCACGCGCGCCCGCAAACTCAAGGCAAAGCTGAGTAAGCATTTCTTTGTAAAGCGAAGTGTCCTGTAGTCCTTATCCTCGCCGCTTCCCATGAAAAGCCTTGTGTACCTCTTGGAGGTGTTTGTCGGTGACGTGGGTGTAGACCTGGGTGGTGGCGATATTGGCGTGGCCGAGGAGCGCCTGTACGGAGCGCAGGTCGGCGCCGTTTTCGAGGAGGTCGGTGGCGAAGCTGTGTCGGATGACGTGCGGCGTGACTTTGCGCGTGATGCCGGCTTTGGTGGCGTAGTGTTTGACGAGGCGCTCGACGGATCGGGGGGTGATACGCGGCAGGTCTTTGGTCTTTGGTGTGCCTGCGCCGTAGCTCACGAAGAGTGCGTCGCTCATGTCGCCGCGTGCCTTGAGGTATTCTGCGATCGCTTTCTTTGCGGTAGGGGAGAGGAATACGACGCGCACCTTTTCCCCCTTACCGCGCACCGAGAATGCATCACGTGAGAGATCGATGTCTTGATTGAGGGAACAGAGTTCGGAGACGCGTAGACCGGTGGAGAAAAAGAGCTCGAGGATGGCACGGTCGCGCAGAGAGGAGAGGGATCCGCCTCCGGCGGACATGAATGGCGCCTGCAACAAACGAGACAATTCTTCTGCGGTTATTAAATCGAGATCGCGTCCGCCGACCTTGGCGAGCTCGATGCGCTCAGGGTTGAGCGAGGTGATGTCGCGCCGGCGGAGGAATTTGAGAAAGGCTCTCAGTGCGATGAGGTGATAATTTTGCGTATTTTTCTTCATGGTGCCCGTGGTGCCGCTGGAGCGGTTGAGATTGATGCGGAATTCTCGGACCCTTTGCTCGGTGATGTCCTTTGGCATTAAGACCTTTCCGTCGGAGGCGGATCCGCCTCCGACGGATGCAAAAGTAAAAAATCGTGTGAGGTAGCGATCGTAATTCTCTACCGTCTTTACGCCGCGACCCTTTTCTATCTCGAGGTATTCGAGGAATTGGGTCTTGAGGTCTTTGAGCGTAGTAGCCATGTATGCATTGTAGCAAGATTGTGCGACGTATCGGGTGTCACAAGTACACAAGTCAGACTTGTGTACTTGTGGTGTCTTTACACCTCCACCCGAGCATGTATTCTGAAGAGAGTATGAAAGAGTCACAAACAAGAGGAGGCAACAATGCCGCTTTGCACATATGCATGTGCGCGGCGTATTGCCTCGCTCATGCTGATACTCGCGATTACCCTTGCATGGAGTACGGACGCGTTTGCTCGTAAGCGCAGGCATGGGTACCGGCATCATGGTGTCGGTCACATACAAAAACAGCACAAGCAGAAGGTTCCGCTTCCGCCATCTCGTCCTCGGCATCAGGCGGCAGGTCCGCCGATCCCTGCCTTTGATCCCACTCAAGGAAAGACTGACATTTGTTTGGCCATGAACGCGTATTTTGAAACGAGCAAGGTGACGACAAAGGAAGCGATGTTTATGGTCGCATTTGTGAACAAGCATCGTGCCGATGAGGCGCGTGCGGATGAAAACATGCGCCTTCCGTTCGTCGGGTCGCTCAAGGGTATCGTGAATACCGTCGAAGCGTTGCGTGATCATGCGGTGTGTCTCGCGACATACCGGGCATGGGCATTCTCGTGGACCATGAGAAGAGTGTGCCGTTGGTGTCAAAAGTGGATTCGCTTGCAAAGCGTTCCCAATGAGGATGATCCGAAATGGCTTATGGCTCAAGAAGTCGCGCGTCTCGTGAGTTCTGGTTGGGGTCCGCAGCATATTGGGCTTGACCCGGAGCTGAGTCGAGCCACATACTATTTCAATCCAGACGAGACTCGGCGCGCGACAGCATGCAAGTATTTTTACGGACCGCTGGTGCGTCTTGTCCACGGACAGAGAATTGACAGGCATGAATTCTACGCCGTCCCAACTCCGGAAGAACAAAAACAGCTTGCCGCGGCCCATAATATGCCTCCGGATAAGATCCAGATAGGGGTCACAAAGAAGGGGCTTCCAATATGGAAATATGTGAGTCACTCATGTGATCCAGTGGACGCGTTGTCGACCACACTTCTCCGAAAAGCCTTCAATCCCTAACAGGGTTGAGGGCTTTTACTTCAGGTATTTGCGTTTTTTGAGTTTTTCGGGAAGATAGCCCTTTTCGTGCTCGAAGCCGGCTTCCCATTTTTGGCCCTTACCATACCCAAGCTCTTTCATGAGTTTCGTCGGGGCGTTGCGCAGGTGCAGCGGGATGGGGAGTGCTCCATGCTTTTTCACATCGTCGAGCGCGGCAAACACCGCGTCGTATGCGCGGCGGTCTTTCTTGCACTGCGATAAATAGGCAACGCCGTGCGCCAGGTTGATGGTCGCTTCGGGGTAGCCGATGGAGCGGACAGCTTCAAAGACGGCGTTGGCGACCACGAGCGCGGTAGGCTGTGCCAGGCCAATGTCTTCACTGGCAAACACCACCATGCGCCGTGCGATGAACTTGGGGTCTTCGCCCGCCTCGACCATGCGCGCGAGGTAGTAGATTGCGGCATCGGGTTGATTCGCGCGCATACTCTTAATGAACGCACTGATGGTATTGAAGTGCTCATCGCCCTTTTTGTCGTAGCGAATGTGTTGCGACTGCACGGCCTCTTTGAGCGTATCGACGGTGAGGCTGCCGTACAGTTTGTGTGCGGTCTCGAGCACGGTGAGTGCCTGGCGGGCGTCGCCCTGCGCTATGGCAATGAGCCATTCTTTTGCGCTTTTTGGCATCTTTATCTTCGTGCGGGCGATGATTTTTTCCATATCTGTCGGCACATGTTCATTTAGGACAAACACCCGACAGCGCGACAAGAGAGGGCTGATCACCTCGAAGCTCGGGTTTTCGGTCGTAGCGCCGATCAAAGTGATGTCGCCTCGTTCGACGAAGGGGAGGAGAAAATCTTGCTGTGCCTTATTAAAACGGTGAATCTCGTCGATAAAGAGGATTTTTGGTCTGCCAAATTGCAGACTTCCCTTGGCGCCGAGCACTTTGCGGATATCGTCTTTTCCCGCTTCGACAGCCGAAAGCTCGTAAAAATCGGCTTCCAGTGCGTGTGCGTAGATGCGCGCGAGCGTCGTCTTGCCGCTGCCGGGTGGGCCCCAGAGGATGAAAGAGAAGAGCTCCTGTTTCTCTATCGCGACGCGCAGCGGCTTCCCAGGACCCGTCAGGTGTTCTTGGCCGACGAAATCATCGATTTTTGAAGGCCTCATCCGAGAGGCGAGGGGTTCCATCGGTGCAGTATAGCGCTCCTTAGATGAATGGGCACGGAGACTTTTTGGTACGTCCGAGGTTGTCCACAGTCGCAAAGCTTGCGTTTGCATGATACGCGAGTATTCTTATCCCTATGAATACTAAAACTATTGTCATCTGGGCGATCCTTATCATTATCGTGCTTGCAGGTCTTTACTTCATCTTTAATGGTCGTATGGCCAATACCGCACAGCCGGTGACTGATCCAAACGCGACCACTCCTGCGCAGGCCGAGACACAGGTCCAGGCGCAGGATGTCACGGTGGGTACTGGTACGCAGGCCAATCCTGGCGATACGGTCTCCGTCCTCTATATCGGTAAGCTTCCGGATGGTACCGTGTTTGATAGCTCCGAAGCACATGGCAACCAACCTCTTACCTTCACTCTTGGTGCTGAGGGCCTCATCCCGGGCTTCCAGATCGGTGTCAATGGTATGAAAGAAGGCGGCGAGCGCCTGATGGCGATTCCTCCGAGTCTTGGCTATGGTGCGCAGGATGTAAAGGATGCTGATGGTAAAGTAGTCATCCCTGCCAACTCCACAATCGTCTTCGACGTGAAGCTGGTGAAGGTCACTCCTGCTGCTCCAGCGACCGCACAATAAGAAAAAAGAGCATATATTAAGCCAAGATTTTGCAATGTCCTTGCAAAATCTTGGCTTATGTGCTACCATATCAATATGCTTACAAAGCGGAAGAAACAGAACGAAATCACAAAGGCGCAGCGACACGATACGGACACAGGTTCACCGGAGGTGCAGGTGGCTATTTTGACACGTCGCATTGAAGAGCTTTCTCAGCATTTGAATAAAAATGCCAAGGATAAACACTCTCGCCGTGGCCTCTTGGGTCTCGTCGCGGACCGCCGTAAGCACATGAAGTATCTTGAGACTCACGACAAGCGCGCATATGGTGCCCTCGTCAAGAAGCTTGGGCTCAAAAAATAGCGACTAGCCACTAGTGAATAGGGTATAGTGTAGGAATGCAAAGCTATCGTGAGCTTATCGTGTGGCAACGTAGCATACATCTCGTATCCTTAGTGTATGCACTAACCGCCAGATTTCCCAAGTCGGAGCTCTTTGGTTTGACGAGTCAGATGCGAAGAGCAGCTGTTTCAGTCCCTTCAAATATCGCCGAGGGTTTTTCACGAAAACATCGTCCCGAGTATATTCAATTTTTAAGAATCGCATTTGGATCAGGGGCGGAACTCGAAACTCAGCTACATATCTCGACAGAGCTAAAGTTTGTAAGTGAGAAAGAAAAGGTCGAAGTGGAGCAATGTCTGAGCGAGATAATGAGAATGCTTAACAAACTAATTGCATCACTAGTGGCTAAACCTTAGTGGCTAATACCTATTTAATATGGCTATTATCAAACACCCAGAACAGCGCGTCGGTGTCTTTATCGACACGCAAAATCTTTATCACACTGCGAAGAATCTCTATCATGCGCGCGTCAATTTTGGCAATGTGCTGAAGGATGCTGTGCAGGATCGCCGGCTTATCCGCGCTCGTGCATATCTCGTGACGACCGAATCTGGCGAAGAAACGGCTTTTCTCGATGCGCTCACTAAGATGGGTATCGAGCCTAAGACCAAGGACCTCCAGGTATTCTATGGGGGAGCCAAGAAGGCCGACTGGGACGTCGGTATGGCGGTTGACGCCATCACTGTCTCTGCAAAAGTCGATACCGTCATCCTTTTCACTGGCGATGGAGACTTCGTACCTCTTGTGGAGTACCTCAAGATACACGGGGGATGCCAGGTGGAAGTCGTATCGTTTGGCCGCTCGACATCGAGTCGCCTCAAAGAAGCTGCCGACCATTTCCTCGATCTCGACGAAGATCCGCGCCGTTATCTCATCAATTATCGTCCGGTTCGCCGCGCCTCTACCGGCACCCGCCGCACGGGTGCGACAACCGTCTCAGACGCTCCCGAGCGCGAGACGGAGGGAAGGGAGTAGCGATGGTATACTCCACACATGGAGATTCGCCTGATTCACGCGCCCATATCGCATACCGAGATTGAAGAAGCGGCCCAAAACTGGCATGGCTCTCTCGTGAAAGGTGTTGTCGATGTAGAGCGTGGCATTGTTGCGCTCGGTGGGGAGTGGCATATGGATGCAAACATCCTGCTCATTGCCGACGGGTCGCAACAGGAGCATGTGTGGGGATTTAATATATATCCGGATTCGAGAGGAACGGCGGCGTTGGAGTTTGTTTCTCTGATCAACATCCGACCGGGCCAAGGAAATCGTGGTATGGAAATCGAAGATGAGACACTTCGTTCCTCCATCGCGAATATTGTTCGCGCTCTTTTTCCGTCGCTCAATATATGAATATGAATCCGGCGCGATTTTACTTTGCCAATTTGGGGGCTGACATCGTGCGGTGTGTCGCTGCGCTCGATCACGGCGATGAGGGGCGATATCGCGATTCGCTCGCTCGCGCACGTCGTACACTCGGTTTTCTGCGTGCGAGCAATCGACCAGAAGCGTACGAGGAAGGGCTGCTTCTTCTGCGCGGGCTCGAGTACGCACGGCAGGACAATACACTCGACATGTTTCTCGATCATACAAATAAGCTGATCACTGTCTTTGTACGATAGTGTGTGGCATGTTTGGTAAGGGCTCGTCCACAAATTAACGTACCCGTTATTTGTGGACTACACTTATGGGCCCGTTCATTTTGTGTTGCAGTTATTTATGAACGGGACCTAAAAGAAGAAACGTGCCCGCGGCAAGAAGCCGACGGGCGCGTAGTGCGTATGCTCACCACACAAATTTGAAGATGTTGGTGAGTAATAGGACTGGAACAAGAAGCGAGAGTGCGGCGGCGATTATTTCGGTTTTGAGTGTTAAATCGTTGCCATACCGCCCCAAGACCGTAAGGAAATAGACTCCCCACCACATCAGCAAAAAACGGGCGATTTTGAACAGGAGTGGGATGCTGATTTCGATCATTTTATCCTCCCAGGGATTGATGTCTGAAAAGAGTATACACAGTATGTGACGTTTTGTCAATCACGCCCGCCCATGCTATGGTATGTGCATTAACATAACGGTCCTTGGATAGGTAGGATTCAAACATGCGTTTGAGCCCTAAAATCCAAGGATCGGAAAATATAAGATCCTATGCAAAAGACAGAATATTCCGTCGAAATCGGCGGCAAGACATTAACAGCAGAATTCAACGACTGGGCAAATCAGGCGAGCGGATCGGTACTCGTCCGCTACGGCAATAGCGCCGTGTTTGCGACGGTGGTCATGGGCAAGGAGTCCAATCTCGACTACTTCCCACTCTCAGTCGAATACGAGGAGAAATTTTATGCTGCCGGTGCCATCCTCGGCAGCCGCTTCATGCGCCGCGAAGGCAGGCCCAGTGACGAGGCGGTGCTCTCAGGCCGCATCGTCGACCGCACGATCCGACCGCTTTTTCCCAAGGGTCTCAAGCGCGACGTGCAAGTGATCCTTACCGTGCTTTCGCTCGAAGAATACGACACCGACGTGCTTGCGGTCACCGCAGCATCACTTGCGCTCGCTACCTCCAATATCCCATGGAACGGCCCCGTCTCAGCAGTCCGCGTCGGTCTGACCGAAGAAAGTAGTGGCGCATTCATCATCAATCCGACATACAAAGAGCGCGATGAAGACGGTTCTCCGCGCGCGACCCTCGATCTCACGGCGTGCGGCAAGGATGGCCTCATCAATATGATCGAAGTCGGGTCGCGCGAAGTATCCGAAGATATTCTCAATAAGGCGCTCGCCACCGCGAGCGCAGAGATCGAAAAGCTTCAGAAATGGCAGACCAAGATAATCGCCGAGCGCGGTGTCGAGAAACTCAATTTCATACCGCCATTTCAAGACGATGAACGACTGGCACCCGTCTTCGCCGAGATCGTCGAACCCAAGCTCAAAGCGTATGGTGGTCGCATCGGCAAGCATGAAATCAATGAGATGAAGGGCGAGTGGATCGCACTGTCTTCCGCGCGATTTGAAGACATTCCCCACAATCGTCTCGACACGTACTACGAGCATCGTATGGATCAGTACGTACATGATCTCGCGATCAACGAGGGTGAGCGTGTCGATGGGCGCCGTTTTGACGAAGTGCGTCCACTCTTTGCCTCGGCAGGCGGCGTCTCGCCGATACTTCATGGTTCCGGCCTCTTTTACCGCGGCGAGACGCATGTGCTTGCGGTGGCGACACTTGGTGGTCCGGGTGCGGCACAGCTGCTCGATACGATCGAGTCTCAAAATGTGAAGAAGCGCTTCATGCTCCACTACAATTTCCCACCCTTTAGTGTCGGTGAGACGGGACGCGTGGGCGGTATGAATCGTCGCATGATCGGCCATGGTGCACTCGCAGAAAAATCGCTGCGCGCTGTTCTCCCTACCAAAGAAGAGTTCCCATACACCATTCGCCTTGTCTCCGAGTGTCTCGCCTCCAATGGCTCGACGTCCCAAGCCACGGTTTGTGCAGGTACGCTCGCGCTCATGGATGCGGGTGTCCCCATCCGCAAGCCGGTCGCCGGTATTGCGATGGGCATGATGTCTGATGCCAAGAAGGGCGTGTACAAAGTCCTCACCGACATCCAGGGGCCGGAAGACCATCATGGCGACATGGATTTCAAGGTGGCGGGCACTGCAGATGGCATCACGGGCGTGCAGATGGATGTGAAGGTCGAGGGCGTGCCGCTTTCTGTGCTTGCCGAGGCCTTCGCACAGGCAAAAAAAGCGCGTCTCGAAATCCTCGATGTGATCACCAATGCTATCGCGGCTCCGCGCTCCGATATCTCTCCACGGGCTCCCAAAATCCTCACCCTCAAAGTCAAGGTCGATCAGATCGGGCTTGTGATCGGACCGGGCGGCAAGACGATCAACGGCATCCGTGAGCGCACGGGCGCGGAAGATATCACCATCGAAGACGATGGGTCGGTCTTCATCACCGGCAAGAATGGTGCGGCCGAAGCGGCATTCAAAGAGATATCAGACCTCACGCGTGAATACATGCCGGGCGATCGATTCGAAGGACCTGTCGTGCGTCTCATGGATTTTGGTGCCTTCGTGAAGATCGGCCCCAATCAGGACGGCCTCGTGCATGTCTCCGAAGTCGCACCATTCCGCATCGGCAACATCGCCGACGCGGTGGAGCTTGGCGAAGTAGTCCCCGTGATCCTGAAAGAAATAGATGAGAAAGGGCGGTATAATCTTTCTATCAAAGCCGCTGATCCGGAGTGGGCTGCGCGCAAGGGCCTGACACCGGAGCAGGGCGGCGGACGAAACGATCATGGCGGACGACATCAAGAAAGACACCAGCATCGCAGATGAAAAGAACGCCCTGCAAGGGGATATTGCCGACATACTTAAAGATGTGAAGCTCCCCGAGACGCCGGGTGAGCAATTGTCGCGCGCGATGGCTGATTCCGATGGCGATGTCGCCAGTCTTGCGGAAGAGGTTGGCTTGGCGCCCAAACCACCATCACCACCACCATCAAAGACGATCAATAGCACCATTGATGAGGCTGTTACCAAAGACATCAGTAAGATTCTCGAGAATGTAACATTTCCCGATGAGAAGCTTTCCAAGCTTGCCCTCGTCCCCCCGATCGTTTCTGGGGATGCGGCTCAGGCGATTGAGGTGGTAAAGGCCGCCAATGGTCAGAAGGTTGCGGTCGCCGGTATTCCGCCCATATCTCCCGATCTTCTCGCCCCCGATGCCACGTCCGAGAAAGGTCGCATGCAGAAGATACTGGAGGAAGTGAAGTTGCCGGAGGCGAGGGGGTTGCGGACTATGGGAGATGCGCCCGTGACTACCGTCATGCCGCACGAACCTCCACCTGTCGATACGGCTCTTGTTGGGACGAAAGAGGCGCAAGACATGCGCGAAAAGATCGACCCCTCGCTCAAGCAGGAAGCACCTGCCAAGCCGAAGGACAATTCGATTGTGGTGCCCTTGCGTACTCTCAAGGACGATATGAGTGCCATCGTCGAACGGAGCAAAATGTCTTTCATACGCGCCGCTTCCATGGAAGAGGAGAAAAAGAGCAAGGTCAAAAAAGCGGCTTCTGCCGTCGAGGTCAAGCGGGCGATGCGTCGCACGCGACATATCCTCGGCATGTTGTTTGCGATATTCATGCTTGCCGGGATCGGCGCCGCCGCACTTTTCGGCGTATATACCATCACTCGTCTCCAGCAAGGTACTCAGTTTCAAGGGCGCGATGAGTCTATCCTATTTTCCGAACAGACGCTTTCTCTAAAGACCGATGGGCAGACCGTAAGCGAACTCAAACAAATCCTCTCGCAGGCACGTACGGCATCGACAGGATCTATCGGATCGATCACGCGTATCGTCCCGATAGTATCTGAAGTCAATGCACAGGGTGCGACAGTACAGCGCCCTCTTACGACATCTGAATTCTTCACGACCCTCGGCATGCATCCGCCCGGTGATCTCATACGAGCACTCAGCGACAAATTCTTCTTTGGTATACATACCGTCGATAAAAACGCGCCGATCGTCGTCATTCCTGTCCTCTCGTATAGTCGCGCCTTTGAGGGGATACTTGCATGGGAGCCGACCATGAATGCCGATCTTGTGCCAATCTTTGCGGCAGTCCCTGTCATGACGCGAGATGAGAATGATCTGCCGATACCGCGTGCGTTTCAAGATGTGGTCATGAATAATTACGACGTGCGCAAACTGACCAATGATTCTGGGGACATCGTCCTGTATTACTCGTTCCCCACGACACAACTTTTGGTCATTGCAGAGAGCCCCTACAGCTTTGTTGAAATACTGAGTCGTCTGCAGGCAAGTCGACGGCTCTAACTCTCCCTATCCTTGATTTTTCATGAACCCACACGTCCGCTCCCTAGAAAAACAGACGCAGCCTTGGTATGATAGATGTCTATGAAACACCTAACAGAATCAGAACTTGAGGCGCTGCGCGCCGCACTCGATGCCGAGCATGCATCACTGCAAGAAGAGCTTGCGATGTATGGCAAGAAAGACGTGACGACGGGCGAATGGGAAGGGTCGTCTGCCGATGAGACCACGATGGAAGAAGCCGATCCGACAGATGCGGCTGATCAGATCGAAGAGTTGATTGTCAACGTCCCGCTTGTGGCTGAGCTCCAGAAGCGCATGCATGAGGTGGAGGCTGCGATGACAAGGATGGAAGAGGGATCGTATGGCATCTGTGAAGTCAGCGGCGAAGAGATCGACTTCGATCGTTTGGAAGCAAATCCAGCAGCAAAGACCTGTGTGGAACATGCATAACATAAAGAAAAAGGTCCGCGATGGCGGACCTTTTAGGGATTAGAGTTCGATGATGGTGAGCACTTCATTCCGATAACCACGATGGAAGAAGGGCTTGCCTGGATGTGCTTTTTGGAGCGCATCGAACGCATTTCGCATTATCTGGTCGAACGTGTCTGTAGGACACGTGCTGTTGATCGTGACCTCAGCGACAATCTTTTCTCCCGGTTTGCTGACAACTCGGTAGAGAGGGGAAGTCTGTCGCGTGTCGACTGCTTTTTGGGAGGGAAGAAAATCGAATTCCCTCTGATCGGCCTTTTGTCTAGGCTGAAATAACACTACCTGTCCCATAGGAGGACCTCCTCGCATTGCTCATAGAACCATAACACTGCAATAGAGTGAGTCAATATCCTACCTGGAGCGTCTGCTGCTATAATTCTCCCATGAATCTTTGGGGTCGGGATTATCATCTTTTGTGTGGCGTCTGCCATGGCTAAGGCGATGGAGGATTTTGCCCGGGTATTTGGCGCGCAACCGGCACTGCCCATTGCGCGCCTTGTCTCTGTCGAGACCGATATCGGCCGCGGCCTCCATGCTTTTTCGATCGTCGGACTGCCCGACAAGGCGGTCGAAGAGGCGCGCGACCGCGTCGCCAGTGCGATCAAAAACAGCGGCCTCGTCTCGCCCAAGAGCACCAATAAAAAGATCGTCATCTCGCTTGCACCGGCCGAGCTCAAGAAAGAGGGGGCGGCTTTTGATCTGCCTGTCGCGCTCTCCTATATGCAAGCCGTCGGCGACATCACCTTCGATCCATCCGGCAAGCTATTCGTCGGTGAGCTTGCGCTCGACGGGACACTGCGTCCGGTCCGCGGTGCGCTTTCGATCGCGCTCCTCGCGCGGCAAGAGGGTATCGACGAGCTCTATATGCCAGCCGAAAATGTCGTCGAAGCATCACTCGTCTCTGGTCTTACGATCTATCCCGTGTCCACGCTCGCGGACGTCATCCGCCATCTCAAGGCAGATGATGATTTTAGGATCGCATCGGCGGGATCATATGATATGGGTAGCGAAGACGTGTTTGATTCGCCGATCTCACTTGCGGATATCCGTGGCCAAGAATCAGCCAAGCGCGGTCTCGAGATCGCCGCGGCCGGACGCCACAATATTGCGCTCTACGGACCGCCCGGTACTGGTAAGACCATGCTCGCACGCACGGCGACCGCACTGCTCCCGCCTTTGTCCGAAGAAGAAATGATCGAGGTGACAGCAATCCATTCGCTCGCTGGGACACTCGTCGGACATGCGGTGCGACGGCCGCCTTTCCGCTCGCCGCATCACACATCGAGCTACGCTTCGCTCATCGGTGGCGGGACCATCCCTCGTCCAGGCGAGGTGACGCTCGCTCATCGCGGTGTGCTGTTTCTCGACGAATTCCCTGAGTTTCATCGTGATGTGGTCAATGCGCTGCGCGAGCCGCTCGAAGATGCACAGGTATCCGTCTCTCGCTCGCGCGCATCGGCCACCTTTCCCGCCAATTTTATGCTTATAGCAGCGCTCAACCCGTGTCCGTGCGGCAAATACGGACAGTCCAGTACTGGCCGGTCTACGCACGGCCATGGCGACTGCAAGTGTATGCCTGCGACGGTCGAGCGGTATCGCCGTAAGATCAGCGGCCCCGTCGCCGATCGCATCGATATGTGGGTGCATGTGGGTGATATGCCGCCTGAGAGCTTGCGTGTCGGTGTGAAGAAAGAGGTCGATGATACCCAGGTAGTGCGTGAGCGCATCGTGCAAGCGCGGCAGCGGCAAGCGGCACGTTTCAAAGGTATCAAGGGCAAGACGACCAATGCCGACATGGGGCCCAAAGAGATCGAGACGCTCGCACAGCTTAGCGAAAAAGCCGAAGAGACCCTCATCGCCGCCGCCAAGTCGATGAAGCTCTCGGCCCGAGGCTATCACCGCACCATCAAGCTCGCCCGCACCATAGCCGATCTCGCTGGCAGTGAAACCATCGAACCCTCTCACATGCTCGAAGCGCTGCAGTATCGGGTGAGGGAGATATGATAAAAAACATGTTTGTCGAGGTCTGACCTCGACAGTGTCGTGATGACATTTCTGTCCACCTCCAGTTAAGGGAAAAGCACTATAGCACATCCGAGCATATCTGTACATGATAGAGAACATCTCAATTATGTACGTAATTCCTTCATGTGTATGTATGAAAAACCCCGGCAGTATGCCGGGGTTTTTGGAGCGTTTTATCAAGTATATCGGCTCAGAAAATGAGTCATTCCATCAAAATGCGATTCAGCTCATCTATGGCGATCGCATCGGATTTGTGGATCTCAATACGCATCAGGCATTCATTATCGAGAATAAGACGCTCGCTGCATTCCAGAAGACGATCTTTCGCGCGCTCTATAGGAGGCTCAAATAATCCTCCTCCAACACATTCCACGAGGACATAGAGACTCTGGCTGACAATTTTCCCAATTGGGAAAATTGTCAGCCACTACTTGAATCTGTACGTGAGGAATATGCACGAGCATATCGGATCCCGTTCATACATGACTTAACATCACTGAGGACAGAAACAAGGCGGAGATACAGATGCCAACTAGAACGGATTGCGAATGCCGTTACGAATCTCGAAGTGTAGGTGCGTGCCGGTCGATTTGCCACTGTTGCCCACATAGCCGATGACCTCACCTTGCTCTACATGAGCACCGCCGTAGGTGGCGACGCGTGACATGTGTGCGTAGAGGGTCTGACTGCCATTGCCATGACTCACGACGACGTAGTTGCCATATCCGCCGTTCCATCCGCCTTGCTTGGCGACCACGACACTTCCTTCTGCAGATGCGACAATCGGTGTACCAGCGGGTGCCGCGAGGTCGACGCCGTTGTATCCGTGGACACCCTGGGTCTTGGTGTACTGCGTCAGCGGACTGAGGTAGTAGGCGATTGCCGCAGCGGAACCCTTCGGACCTACATGATGAGCAGGTGAGGTGGTCTTGGTGCCCTTGGTGGTGGCAGGCTTGGCCGGCGCAGGAGGAGCGACAGGCTCGCCATCAGGGATGAGGATCTCGGTACCGACGGCGAGCGTCGTGTCGTCGATGTTGTTGTAGCTTGCGATCTCACCGCTATCGGCGTTGAAGCGCTTGGCGATACCGGCGATAGTGTCGCCCTTCTTGATGGTGTAGGTGAGGCCAGGCAGCGGGAGGATAGTCAGCTTGTCGCCGGGCTTGATGAGGGATTTTGAGGTCAGGTCGTTGGCCCAGAGGATGGTGTTTTGGGGGATATCGAAGAGTTTGGCGATGGATGAGAGAGTGTCGCCTTCACGTACGATATAGATGCTGATAGCCCCGCTTTTTGGCTTTTCGATATCGGCAATGGTGCCGGAGGGGCCGTCTTGGGCTATCACGGCGGTATTGTCTACGATACTCACATCGCCGCCGCCGATGACAGGCGAGGGAAGGATATTCATAGCGGGCTGGGGCAGATCCATCGTCTGGAGATTGCTCGGTGTCTCGGCAGCACCCTTTGTCTCCTTTTTTTGGTTGATGGGGATGAGGCTATTGCCCCACACGTCTTCGGCGCGCGTGATTGAAGGATAGAGCGTGCTGATGAGCAGCAAGAGCGATATCCAAGAGACGGTCGTGGCCACGATTCGGCGCTTCTTATTATATGTCGTCCGCGGCGTGCGTGTGCCTGCCGGGGAGTCCTTTTTTGATGACAAAATAAGCCATTTAACGGCTCTTTTACCTACTCATCCGAAAAAGCAAAAGAATCCTTTTGCGGGGACGGATGTGAGTGGGGTTTTAAAAGCCAGTTGGGACGAGGGTCTTGCAGAGATTCAGGAAATGATGGCTCTGTTGTTCGACATTTTCGAGCCAGAAAGTACCGTCTGCCCTCGTTACTTACTACTGTAGTCAGCGACAAAAGTGAAGTCAATATGAAATCCGGCGGGAGAGTGGATAACGGTTTTGTCAAACCATACCCTTGCTTTTTTATAAGAGTGTGCTAAAATATTAATAGCGGCGGTTTTCTGGACCTACTAGAGAGGTGAAGAATGACAAAGTTTCGAAACGCTATCGTGTGGTTCCGCCACACGGGGATCGTTCTAGTCGTCCTTTCGGCGGCTGCTTGGGTGGTGTATAAGCACTTCCCATTTTAAGCACCGATCCGAATTGAAAAGAGAGCGCCTTTATACAAGGCGCTCTTAATTTTTTTAGTATGTTTAAGTTTAGACCAGCCCAGCCTTTTGGAGAGTCTTGTAGGTGCCGCGCTTTTTCATGGTCTTGAGGGCTTTGGTGGATACTGTTAGCGTGACCTTCTTGCCGAGCTCGGGGATAAACATCGTCTTCTTTTGTAGATTGACCTGGCGGCGGCGCTTGCCAGTGGGGTTGAACTTGGTGGCGCGGACGCGGTTGGAATACCCGCCACCCACCTGCGAGGTCTTACCTGTGATGATGCATACTCGTGCCATAGTGGCTCGTATGCTACCATCTACCTAGGATTTTCGCAAATAGGTCGCGCTTTGCACGGCTGTTTGTGTCGATCCCACGCATCTATGGACCTCTTCAATTCATTGTTTCTCATCATTATCCTCATATTTTCAGCCATCATCCACGAAGTGATGCATGGTGTGGCCGCCGAATGGCTGGGCGACAAGACGGCGCGATATGCCGGGCGTATCACGCTCAATCCGCTGCCGC
>Ga0194120_10001544_pt1 | contig 41691 bp, 35 predicted proteins | sample TA2MahCa65mmetaG_FD_148642 | JGI IMG/M metagenome (GOLD analysis project Ga0194120, IMG submission 148642) | Freshwater microbial communities from Lake Tanganyika, Tanzania - TA2015019 Mahale Deep Cast 65m | ecosystem: Environmental > Aquatic > Freshwater > Lake | place: Tanzania: Lake...
TGGCAGTTCACTGGCGGCGCTAATCAATGCGGGTTGTTGGTGTTTGGTGTTTTTTCTGAACATGCGTTGATTGTATTAAATTTTTTCGGTTTTGACGAGGGTTGCTACCCTTTTTGCAGTGGAGTCATTGATCGTCCCCCCGAGGAAAACCAAAATCAACCCCGCCAGTGCGGTCCCTCCCGAAAACAGCAGATTTATCAGAGTATTTGTATCCACATTCCCTCCCGAAGCAGCGGACAAATGACCTCAATTTCAGTATAGCACTGCTGTCAAGCGGCGGCGCGCAAAAAAAATCAGGCGGAGTTATATCCGCCTGACCAGTATCACCCTTGCAATGTTTCCCACTCCGCAAGTTTCACATCCATTTCCCGTTGAGTGGATTCGTAGTCTCTGCTGAGTTTTACCACTTCCCCGGCATCTGCAGGCGGATGTTCCAACTGTTTGCCAATTTCCGCCAGTTGTTTCTCCAACTCGGCAATCTTGTTTTCCAATTCCTGAAGCTTTGCAATCCTTTTTCGATCTTCTTTCGTACTCGGACCCTTTGCCTTCCTAACTTCATTACTCGCCCCTCGTTCCTCGTTACTTGGTTTCTGCGCCGCCATGAAGGCTTCATATTCCTTCTGCTCGCGCTCTGCTCGTAATTCAGAATATGTCCCTTTGAACGTGAGTAATTCTCCATCATTGGGGTTCACTTCCCAAATTTGGGTTGCCAGCGCATCCACCAAATAACGATCATGCGAAATGAGCAGGATGGTTCCCGTGTAATCTTCCAACACGGATTCCAACACTTCCTGTGAAGGGATATCGAGATGGTTGGTCGGTTCATCCAATAACAGCAGGTTTGTATCTTGCAGTGCGAGTTTTGCCAACGCCAGACGTCCGCGCTCGCCGCCGGAGAGCATACCGACTTTTTTATAAACGTCATCACCGCTGAATAAATATTTACCCAAGTAATCGCGGATCTGTCCCGGTAGCCAGTTCGGCATGACCAAATCAATTTCCTGTAAGAGCGTATTTTCGGGTTGCAGACCTTCATGCGCCTGCGCAAAATAGCCGATGTGCAAACTTGCACCAAGGATGACTTCACCTGACAACGGGTCAAGCTGACCTAAAACTGTCTTCAAGAACGTGGATTTTCCCGCCCCGTTCGGGCCGATCAACGCGGCGCAATCCTGACGGCGCAATTCGATGTCGGGAGCATTGAATAGGAATTTATCGGGGAAACCGACCTTCAAATCTTTGGTACGGATGACCATGTCACCCGAACGTTTTTCAGAACCAAGCCGCAGATGCAGGTTCGGCAGCATACGCACCGGCGACTTCAACGCGCGCACGCGGCGCTCCGCTTCTTCCACGCCGAAGTAGGAGGTCGTAACATTCACCTCTTCAGCGGTTTCACTCCATTTTTTATTTAATGCGGCTTCGAAACCGATCTGTTCCACGGCTTGTACAAGACGCGAAAGGCGTTTCAGTTTGCCTTTGGCTTGCAGCGTGTTTTGCCCTGAAATATTGCGCTTGATATATTCAACTTCTTTAAGCAGTTTTTCCTTTTCACTTTCAAACACTTCCTGCCGCCGCGCAATGCGTTCTTCGCGCTGTTTCAGATAGGCGCTGTAATTTCCCGTGTAGGTTTCGTATGCACCGGGCAGCATTTCCAAAATAATGGTGCTGACCTTATCCAGAAAATAGCGGTCGTGCGAAACGATGACAACCGCGCCTTCCCACTGATTCAGATAGCCTTCCAGCCATTCGACGGCGCGAATGTCGAGGTGATTGGTCGGCTCATCAAGCAGGAGCAGGTCTGGGTCCGAGAGCAGGAGGCGGGCGAGAAAGGCGCGGGTGCGCTGTCCGCCGGAGAGGTGATCCAGCGAGAGGGTGTAATCCTCTGCGCCAAACCCCAGACCTGTCAGCACTTGCTTGATGCGCGTCTCGTAAGTGTATCCGCCGCGGCGCTCGAAATCCTCTTGCAGCTTTCCGTATTGATCGATGACATCGGGATGGGTCGCCATCAATTCTTCGAGGCGGTGCAATTCATCCTGCTGCTTGATCAGGTTTTCGAAGACGGAATGACACGCGTCCCACAGCGTGCCCTCCATTTTGAAATCGGCTTCCTGCGACAAATATCCGCTTCGGACTCCTCGGGTGCGGGTGACGGCTCCCGTGGAAGCTTCGTCTTCGCCTGCGAGGATGCGCAGGAGCGTGGTCTTGCCCACGCCATTCGGACCGACGATGCCAAGGCGTGAGCCTTTTTCAACGGCAAAGGTCACGCCCGCAAAGATGTCGGTCGCGCCATAGGATTTGGTGAGGTTGGAAACAGAGATGAGAGACATGATGAATTCAGTGAATAGTGAATGGAAAAAAATCGCGGATGGATTTTAACCCATCCGCGCCAATTCTCGATTCCCAGTTCACAACTCTACTTCTCTTCCTCTACATCCACATGGCCGGGCTTCTCCTTGCCCAACTCTAATGAGCGTTGATACGCCGCCCAAACGGCGCGTGAAATGGCTGTGCGGAAGCCTGCCTTCTCCAAATAATACAACGCCTCCGCAGACGTCCCGCCCGGGGAGGTGACTTGATTCCGCAGCGTGGCAGGGTGACGCGCCGCGCCTTCGTAAAATGATGCGGAGCCTTTGATGGTCTGCAAGACAAGTTGCTCGGCAATGCGGCGCGGAAACCCCATGTGGACGCCAGCGTCGATCAACGCTTCGGTGAAGAGGAAGACATACGCAGGACCAGAACCTGACAAGGCCGTTGCCATATCGAGATAACTTTCGTCTTCTACGAAAACTTCCTCGCCCAATGCGCCGAGGATGGCGCGGGTCATTTCCTGCTGTTCGGCGGTCACTTCCTTCGATGCCGCCCAGACGGTGATGCCTTCGCCGATCTGGCCCGGTGTATTCGGCATCGAGCGGACGATGGCTTTGTGTTTCAGTCCCGTGCTCATTTTTTTGATGGTTGCACCCGCAATGATGGACAAGACCAGCGCATCCGAGCGGATGCCTTTCAATCCCTTCATCACCTCGGTCAAGCGTTGTGGCTTGACCGAGAGCACTACCACGTCCGCTTCGTGGATGGCGGCGGCGTTATCGGTGGTGACTTTGATGCCGTATTTCGTTTTCAACTCCGCGCCCCGCTCCTCGCGCGGACCGGAGGCGGTGATGTTCTTTGCATCCGCGAGTTTTTTGCGCAACAAGCCTGCGATCATGGCTTCTGCCATCACGCCGGGTCCGATGAATGCGATTTTCTTCTTAAGCATGGTTTTCTCCAAAAGGGCAGGGTAATGCCTTCCAATTTTCCGCCAACTCCAATGCTTCGCGGGCGGCGGCGTACATTTTCTCTTGAAATTCCTGCGAGTAATTGTATTTTAGGACCGCTTCGGCGAATTCATCTTCGTCCACCAAATGCGCTGCGCCGGGTGGCACCTTGGAAACATCCAACTCGTGGTCTTTGAAACTCATAATGCCCTTCTCGAAGGTGGGAGGTGAAGCGATGTTGAGGTAGATGTGATACAGCCTTCCGTCTGTATGGAAGACTTCGAGCAGGTTATAAAATTTATCGAACCAGTAATAAGCCCGGTAATGATGCACGAGCGGATAATCTTCGCCTTTGATGTTGAACACCGACTCACCAGCAGGTGAAATTGTAACGATCGAGTCTGCTGTGACAGACTCGATCGTGGAAGTCCAACTTCGATATACCGTCCCATCTGTTTTGCAGGCGCGGACTGGGAGACGGTCTCCTACTTTCATCATTGGAAATGCTGCAACGCCACACGCAGGCGTTCTTCCACATCCTTGGGCGCATCTTTGGGGATCGCTTGAATGGCGGCTTGTGCTTCGACAACAGAGTATCCCAACGAAGTGAGCGCGGCGAGCACTTCGCTGTCATAGTCGGCAAATGCAGCGACTTTGGCAAGCGCATCCGTTGGCTTGAGTTTGTCTTTCAAATGGATCGCCATTTTTTGCGCGGTCTTCTTGCCTACGCCAGGAACTTTGCTCAGCAGGTCAGCTTCATCGGAGAAAATCGCCCGCTGGATGGTATCAAGTGTCAGTGTTGAAAGAACCGAAAGCGCCACTTTGGGGCCAACCCCATCCACGCCGAGCAGGATGTTGAAGAGGTCACGATCCGCCTGGGATTCGAATCCATACAGCGTTAACGCATCTTCCCTAACAACAAGATGGGTGAACAAAAAAAGTATTTCCCCCGCTGTGGCATTGGTGCGCACAGGCGCAGGGACGAAGACGCGCAACCCCACACCGCCGACTTCGACGATGAGGGCGTTCTCTTCGATTTGGGAAACTTCTCCGCGCAGGGTGGCTATCATGGAGTTATTTAACCATAAATATGAAGTCTTGCGTACCCGCTTTAATCCAATCGTGTGTCAATCGTTATACAATGAATCTATAAGGAGTAACGATGGACACGACCTCAAATTTCGAAGGGAAAGCCTCATGGAAGAAAATCGTCGCAGCCTATTCCAAACCTGACCTGCGCAAAAGCATCTGGCAAACTGTCAATTCCCTGATTCCCTATTTTGCATTGTTCTATATCTCGATGCGGAGCGTGGATATTTCGCTCTGGCTGACAATTCCGCTTGCGCTTCTTACATCGGGATTCATGGTGCGCACCTTCATCATTTTTCACGACTGCGGGCATGGTTCGTTCTTTGCATCGAAGAAGGCAAACGATTGGCTGGGCATTATCACGGGCATTCTGACCTTCACCCCATATCACCGCTGGAAACACGAACATGCCATCCACCACGCCACATGCGGTGACCTCGACCGCCGCGGCACAGGCGATGTGTACACGATGACCTTGCAGGAATATCTCGATGCGCCGTGGTGGAAGCGATTCGGATACCGCGTGATGCGCAACCCGTTCGCGTTGTTTTTGATCGGGCCATTGCTCATGTTCGTAGTGGCGGAACGAATCCCCCCGTCGAAAGGGAGGCGCGAGATCGCCAGTGTCTGGTGGACGAATCTCGCACTCGCGGTGTTGATTCCCATCATGGGCTTTGCGTTCGGCTGGAAGAATTATCTGATCGTGCAATTGCTGGTGCTGTTCTTTGGCACGGGCGCGGGGGTGTGGCTGTTTTACATCCAGCATAATTTCGAGGGCGTGTATTGGGCACGCCATGAGCAATGGGATTATTTCAAAGCCAGCCTGCAGGGAAGTTCGTTCTATAAACTGCCCGCCGTGCTGCAATGGTTTAGCGGGAATATCGGCTTCCATCACATCCATCATCTTGGGTCGAAGATCCCCAACTACAAACTACCGCAGGCATATAACGAGAATCCCATTTTTCACGTCAAACCGCTGACCTTGCTGGAAAGTCTGAAATGCCTGAAATGGCGCGTGTACGACGAAGCGCATCACACGTTGACGGATTGGGGTGTATTGAAGCAAGTGACGGCAACTTCAACAGGAAATGGAAATGTAAGATAGAATGAAATCAGCCTACTCTGTCTTTGCCGGCAGTTTAAGTCAGCCCCCTGTTTTTGCCTCGCCGCTGGACAGGGGTCGTTTTTTTAATACCCAGTATTCAAGCGAGTTCTAGCGGCGAAGTGAGGTATCCATTACCGTGCCATCTGGGTGAACGCACCCGCACCAGTAGATGCCTTCCAGGTGGTTTATTATCATGACCCGCTGATCTTTGTTGCTGTTTCCCGCCATTTGGACGATCATCAGCCAATCGCCGCTGCGAAAGCGATAATCCCCTTCCGCTCGTGTCTTGTCATCCAAGTGCCACTCTGTGCTGGACGGGATGGCCGCAAGGCGGGCGGAGGAGATCACATAGTCCAACACTGTGTCACGCGCCGACCCAACCATCACAGGGACTGAGGCGTCTAATCCGCCAGTGATGGGGATGGATGCTTCACTTTCAGACAGGCAGCCTGTGATCAGAAATATCACAGCTATGCAAATGAATGTCAGGAACATAGGTCTGTGGTTCATCTTTCACTTCCTTTCGAACGAACCGTTCCTATTTTCATCTTAGCACGCTGGTGAGAAAAATGCACCTGCTGTTCCACGGCCGTTGCTTACGATGGTGAGAGTAAGAGAATCAAAAAGAGCGCCCTATACGGGCGCTCTTCCACTTTCTGTCATCACCTCTCAACACTCACCACGCCGCCCAGAACATTCAAGTTCAACGTCCATACACTGCCGACCTGAAACTGCTGAAATTCGCTGATCGATGTTGCTGAATACGTTTCCTGCCCGTCGGGCGTACTGAAATAAACGGTCAATTTCTCTGATGTTGCTCCGATGCGTTGGTCGCCAATGATCGATGGATTTGCATATTCGGGATATAGATCGTTGCCGCTCAGGTCATACGTTTGAATGGTCGTCCATTCATCACGCGTGTAACTGCAATATTCCTGCGTCTCAGTGCGGCATTCTTGCACGACCTCGCCATAGCCAGTGCCGGTATCCTCCACCCTTTCTGTGCAAACCTCTTCGCTTTCTGTATAGCAAGAGACGTTATACGCATCCGAAGGCGCGCTTCCGCGTTCATTTGAATAATCGACCGCCTGAACCTCCTGCACCGGCACAGAAGTCTGCCACTGCACATCGGTCACCGTCCCCTGCACCGATGAGGATGGGATCAAGAACATTGCAACAATCGCTACGCAACAAAACAAAAGGAATGCGCCGATGCCGCCGAATAAAAGCCAGTTTGTTTTTTTCTTCTGAGGAGCAGACTTTTGCGCTGCAGCTGCCTGCGCTTGTACAGGTTTCTGCGCTTCTGTCTTTGGCAAAGGCGAACCGCATTGCGTACAGGTGCGCGCCGTGCCGGGGTTTTCAAATCCGCAGTTGGCGCAGTTGATGATCTTCGGCGCAGCCGGAGCCGCCTGCAATACTTGTCCCGCCTGACGTGCCATGCCTTCCTTTAAGTCACCGCCGCATTGTGAACAGGTCACTGCACTGGCAGGGTTGCGCGTCCCGCAGAATCCACAGTGGATATCCGCGCCTGAGCGCACTGCTTCTGCCACTTTTTCATCGGTGATGAGTTGTTCTTCTGATGCGCGCTGGAATTGCACATTCTCAGGTTGCGGCGCACCGCAGCTCTGACAGGTCTTTTCAGGTCCGGGGTTGCGCCCGTCACAGTTCGGGCAAACCCACTCCAACTTAACAAAGCCTTTGGTTACTTTGCGGGCCATCTCTCACTCCTTATTATCAAGATGACAGCCACCTCCAAAGTGACTGTCATCTATATTTTATCTCAAAAATATTTTACCCCGCGATACCATTCCATTTCAGAATTTCATGAATACGCGACTCGTGATCTGGATCAGCATACGGCGACGGATCATGCGCCTCATTCCCAAACTGGGAATTGGTCAATGCGCCGAAAACAGCCGCCGCCCCGTGAGCGACGTTGTGCGGGTCGTAACCGCCTTCCAAAATAAAAACGATTTTTCCATTGCAATGTTCTTCCGCCAGCCCCACCAGTTTTTTTGAAATCGTATAAAACCCCTTTGTCGAAAGCCCCAACGATGTGAGCGGATCATTCCAATGCGCGTCGAAGCCTGCCGAGACGAATATCAGTTGCGGGCGGAATTTTTCCACAACGGGTTTGAAGATCGCGTCGGCGATGCGCGCGAAGGTTTCGTCACCGGCGCGGCTGTGTAAGGGGACATTGACCAGCCGTCCCGTGGCATGCGGCGCGTCATCGATCCAGCCTGTGCCGGGGTAGATTCCCCATTGATGCGTCGAGATAAATCCTGCACGTTCATCGTGCATAAAAGCGACTTGCGTGCCGTTGCCATGATGCGCGTCGTAGTCAATGACCATGACGCGCTCGAGGCCGTGAGCGAGGGCATCTTGTGCGGCGATGGCAATGTTGTTGAAGATGCAAAATCCCATGGCGCGGTGCGGCTCGGCGTGATGCCCCGGCGGACGGGCGATGGCAAATGCATTTTTCGCATTGCCGTTCAGCACGGCTCTGGTACAAGTGAGCGCACCGCCCGCCGCGAGCAGGGCATCTTCGAAAGAAGTTTCTGTGACGTAGGTGGGGGCGTGGTCGATGAGGCCTGTTCCCTGTTTGCAGACATCTTCAATTGCCCGAATCAATTTCGGCTGATGTACCCGCGCTACTTCATCTGTTGTTGCGCGAATCGGTTCGATGCGTTCGGCTCCAAATGAATCAAGGTTTGGCTCCAGCACATCCAACCGGCTAGGGCGTTCAGGGTGTTCGGGGAATTCGTGATGTGGGGATGGAACAAAGGTGTAGGCGGTTTTCATGCCTAAATTATATCCCCGTCTTAAAAGGTTCCCGCCGCCTGCCAGCTTGGGGGGGACATGCTGATCAAGGCGGCGGGATGACACCAAGATACCAGTAAAACGGAGGGCAGGTGTCGATAAGGATAATATACACCCAATTTGTCCGTATTACATTAAATATGTATTAAGAATTTGGATGTGGTGCTCTTATTTCTTTTCCTGCCCGCCAAAAAGATTCAGCCACTCTTCCACCTCTTTAGCCGGTATGGGTTTCTCGTCTGCACTGGTTGGTGTGGAAGCAGATAACGCCGCCCTTATGAGTTTTACGAATTCTTCCGAAGAGATATGCTGCGCCTGATGGATTCTTGCCGAACTTTTTACTTCCCGGTCTGAGGAGACAACGGTCCAGTTCTTTGCGGCTTTCCCCATGGACGTTAGCCTTGCGCGGATGGCGGCATCAGCGGTTTGCCCGAGACGTATGAAATGCGCTCGGACAGTACCCAGCTTCCGCATCCCAGCCTGACCCGGCGGTGCACCGTCAAAGTACACCTCAATGGGTTGGCGTTTCACCCGTGAAAAATCCTGCAAGATGCGTACCAACTCCATTTCATCATCGGGGTTATCCAGGCGCAAGCCGATCTTGGGAATCAAGTTGTGACCATCCATCAAATAAGGCATGGAATGATTGTACTTTTGCTTGGTAAATTTTGGAATAAAAAAACCGCAGACATTTAATTACTGTCTGCGGTCAATCGTCTGTGGTCTACCGTCCGTTATACAACTTCGGCTACCACGGTCTTCACATCGAATGTGGGTGGGTGCTCCAAGGTCTTCTTCACCTTGCACAATTCTGCCGAGCGGATGAGCGCTGCATGATACTGCTCAGGGAAGGAGGGCGGAACCTGAATTTCCAATTCGATGTTATTTATCATGCCATTGGCAGGGTTGGCATAATTGTGTTGCACGATACGAATACCGTCCGTGGGTAAATTCCGCTGTTGGCAAAAGCCGAGGACGTAGATTCCAGCGCACGTCCCGATGGAGGCGAGAAAGAGTTCGAACGGCATCGGCGCGGTGTTATCGTTCGGCTGGTCGGTCATTACGGTATGACCGCGGAAGTGGGCGTCTACTTTTTGACCGCCAGGGAAGTCAATGATCATTTCCATGTTTGTGAAATCCTTTACAAGTGTTGGTATACCTTTTAGATGCAAGTGTACAGAAAAAGTTACACGAATTCAAAACCAGTTACACCTCTTTTACCCTGCTTCCGTATATCAACCATGCCTGTATTAGCGTTTGATACGAAACAAATCTACTCCATCAAATCAGAATATAATCAAACCACCACTCATAAGGAGAACTAAAATGACCGATAAAAAGACATCCAACATTACCGTTGTCCAGCAGGAAGGCGGTGTGGTGCGCAATATCCTTAATCAATTGAAACTCATCTTCCGCCTCATGGGCGATCGCCGAGTCAGTTTCCTTGCCAAGCTCATCCCCCTCGGCACACTTGTCTACCTCGTCTCGCCTGTCGATGCCATCTCCATCCCTGTCATCGGCGTGGTGGATGATGCCGCCCTGCTCTGGCTCGGTTCCTACATCTTCACCGAACTCTGCCCGCCTGAAGTCGTTGCCGAACACATGAAGGCGCTTAGCAGCAACCTGACATCTGGTGCAGACAGTGATGTTGTCGATGGCGAAGCGACAGACGTAAAAGAGTAATGAAACGTTTTTTGATCTTTTTACTGACGTTGACCCTTGCCGCCTGCGGACGATTTTCAGATACCGCCGCGCCAACCGTTACGCCTCTTTCCCAGCCGACAGTTGCTCCCGCCGCCCAAACAGACTCTCAACCCGAGGCTCCTGCCACTGAGCAACCGACACAGATCCCCAATGCGGGCAGCTTCCCCAATGCCGCTGAATACGAATGGCGTCCGATCATCGCTGGCGGATTGACCCGGCCTGTAGATTTACAATCTGCGTTTGATGGTTCGGGCAGGTTGTTCATCATTGAAAAATACGGTGCGATTCGCATTTTCGAGAACGGGCAATTGCTCGATCAACCATTTCTCAACATTGACGACCGCGTAGATGACGGTAGTAACGAAATGGGTTTGCTCGGCTTGGCGTTCCATCCCAACTATGAGCAGAACGGATATTTCTACGTCAATTACACGGGTGAGGGCGGCGCTACCCGCATTTCACGCTTTACCGCCAGCGGAAACACTGCCGACCCGAACAGCGAACAAGTGATGCTGGTCATCGAACAGCCATTTCCAAATCATAATGGCGGCGCAGTTGCTTTTGGTCCAGATGGCTACCTGTACCTCGGTCTTGGTGATGGCGGCGCGGCAGGCGACCCGCAGAAGCACGGACAAAATACAAGCACCATGCTTGGCGCCATTCTACGCATCGACGTGAATAACGGCGACCCATACGCCATCCCTGCTGACAACCCCTTTGGCAATGAAATTTGGGCCTATGGCCTTCGCAACCCCTGGCGCATGTCGTTCGACAGCCTCACCGGTGATTTGTGGATCGGTGATGTGGGGCAGGGCAATTGGGAGGAGATCGACTTCCTACCCGCTGGCTCACCCGGTGGTGCGAATTTCGGCTGGAGCATCATGGAAGGCAGTTATGGCTACGATGGCGAACCCCAACCCGACCTGCTTCTTCCTGCCACAGAATACAACCACGATTTCGGATGTTCTGTCACGGGCGGGTATGTTTATCGCGGTGCGATGCCCGAATGGAACGGCGTGTATCTGTACGGTGACTATTGCTCAGGCACGGTTTGGGGGCTGATCCTCTCCAATGGGCAGTGGCAGTCTCAGGTCATGTTTGAAGCGGATGAGAGAATCACATCTTTTGGTCAGGATGAAAATGGAGAAATCTATCTCGTCAGCGATGACGGTGGAGTCTTCATTCTTGCAAGGAAATAAAGACTTATCACATCCTAAATAGGCGGTTTGTCATTCGAGTTTGTGACGCCTGTCACTGGTGTGACAGGCGTTTATCTTTTAAACTGGGGGCATCAGAGTAAAGGAGGCAGATATGGCAGAAAAGATTTGGCAGGTCGAAAAAATCCAATTCTGCGAGCATGTTGGTGAGGAAGTGTCCATTGAAGATGAAGTGGCATACCCCGCTGAATATCTGCCAGACCAGCCCCCGCGAGTTCTTGCGCGACGCTGCTCCCACATGATCGAGTGCAATATGCTGGAGAAACCAGCCTGCTCTCTCTGTGGTACCAACCCTGATATGAACCTTGTGTAAGCGAGCAATTCAAAAAGTTGCTCTTCCAAACTCTCTCCTCCCTCTGAGTTGGTCTTAAGGCTACGCCGCGCACTGCGCGGCGTATGCCGTTAAATAGCATCTCATTGCGAGCGGCAACGAAGAAATCTCATGAATGCGTCATACACAAGATTGCTTCGGGTTTTGCCCTCGCAATGACATTATCATAACCCGCGCACAAAATCCCGCACGCTTGAGTCGGCGGGGTTTTCTTTGATCTGCTGCGGTTCCCCAACCTGTTTCAATTCACCCTCGGCCACCACTGCCACACGGTCGCCGAATTGTGCGGCTTCCTTCAAGTTATGGGTGACAAAGATGGTCGTGCGGTGTTCGTGCGTCAGCACTTTCGAGAGGTCTTCCAATAATTTTTCACGCGTCTGCGGATCAACCGCTGAAAACGGCTCGTCCATCAAAAGCAATTCAGGATCAAGAACGAACGCCCGTGCCAGGCTGACACGCTGCGCCTCACCGCCTGAAAGTTGACCTGCTCTGCGCTTCAGAAGATGACCTACGCCCATGGCATTTGCCCACTTATGGACTCGCTCTACCGTTTCCTGTTTATCCATCCTGCGGAACTTCAACCCCAGTGCAATATTATCGCGAACTGACATATCCATCAGCAACGGGTCTTGAAAGACAAAGGCGATGCGGCGGCGGTATTCAAGGTCGCTCCACTCGCGCTGACGCTTGCCATGCAAGCGAATATCGCCCCGCGCGGCGGGGAGCAGCCTTGCCAACGCCAGCAGGAGGGTGCTCTTGCCTGCCCCGTTTGGACCCACCACAGCAAGCGTTTCTCCCTTTTTGATTTCCAGATGATTTACAGTGAGTACATCCCGTCCATTGCGCTGAATGAGCAGGTCTTGAATTTCGAGGATGGTTGTCATCGTTTCCCCTTCTGCTGGATCCATGTCAATGCCAGGTTGATGAGATAGGTGAGGACAAGCAGCAACGCCGAAAGCGCCAGCGCATTCTCGAATTCGCCTTTGGAGGTTTCGAGCACAATGGCAGTAGTCAGCACGCGCGTCTGCCCTTTTATATTCCCGCCCACCATCATGGATGCGCCGACCTCAGAAATGACCGAGCCGAAGCCCGCCATCAACGCCGCCAACAGCGGAAGCCGCGCCTCCCGCCATAGGTGCCAGATCATCTGGAGTCGCGAAGCGCCGAGTCCGAGTAGCTGCTGTTTCAGTCGCGGGTCAAGCGCTTCGAGTGCGGCAGTGGTCAACCCTGCCACCACAGGCGCGGAGATGACCGTCTGCGCGATGATGATCGCCCACGGGGTGTAGATGAGGCGCAAATCTCCAAGCGGACCGCTGCGCCAGAGCATCATTGCCACCACCAAGCCAACGACGACGGGCGGAAGCGCCATGCCTGTGTTGACGATGCTCAACAGGAGGGAGCGTCCGCGGAAGTTGCCGAGGGCGAGCCATGTGCCAAACGGAAGTCCGATCAGCAGGCTGATGATGGTTGCCAGCCCCGAAACTTGCAGGGAAAGGGATGTGATTTGGAAAACTTCGGAATTGAAAATCATTGCGCGGAGTTATACCCTTTTTAAGTGATGTATAAAAAAAGACCGTAGACGATGGACGGCAAACGGTGGTCGGCGGTCTATCGTCTACGGTCATAAGGTCTTATTTTATCCGTCAAGACCCAATTCTGCGGGGTCACGCCCGGCATCGGGGAAGAAGAGCGGCGCGCCGTATTTATCCACGCCGAACTCGCCAATGACTGCCTGTGTTTCAGGGGCGACCATGAAGTTGGCGAATGCAAGACCGCCTTCGCTGTTGATCTGGTCGGACTTGTCAGGGTTGACGGTGATGACATGGTAAATGTTCAGCAGACCAGGCTCACCTTCCACCAAGATTTCGAGTTGATAGTTATCCTTGTTAGCGAGGTAGGTGGCGCGGTCGGTGAGGATGTAGGCGCCCTTCTCTGAAGCGACGATCATCGAAGCGCCCATGCCCTGACCTGTTTCAACATACCATGCCTGCCCGGCGGGGTCGAGCGCGGCGGCTTTCCACAGCGCGAGTTCTTTCTTGTGCGTACCCGAATCATCGCCGCGGGTGATGAATTCTGCGCCTGCGTTGAAGATGGCAGTGAAGGCTTCGGCGGCGGTTGCCATGCCCTTAATGCCAGCAGGGTCGGCGGCGGGGCCAACGATCACGAAGTCGTTGTGCATCACGAGGAAGCGGTCAACGCCGTGACCTGCTTCCATGAAAGTCACTTCCGAAGCGGGTGCGTGGACGAGCAGCACATCAGCATTGCCTTCTTCGCCCATCTTCATCGCTTCACCCGAGCCGACGGCAATCGTCTGTACGGTGTAGCCGCTTTGTTCTTCGAACAGCGGCACGAGCACATCCAGCAAACCAGAGTCCTGTGTGGAGGTGGTGGTGGCGAGGATGATGTTCGGGTTGGCGGGCGCGGCGGCTTCAGTCGGCGCTTCTGTTGGGGCTTCAGTAGCGGGCACTTCGGTGGCAACCGGCTCGGGTGCAGGAGCCTCTGTGGGGGCGGGGGATGCGCATGCGCTCACCATCAAGGCAAGCGCCAGCATCAAGGTCAAAAAGAGGTTACGGGTTGTGTGTTTCATGTTCCATCCTTTATATAAATTTTTTTATTAAGTATAAACTTAATTGAAATGACAAAATAAAAAATCAGAGTCTCACCAGTTCGCCGCTATGTTTTGAGCTATAGCCCGTCAATGTGGTCAGCATCTCACGGAAATTTTTTGTCTGGATGTATTCGAGCAGCAGGTTGAGATTCTGCTCCTGCTCGCGCGGCAGGACGAGATCGTAGCGTTCTTCAAAGAGCGGGATGAAATCCAATCCATTTTGATGCGCCGCCGCTTGCAACCCAAGTGACACATCCACCTTGTTTTGGGCGACTAAGTTCGCCGCTTCACTATGTGTTTTTACTTGATTCTCGTACCCCGAAATTTGCTCCACTGGAACCTTATGCTTGCGCAATTCAGCATCCAGCCATAAGCGTGTGCCCGAACCAGCATTGCGATTCGCAAAACGGATATTCGGGTTGGCTATATCTGAGATATTCCTGATGCCCTTCGGATTTCCGCTTGCGATCATCAAGCCCTGAGTGCGATACGCGAGGGTGATCACCTCCACATCGCGGTCTGGGAAGAGACGTTTGACAAAGGGTGTGTTGTATTCACCGTTGACATCCAACAGGTGCGAACCGCTGATCTGACACAGTCCCTGCCGCAGGTTCACCAACCCATCCAACGAACCGACGGGCAGGCTGAGCAAATTGACATGCTTTGCCAAATACTCGGTCACGTTCTCGAGGGCGATATCGTGACTGCCAGAAAAGATGACCGAAGGTTTCTTACTCTTGGGTAGGATGATCTCCTGCACGAGCAATGCATCCGCTTTGGCGCGGTAGAACTTCTCCATCACCTTACCCGTGCGGCGCACTTCGCTGATCTCGATCAAGCCCGCAGATTCCAATGCCAGGATGTGGTGCCGTACCCACGCGGGTGACTGCTTCAAGGTCCGCGCGAGATGCGTAAGCGTGGCAGGAGCAGCCATCAGCAGACGCAAAATATCCATGCGGCGTGAATCCGCCAGCAGTTTGATCTTGTCGAAGGAGTTGATGGGTGAGATTGTTTTCATCTATGGCATAAGGGAAAACTTAACGGTGAGTCTAAAAGAAAAAATGAGATGAGTCAAGCATAATTTTTATTTGACATGCCCTATCCGCTATGTTATAAAAAAGAACAAATTTGTGATTCTGTACTCATCCAGAGAGGTTGAGGGAACGGCCCTGTGAAGCCTCGGCAACCGTTTAAGCGGTGCCAATTCCGTCGTAAGGATAATTTCCCTACGGAAGATGAGAGTTGCGTGTGTTGAATACCGCCTCTCATGTGGAGAGGCTTTTTTTATTAAGTTTGGAGTTGAAAATGGAAATCGGCGAAACAATTTACGTGACCACCCGCGAGGAATTCCGCACGTGGTTGGAAGAGAATTACAAGACCAGCAAAGAGATCTGGTTGATTCAATACAAAAAGGTGACGAAGAAGCCATCCATCCCTTATGCGGATGCGGTGGAGGAAGCCATCTGCTTTGGCTGGATCGACGGCTTCGAAAAAGGCATGGACGGCGACCGTTATGCCACCCGTTTTACGCGTCGCAGGCAGAAATCGAATTGGACGGATACCAATATCGAGCGCGCCCGCAGGATGATCGAAGAAGGCAAAATGACCGAGGCTGGGCGGACGTTTTTGCCAAAGGGTATCTAAAGCGTGCAGGAATTCAGATGTGAAGCTATATGAACGAAAAAATAACGATCTCCATCGCTTCTGTGGACGACGCACATGCCATTTCAAGATTGAACCTGCTCTTCAACGAAGCAGACGAATCCGCCGAAAACATCGCCGCTCGCATGAGTGACCCGAACTGTGTGGAAACGGTCATCCTTGCCAAAGTTGTAGATGAAGCCGTTGGATTTGCCCTCGTGCGTGTGGTGCCCAGCGTTTTATACGCCGCCCCTCACACCGAGTTGACCGAGTTGTATGTAATGGAAGAATTCCGTCAGCAAGGCATTGCAAGTGACTTGATTGCCTTCGCTGAGCAAGTCGCTGTTCAAAAAGGTGCGCGAAGCATCCTTGTGCAAACGGGTGATGATAATTTGTCCGCGCTGGCGCTTTATAAAAAACATGGTTATGAAGAGTATGATCTTACACTGAAGAAAAAACTTTTCTGATAATCCAGTTCATCTGAGTTTATCTGTGGTAAAAAAAACGATAAGGAAAAAATAATTAATGAAACGACAATACACCAACCGCCGTTACCTCGACGCGCTCGAAAAGAAAGTCCTTGTTTTCGATGGCGCGATGGGCACGAGCCTGCAATTGCAAAACCTGACTGCCGAACATTTCGGTGGCGAACAATACAACGGATGTAATGACTATCTCGTCATCTCGTATCCCGAAGCCGTGGAAAAAGTCCATCGTTCCTTCCTCGAAGCGGGTGTGGATGTGCTCGAAACGGATACATTCCGCTCGAACCGTCTCACAATGGTGGAATATGGCTTGCAGGATCGCATCATCGAAATTAACGTTGCTGCTGCGAGCCTCGCTCGCAAAGTGGCGGATGAATTCGCCGCGAAGACCGGTCAGCCGCGTTTTGTTGCGGGTTCGATCGGTCCGTCTGGCAAACTGCCATCCACAAATGACCCTGAACTCTCGAACGTCAAATACGATGAACTCATCGACACTTTCCGCGAACAAGCTGTCGGTCTCATTCAAGGCGGCGTCGATCTGCTGCTCATCGAAACCTCGCAGGATATTCTCGAAGTCAAAGCCGCCATCACGGGTATTCACAAAGCTTTCAGCGAAACGAATGTCTACTTGCCGATTCAGGCTCAGGTCACGCTGGATACGACCGGTCGCATGCTGCTTGGCACTGACATCAACGCATCCCTCACCATCCTTGAAGGCATGGGTATCGACGTCATCGGTCTTAACTGCTCCACGGGTCCTGAACACATGCGCGAACCGATCCGCTTCCTTGGTGAAAATTCCACGCTGCCCGTTTCATGTATTCCCAACGCGGGTCTGCCGCTCAATGTGGACGGGCAAGCGGTCTATCCGCTTGAGCCCGAACCGTATGCGAATGATATGTACGAGTTTGTGACCAAGCACAACGTCCGCGTCGTTGGTGGATGTTGTGGCACAACTCCTGCGCATCTCAAGTTGTTGGTGGATAAACTCTCCAATTACCAATTGCCAATCGACAAAACCCCGCTTCGCTCCACGCCTCAGCTTGCTTCTGCCATGTCAGCGATTGCCATGCGACAGGACCCTGCCCCGACCTTGCTTGGCGAGCGCTGCAATGCGCAAGGGTCGCGCAAGTTCAAGCGTTTGCTGCTCGAAGAAGATTATGATGGCATCCTCGACATTGCCCGTGAACAAGTGGCAGGCGGCGCACATGCGCTCGATATTTCCGTCGCCGTCACCGAACGCGCGGATGAAGGCGAGCAGATGCGCAAGGTCGTGAAGAAATTGCAAATGGGCGTGGACGTTCCGCTTGTGATCGACACCACGGAAGTGGACGTGCTTGAAATCGCATTGCAAACCGCACCTGGACGTTGTCTCATCAACTCCACGCATCTTGAAGCGGGTCGTGAAAAAGCCGATAAGATATTCGCACTTGCCAAGAAATACAATGCCGCCGTCATCGTGTTGACGATTGACGAAAATGGCATGGCGAAGACCGCGCAACGCAAATATGAAGTTGCTCAACGCATTTACGATATCGCTGTCAATGATCACGGACTCAAACCTGAAGACCTCGTCTTCGACGACTTGACCTTCACCCTCGCCACCGGCGACGTTGAATTTGTTGACTCTGCCAAAGAAACCATCGAAGGTATTCGCCTCATTAAACAAAAGTTACCTGGTGTGATGACCTCACTCGGCGTGAGCAACCTCTCGTTCGGTTTCGCGCCGCAAGCTCGCCCTCCGCTCAACTCGGTCATGCTGTATTACTGTGTCCAATCAGGCTTGGACATGGCAATTGTCAACGCCGCGCATGTGGTGCCCTACGCCGAGATCGGCTCTGAAGAACGCGAACTATGCGAAGACCTGATCTTCAATCGCCGCGAAGATGCCTTACAGCGTTTCATTCAGCATTTTGAGAACGTCGAAGTTTCCACTGAATCCAATGTCTCTGACCCGACCGAAGGCATGACCTCCGAACAGCGCCTGCATTGGAAGATCCTGCACCGCGTCAAGAAAGGTGTTGAAGCTGATATTGATGAGATCATCAACCGTGAGACGACGAATACGAAGCACGAAGTCGCCGTTCATACATTGAATAATGTTTTGCTCCCCGCCATGAAAGAAGTCGGTGACAAGTTCGGCGCGGGTGAATTGATCCTGCCCTTCGTGCTGCAATCCGCTGAAACGATGAAGAAGACCGTTTCTCATCTTGAAAATTATCTCGAAAAAGTGGAAGGTGTCACCAAGGGAACTGTCGTCATCGCGACTGTCTACGGCGATGTGCATGACATCGGTAAAAATTTAGTGAAGACCATTCTCGCTAATAATGGCTACACCGTCATTGACCTCGGCAAGCAAGTCCCCGCCGAAACGATCATCACTGAATCGGTGAAAGCGAACGCCACTGCGATTGGTTTGTCTGCGTTGCTCGTGTCCACTTCCAAGCAGATGCCACTGATCGTCAACGAAATGCAGCGCCGTGGACATAAGATCCCCATCCTGATTGGCGGCGCGGCGATCAATCGCCGCTTTGGTCGCCGCATCCTCTTCACCGAAGATGGCGAAGCCTACGAGCCAGGCGTCTTCTATTGTAAGGATGCCTTCGAAGGTTTGGACACGATGGATGCACTGATCGACCCCAACCGCAAACCTGCCATGCTCGAAAAGCTCCGCAAAGATGCGGATATGGAAATGAACCGCGCTTCGCAGACTCCTGACCACCGCAAAATCGAAGGCACGCGTTCGAACATTGTCCCCGCGCCGATTGCTGTACCTGCTAAACTTGGTCAACGTATCGTCAAAGATATGCCGCTTGAAATGGTTTTGAAACACCTCAACATGAACGAGTTATATCGTCTTTCATGGGGCGCGAAAAATTCGCATGGCAAGGAATGGGAAAAGCTCAAAGCCGAGTTTGATGCCCGCCTCGCCAAAATGACCAAGGATGCGCTCAAAGAAGGCTGGATCAAACCGCAAGCTGTGTACGGCTACTTCGCCTGTCAAGCTGATGGCGATGACCTCATCATTTACGAGGACGCTGAAAATAAAAAAGAGATCGCGCGCTTCAACTTCCCGCGCCAGCCCTACGACGATCATCTCGCACTTTCAGATTACTACGCCTCCGTTGAGTCGGGGCAATTGGATGTGGTCGCGCTTCAAGTCGTGACTGTGGGTCAGGCCGCCAGCGACAAATTCGACAAGTTCCAAGCCGCCAACGACTACACCGAAGCCTACTTTGTACACGGTCTCGCCGTCCAAGCCGCCGAAGCGACCGCGAACTATCTCCACGAACACATTCGCCGTGAGCTCGGTCTCGCTGAAGAACAAGGCAAACGCTACTCGTGGGGTTACCCTGCCATCCCTGACCTCGAAGATCACTTCAAGGTCTTCAAACTGTTGCCTGCCGCTGAAAGTGAACTTGGCATGACCCTCTCCGTGTCGGGACAGTTAATCCCCGAACAGTCCACCGCCGCCATCATCGTCCACCACAAAGATGCGAAATACTATGCGGTAGGGGAGAGCCGCGTCGAGCAGTTGATGAAGTAAAAAATCTTGCAGGGGAAGGAGAAATGCTTTACGTTTCTCCTTCCCCAATCAATTAAGTTAAACTTACTGTATGAAAAGCTCCCTGCAAACAACATTCAAAATTTGGATCGGTTTGACCTTGCTGGTCATTGCGAGCCTGCTTGCCATCTATCTCCGCAATGGGATGGTAGGCATCAACCTGTTCATTCAACAATGGCCCCTTTCCAACCTGTTTGTGACGCTGGCCTCAACAGCCATTACATGGCTGCTGGCAGGCGCGTTGCTGTACCTGCTTGCGAATGAAAAAATAAACAAGGAGAACGTCTGGCTGACTGCTGGCTTTTTTCTTGTCATGTTCGTCTACCTCAATATCCTGCGTGAACGCTTCCGCTATGGTGACTATCACTATTATCTCGAAGCCGCCATCGCCCTCTCCAACGGGCAACCCCTCCCTGACACCTATCTCTATCTTCCCCTTTGGGCGACCTTGCTTCAATTCATCGTTTCTCTTGGTGATCAAGGCGTGATGATCGTCCTCTGGATTCTCAACATCATCGCCCTCGCTGCTTTTTACTTCTTACTTATCACTGTTCTGCAACGATACAACTTCTCGCACCACCTTTCGGTCATTGTTGCGGTTCTTTTCCTGCTCATAAACACCCCCCTCATGCGGACATTGGGATTCATCCAAGTCAACCTGCTGACTCTCGACTTGATCCTGCTCAGCCTCCTCGTCTACCCGAAAAATACGCTTCTCTCCGCGCTGACACTTGCCCTTGCCGTCCATTTGAAGACTTCTCCCGCTGTGATCGTGCTCGCCTTCCTGCTTGAATTCAACTGGAAGTGGCTGTTCTGGTTTGCTGTGAGTTTTCTTGCGATCGGCATCTTTCCGATCGCCGTCAACGGCATTGATGTATATTTCCAATACGTCAACAACGCCGTTCTGCTTACCCAAATTCCCGATACGAACTTTCACGATACTTCCTTCGACTCCTTCCTGCGGTTTCTCAATCCCTTCTTCGGGATTCAAATCACCCAAACCCGCATCATGGTTCTGGTTGCCAAAGTCATCCTGTTGATCGCAACAATCTTTGTCATGGTGCAAAACATCCGCGAGCGATCCTTCTCAAAGGAGAATCGCCTGCTCAACGCCATGCCTCCCTTGTTCGTATTCATGACCCTCGGCTCACCCATCGTCTGGGACCATCACGGCATCTTCGTCACACTTGCATTCCTGTTGCTGCTCAAACGCATCGACACCCCCGCACATTGGATGATCTTCCTCTCCATCTACTTCTTCCAATTCATGCTGCCCTCCTTCGACTTCTTCCCCTGGTCCTACGGACGCCTCTTTGCGCCAATGATCGCGCTCTGGCTGATGTACGTCACACGGGAGAACAAAGAGCCTTCGCCCTTCATCACCTCCGCCAATCAATCGCTTGCAAGGCTTTCAAATTAAAAACAACCATGATCCCTTGGTGTCCTTTGTGACCTTTGTGTTTGATGGTTTTTATAACTCATGAAAAAACATCTCCCTGCCATCCTCCTCACCTGCCTCTTCATTGCAGGCTTGCTCACCTTCAACCGCTACGGTGAAAGCTGGGATGATCTTTCCCTGCAAAAATACGCCGCGAAATCACTTAACGCCTACACCACCTTCCCGCAAGAAGGCATCGTCAACATCGGGCGCGACGACCTCGGCTTTTACGGTCCCTTCTTCGTCATGCTCGCGGATGTGCTCTCCAAATTCCTCAGCGCCGTCCTCCCATTTTCCCTGCCCGACCTGCGCCATCTCGTTTATTACCTCATTTACTTCGCGGGCGTACTCGCCTTCCACTCCATCGCCAAACGCTGGCTGAGCGACCTCCCTGCCCTCGGCGCAACCCTGCTTTTCGCCGCGCAACCCGTTTTTTGGGGGCACGCTTTCATCAACCCAAAAGATACCCCTTTTCTTTCCCTCTTTCTTCTTTCCATTTCTTTTGGGATGCGAGCCTTTGACTCGCTCCAAACGACCCCACCCACTGAGCAAAATCCACGCTCCAAGCGGACTCTCACGCTTCTGACCACGCTCTGGCTTGTTTCTGTCTTCGGATTGTTTCTCTTCACCCAAGCCATTCACTCCTACATCGAAACGCTCGTCCTCTCGGCACAGGCTGGTAACACCAACCTATTCTCACTGATCGCCAAGAACATCACTGAAGTCCCTGCTGAAACTTATACCCAACGCTACTTCATCCTCTTCCTCCAACTCCGCACGTATTACTTTTTACTTATTACCGCCCTTTTACTTTTTACTTTTTACCGCATCAATCACCAATTACTACTTACCTTATTTGCAGTTCTCATTCCTGCAATTCTCCTCGGCTTCACCACCTCCACACGCATCATCGGACCATTTGCTGGAGTGCTTGTTGCGTATTACGCTCTGCGCACAAAAGGCAGGCAAGCTATCCCTGCGTTGACGTTGTATGCCGTGATCGCGCTCATTGCAACCTACATTTCCTGGCCCTACTTGTGGATGAATCCCATTCCGAACTTCTTCAACAGCCTGCGTGAGATGTCCCTTTACCCGTGGGCGGGACTTGTGCTTTTCAATGGTTCTGCCTACTCGAGCACAGACCTGCCCCTTTCATATCTTCCTGTTCTGCTGCTGATCCAACTGACGGAACCCGTCTGGGCGTTGTCCATTGTTGGATGGATAGTGGCAATCGTCAGCGCGGAGAAGAAGCGCGGATTGGTCGAGTTGTCGCTGTTGTGGTTCTTCATCCCGTTCATCGCATTCATCGTTTTTCGCATCGCGTTGTACGATAACTTCCGCCAGATATTCTTCATCCTGCCGCCGATATTTTTGATGGCGGGCGTTGCGTTGGAAGCGATAAAAAAAGTAAAATGGCAGGCTGCGTTAATTGTGATATGTTTACTGCCAAGCCTGTTTGGGATTGTGTCGCTGCATCCGTATGAATATATGTACTACAACAGTTTTGTCGGCGGCGTGAGCGGTGCGGAGGGACGTTTCGAGACCGATTACTGGTCGACTTCTTTTCGCGAGGCGGCGGATTATGTGAACGAGAATGCTTCGCCGAATGCTAATATTTGGGTGGAGGGACCCGACCAGACATTTGCGTTGTTCCTGCGCGAAGACTTAAAGGTATATTCGTCGGGTGAGGTGGAACGTGCAGAACAGTATGAATATGTGGTCACTATTACACGTTATAACTTTGATGAGACTGTGTATCCCGAAGCAGAGATTGTTCATAAGATCATGCGCGGTGATGCGGCCTTAACTGTGATAAAAAAACCTTGAAAGAGAAACCATGAACCTTCTTGAAATCCTGAATCAAAAAACACTGGTCGCCGATGGTGCAATGGGAACCATGCTCCACACGCGCGGCATTGACTTTGACAAATGCTTCGACGAACTCAACCTTACCAGCCCCGCCGCCGTTGCGGACATTCACCGCGAGTACATCGAAGCGGGCGCGGAGTTGATCATCACCAACACTTTTGGCGCGAACCGCTACAAGTTGAGCAAACACGGCTTGCAGGATGATGTTGCTGAGATCAACCGCGCAGGCGTGGAACTTGCCAAACGTGTGGTCGCTGCGTCTTTCAAGGAAGTCCTAATCGCGGGGGATGTTGGTCCGCTGGGGGTGAGAATCGCTCCCTATGGCAGAGTCAAACTCGAAGAGGCACGCGAAGCGTTTGCGGAGCAGATCCGCGCGTTGGCAGAAGCAGGCGCAGACCTCATCGTCATCGAAACCATGAGCGACCTCTACGAAGTGGGCGAAGCCATCAAAGCCGCCAAAGAAGTTTGCTCGCTGCCTGTGGTCGCCTCCGTGACCTTCACCCGTGATGATCGCACGTTGCTCGGCGACGACCCTGCCAAAGTGGCGCGCCGTGTTTCCGATGCAGGCGCGGATGTCATCGGCGTAAATTGCTCGGGCGGACCTTCGCAGTTGTTGCGTATTTTGAAGCAAATGCGTCAGGCTGTTCCTGCTGGAAAATTCTGGGTCAAGCCGAATGCGGGCTGGCCCGAACAAGTCAGCGGACGGATTATGTATCCCGCCGATGCAGATTACTTTGGCGAGTACGCACTGCAATTCCGTGAAGCGGGCGCGGTGATTGTCGGTGGTTGCTGCGGGACAACCCCGCAACACATCACTGCCATGAAGAAAGCATTGGAAGCGACGCCTCCCGCTCCCGTTGCGGATATTTCCATTGCGGACGATGACGAAATTACCGCCGAACCTGCCGAGAAGCCCACCCAACTTGCTCAACGCCTTGCGGATGGAAAATTCTCCATCTGCGTTGAGATGGATCCGCCGCGCGGACTTTCGACTCACAAACTTTTGGCTGGCGCATCCCTGTTGCACGACTCAGGCGCGGATGTGATCAACGTTGCCGACAGCCCGATGGCGCGCATGCGCATGTCCGCGTGGGCGGTGTGTGATGTCGTTCAGCGCCAGATCGGTGTGGAGACCACCATTCACTTCCCAACTCGTGGTCGCAACCTGCTCCGCGTGCAAGGCGACTTGCTCGCCGCGCATGCGCTTGGCATCCGCAACATCTTCGTTGTCATGGGCGACCCAACCTCGATTGGCGATTACCCTGAAGCAACCGATAACTACGACCTCGTCCCGTCAGGTCTCATCAAACTTATCAAGCAAGGCTTCAACATGGGTGTGGATCATTCGGGCACAAGCATTGGTCAGCCGACCAATTTCTTTGTCGGCGCGGCGCTCAACCTTTGCCCGCAAGACATGGACACTGAAGTGAAGAACCTCCGCCGCAAGATCAATGTAGGCGCAGACTTCTTCCTCACCCAGCCCATCTACCGCGCCGACGACGGACCAAAACTCATCGAAGCCTACGAAGCGAAGCATGGCAAACTCGACAAGCCCATCCTTGCAGGCATCCTGCCGTTGGTCAGTGCGCGCCACGCCAGTTTCCTCCACAATGAAGTCCCTGGCGTCTTCATCCCAGACGAAGATCGCCAGCGCATCACCGACGCGGGTGAACACGGCGCAAAGGTTGGCGTGGAGCTTGCCGTCGAACTTATTCAGGGCATAAAAGGCTGGGCAAGCGGCATTTACATGATGCCGCAATTCCACCGCTACGACATGGCGTCCGAGATCATCGTCGCCGTCAAATAAATCACAGCCGCAGAAATGCGGCTGTCTTCTTTTATAATCAACGGTATGAAATTCCCCCGCATTTTTTTTAGCTTTTTGATTGGCTTCGCCGCCAGCCTCTTCCTCGCCCTGACCTTCTTCGGTTATTCGACCTTTGACTCCCCCATAGATCGCCTCTTTCTCCTTCTCGTGCCTGCTCTTGCCATCGGGCTGACTCTCCACCAAGCCTTTCCCTCCCTCTCCGCATGGATGCAGCGCATCCGCACCCAGTTCACTATTCTCTATTACCTTTTGGGTTTTCTCTTTGCCCTCAAACTCACCTACGGACTGGTCGGTTACCTGCAAGCTCCGCTCCGCACCCCGTACAACATGGCGCTGTTCACGGCAATCTCCATCACCCTCGGCAGCGTGATCGGATATTATCTTTTCCAACGCGCTGCGAATTCCATTCTCAACAATAGCTTTCTGAGTAAACCGCTGAATATTTTGCTCGTCCTCATTCTCCCCGTCTTTTCGGCTGCTATCATTTACGGAAGCGCCCAATTCCCTTCCATGTTCGTCTGGGAGTACATCACTGTCCCGCAAAAATGGACGGCATTGTTTTTCATTGTCGCCATCTCAGCAGGCGTGTGGAGTCTTGCTCTTTTAGAAAAAATTGAGCAAAGTGCATTTTTTGAGAAACTTGCACAAACCCGCTTTTTTCATTTCCTGTCAGAAAACCTGCCCGGACTCTACGCAGGCGGCATGTTCTTCATCGTGCAAGCCATCCTCGCCCGTGCCATCAACCACCCCGCACTGACCTATAACACCGTCCTCTTCGAAGCGGATGCAGGTCCGTGGATGGAAATCCTTGCCAGCCCCGCGGGCGGCTCGGTTGGACGCGCCGTACATCCGCTCAGTGTGATCACCATCCGCCCGCTGATTCGACTCGTTGCAGGCATCATGGGCGAACACTACGCCCTCGGCGGAATGCTCGTCACCTCGGCAATTGCGGGCTTGTGCGTATTCATGATTTGGTTCTTCGTCAAACGCGCCACGGACTCCAAAACCTACGCCTTTCTTTTTTCAGTAATGCTAGGTTCCACATCCACGCACCTGCTCTTCGGCTCGCTGACCGAAAATTACATCTTCGGCGCGGCGTCGCTGATTTTCTTCTTCCTACTGATTCAAAAAGACGAAACCCGCTTCTTGGTTCTTGTCCCTGCTGGTTTGTTGCTCTTTGGCATCACCATCACCAATATTGTACAAGGCATCATCGGCTTGTTCTTCAATAAGTTCGGTTTTCGCCGCCTCATCCAATACGGCGTGACCGTCCTTGCTTTTGGTATTCTGCTGACCGTTCTAGTAAGTGTATTCAACCCTGGGACACAAGGCTTGTTCTTCATCCCTGCCGATATTACCTTTGAAATGAATTTCGTTTCATCCAATCAAGGCAGCCTCTCTGACCCAATGCGCCTGTCTGAGCCTGCTTCCATCACGCGCAAGTTGCAAGTCGTCACCCGTTCCGTTTTGTTGTATGGAGTTGTCGCACCTCAACCATTGGATGTCATCTCCGAAAAACCACCCTTCCCAACGATCGACTTGAAGACCTATGATGTCCGCACCAAAGCCATCGCCTCATACAAGGGACTGGCGAACCTGCCTCTAACCATCTGGCTGATCCTCCTCTCAAGCGGATTTTTGCTCTTCCTCAAAAATATCCGCACATCCCAACATACCCCGCTAATGTTGGGTTTTCTCGGCGTGATTGCGTTCAACTTTCTCCTGCACCTTTTTTACGGCACAGAGATATTCCTTTATACATCCTACTGGGTGTATGCTTTCGTATTATTTCTTGCGCTGGCATTCTCCGAGTATGCGCACAAAATCTGGTTGCAATGGGGATTGGCAGTTATCGTACTTGTATTCATGATGAATAATTACTGGTTCATTTTCACCATTCAAAAGGCGCTCGCGCCGTTCTATGCAGCGATACCGTAGCGGAAAAGGGTAAAATAATCTCATGCTCCTCACTATTGATATTGGCAACACCAACCTCACGCTCGGCTTATACGAAGGTGATAAACTCGGCGCACATTGGCGTCTCGCCACCGACCACAACCGCATGCCCGATGAATACGGCTTGCAGTTGCTCGGTCTATTGCAGAATGCAGGCAAAACATTGGGGGATATCAAAGGCATTTCGCTCGCATCCGTTGTCCCGCCGTTGACGGGGCGTGTGGTGCAAGCCTGTCGCGAATATCTCAAACAGGAACCACTTGTGGTGGATGCGGGCATTAAGACGGGCATCAAGATCCGCTATGAAGACCCGAAAGCCGTCGGTGCAGACCGCGTGTGCGATGCTGTCGCGGTGATGAAACTCTACGGTGGTCCCGCCTGTGTCGTGGACTTTGGTACGGCAACCACTTTCAATGCTGTCACCAAAGACGGCGAATATCTCGGCGGGGCAATCACCGCAGGCATCAACCTCGCCGCCGAAGCGCTCTACACACGCGCCGCGAAACTTCCGCGCATTGATTTGCAAGTGCCGCCCTCCGTCATCGGGCGCAACACTGTCCATGCGATGCAATCGGGGCTGCTGTTTGGATATGTGAGTATGGTTGAGGGCATGGTGGCAAGATTCAGGTCTGAACTGGGAAGCGACATGAAAGTCGTTACCACCGGCGGGCTGGCGGAAGTTGTCGCCAAAGAGACGAAGGTCATCAATGTCATCGCCCCGTGGCTGACACTCGAGGGTTTGCGCATCATCTGGGAACTTAATCGCTAAAACGCAAGAGGAGCACGCTGACCAGCACGAACAGGCTGCCGATCAACTGCGCGCCCGTCAGCACTTCGCTCAGGAAAAGATACGCCCACACAGCAGTGAATGCAGGTTCGAGGGTGGCGATCAGGTTTGCCGTGGTGGGGGAAAGATAGCGGATACTCAACGAGTACAGCCCAAACCCGCCCAGGGTGGGAACCACGCCAAGAAAGAACAAAATGCCCCAGCCCGAAATTGAATCTCCGAGCCAAAGCATATCGGCAAACAGCGGTTTGTGGGTAATGAACAAGTCACTCCCGATATTGAAGAAAAATAAAAATACGGTCGCCCACGCAAAACTGTAGAGCAACGCCGTCCATGAGTCGATGTGCCTGTCTGCGGCGGCTTTGCCTTGCAGGTTGTAGACGGCGAACATCAACCCCGTTAACAGCCCAAAGATGATTCCCAGCGGGTTGAGCTTCCATGTTGCGATGTCATATGCGCCCGAAACGAAAATGATTCCCGCAATACTCAATAAAATGGAGAGAATCTTGATGCCGCTGAACGTTTCTTTGTGGATAATGCGGCTCAGGAGCGCAGTCATTGCAGGCGAGGAAAATGCCATTACTGTAGCAACAGCCGCCCCGTTGTATTGAACCGAAAGCGTCCACATCGAATTGAACAGTGCAACGACCAATCCATATACGATCATGAAATTCCAGTGCGTGCGGTCGAGATGCAAAAGACGGCGGCTGAAGATCAGCAGCCCCGCCAGCATTCCGAACGAAACAAACAAGTCGCGCCAGAATGCCAGCACCAGCGAAGGCAGTTGGTAGGTGATGTTGAGATAGCTGATGAAAATGGCGGTGGTGGACCAGATGATGGTTGCTGTAAGCGCGATGATGAATCCGCGAGGTTTTTTTGTCATTGGTTCTCCAAAAAAGACAGTGCCATGTAAGGTGACTGTCTTTTGGTGTGCATCTCAATGGGTGAGTAGGGCTTGATAAAACAAAACCGCCTCTTGCGAAGCGGTCATTTGTGCCCCCACGGGAATTCGAATCCCGGTTTAAGCCTTGAGAGGGCTTCGTCCTGGGCCACTAGACGATGGGGGCTTGAGCGGGCTGTATTCTATCACCGCGAATTTGAAACGTCAACAAAAACATGAAGCTCCTTCGGTCCATGCACGCCGATGGTCAGTGTCATTTCGATGTCAGCAGTGCGTGAAGGTCCCGTGATGAAGACGGCATTTTTATTTTGGATCAACGGCATCGCATCGGGCAGGGATGGCAGGATGTCACTGGATTTTAAGACTGCGATGTGGATTTCGGGCAGCAGCGAGCCCAGCAGTTCTTCATCCGCTTCGAGGATCGACCCCGTATCTGCCAGCCCAACCCGAGCCTTTGTCACGCCGACGGTGATTCCAGGGTCGGCTTCATAGGTGACGTCAATGCCCGCGTTGCGCAAGAGAGTTTCATCAAGGACGCTGGGTTGCAGGTGGATTTTAGTACTGTCTCTCGATACGAGATATTCGATAATCGATTGGGTGACGTTATCCGTTTGGTAGACGTTGCCAGAGAGGGCGACGAGTTCAGTGATGAATTGTTCTTGCAAGTTGACAGGTTTGAAGGTTGAAACGTTGGGAGGTTGTTGATCATTATCGGGTACATTTTGCCGCTCGACTTTCCTATTCACCATTTCCGACTTCCCATTCCCGAATCTCTCGCGAAACGTCTTCCCCGCGAATCGTGGCAGATCTTTGCTGTAACCCCATCCTGTGAATGCGGGCAGACGCATCCACTGCGAGCGAGGGGAGAGGATGAAACTTCCAAAGGAGGCAAATTTTTGAGAGAGGGCAAACAGCTTCGGCTGAGTCGCGAGGCGGGCGAATGCCTTCAAAAAAAACCTCGTTGACCACATCAATCCTGCTCCATCGTCCATCGTCTGGCGTCCATCGTCTTTGAGGCTTTGCCCCGCCCGCACACGAGTCAACAGCTTCGGCAGATCAATATCCACGGGACAGGCGTCTTTGCACGCGCCGCACAGGGACGAGGCTTGTGCGAGTTGGACGTAGTTTTCGCCGAGCAAGCCAGGGGAGATGACGCTGCCGATCGGACCAGGGTATGGCGCGATGGAGAGGTCGCGCCCGATATAGGCGTGACCGCTCAGTTCACGGAAGATGGGGCAGGCGTTAAGGCACGCGCCGCAGCGGATGCAGTAGAGCGATTCTTTGAGCGGCGAGTTGCGCAGTTTGCTGCGTCCGTTGTCGAGGATGATGAGGTGGCGGGTTTGGTTTGGTTGCGGGGTGTGCAACAGTTGGGTATAGACGGTGAGTTTTTGCCCTGTGGCAGAACGCGGCAGAAGTGAGAGCATCAGCGCAAGGTCATTGAGGTTGGGGACGAGACGTTCCATGCCCATCAGTGCGATGTGCGTTTTTGGCAGGGTGGTGACCATGCGCCCGTTGCCTTCATTAGTGACGATGCAGACCGCGCCCGTTTCTGCCACGCCAAAGTTGACGCCGCTCAAGCCGATGTCGGCGGTGAGAAAGACTTCGCGCAGAACGTTGCGGGCGGTGGCGGTGAGGGTTGGGATGTCTTCGGTGTAGGGGATGCCAAGTTTTTCGTGAAAGAGTTGCGCGACTTGTTCTTTTTTGAGGTGCGCGGCGGGGGTGATGATGTGACTCGGTTTTTCTTTGCGCAGTTGCACAATGTATTCGCCGAGGTCGGTTTCGACGACGTTGATGCCGTGTTTTTCGAGATGATGGTTCAGTTCGATCTCTTCGCTGACCATGCTTTTGGATTTGGCGATGAGCGGTTTTCGAGATTCGATATTCGAAATTCGTAATACGATCTCGATGGCTTCGTTGGCATCTTTGGCGCGGTGGACGATGACGCCGTTGGCTTCGTTCTTGGCGATGAATTGGTGTAGGTATTCGTCGAGATGTTCGATCACATCCGCCCGGATGTTGTGCGCGCGTTGACGCCGCTCGCGCCAGTCGGGAATCGATTCAAATGCGGCGGCGCGCCCTTTCAGGCGGCGCTCGGTGTTGGCATCTAACGCGGCTTGAAGAGTTTGGTTATTAATCGATTCAACGATTCTTTGACGGAATGTACCCATGATGTTTCCTGTTGAATTTTCTGTCTTGCGTTCTCGTCGCCCCAGCGCTGACGTTTTTCCATCATGCCTTCGGCGGTCTCTTTGCGCATTTCATTGATAACCCGCATCGCTTCGTCCCGCTCCATGCCGCGCCAGCGCAGCAAACCATACGCCACTGTGCCCGTTCTGTGAATCCCAGCCGAGCAATGGATGAACAGGGAGTTGCCTTCATCCAGCAGTTGCGAGAGGTGTGGCATGGCATTCAATAAACGTTCATGTACCTCACCTTGAGGATAATTCCCATTCGGCACGGGAACCCACACCCACTCCAAGCCCGCGTTCTTGGTCTGGTTGCCGATCTTTTGCGCGAACTCGCTTTCTTTTAGCAGGGTCACCACATGCGTGCAGCCCAACTCGCGCAAGAGTTTGAAATCCCTGCCGCCAGGGCGGTGGTTGAGCGCCAGTCTCCCCTTGCCAACTTTGACGAAGTGATATTCTGAACTTTCCCTGGACATGTTTATTTCACAGCTTTGACACCGAGATACAATCCTCGACCATTTAGACCTTTAGAGTCGTAAACAGTTATCAGTCCAGCAGAATGAAAGGCGTCAAGGTAATCTTTCTCTGAAAATAGACCTAGTTCATGTCTCTCCGTGCTGTGTACAATTTTCTTCGATGTTCCGATCAAGTATTGAAATTCAATAATGGAAATGCTGCCCCTGCGTGAACTGCGACTAATGCGGACGATTTTCAAGTCATCATGATTTATGGAAATCAGGTTCACCCGCCCGACGGTCCATTGATCCTGTGAAAACCACGGCTCGACCAATAACACACCTCCCTGTGATAAATGGTCAGCCATGTTTTTGACGGCTTTTTGCAGGCGGGACTTTGTCCTGACATAACCGATGGAACTGAAAAGACAGGTAATTACATCGAACTTGCGATGAAAGCTGAAATTAACCATGTCGCCGTATTGAAATTTTATCGACGAATACTTACTCTTGGCAACAGCTATCATTTTGGTATCCAGATCGATGCCTTCAACATCATAATTCTGGTTTAAGTAATTTGCATGGGTACCCGTCCCGCAGGCAATATCGAGAAGTTTTCTCCCATTTGTTTTCTTGTGCTTCTGGATGAACTTGTTCGCTTTGGCAGCTTCACCCGCATAGTCTTTTTTCATGGAGGCATAGATTTCATCATAGTAGGTCGCCGTATTCGTAAACATATTCACCTCTGATTTAAAACTTCCGCAATGTGGATGATTTGCCGCTTCTTTCCCAGCCGATGCAGTCCGCCCGCAATATGCATGAGACAACCCGCATCCGTCACCACCAATGTAGGCGACTGACTCGCTTCGAGGTTGTATATCTTGCGCTTCAACCACTCTGCAGAGAGTTCAGGGTGTTCAACAGACATCACGCCGCCGAAGCCGCAGCACTCTTCAGCGTTTGGTAAATCCACCAGCGTTGCGCCGTGGACGTTTTGCAAAAGCATACGCGGTTGTCTGTCCACATGGATGCCGCGCAGGGTATGACAGGATGGGTGATAGGTGAGTAAACCGTCCCAGCGTGCGCCGAGGTCGGTGACGTGGAGCTTGTCCACGAGATATTCGGTAAATTCAAAGACGCGTCCCGCCAACGCCTTAGCACGCGGATGCCATTCTGCATCGCCTTCGAAGAGTTCCAAATAATTATGTCTGAAATGATGAGCGCACGACCCAGACGGTGTGACGATGTCTCCGCTTGTTTTTTCAAAAACCTTGATGGTATGTTGCGCGATGGCACGCGCATCTTTGCGGAGACCCGCATTGAATTGCGGCTGCCCGCAGCAGGTTTGGTCGGGGGCGAATTCCACATCCATGCCGAGGCGTTGAAGAATCTCCACGACGGCTTCACCAGTTTGGGGGAAGAATGAATCGGTCAGACAGGTAATGAAGAGTTGGACGGGGGGCATGGTCAGATTATACGACCAAAAAAAATCCCCCGAAGAAAAATTCTTCAGGTGATTTCACTAGCTTATTATCAAACTACCAAACTCACCAACTTGCCCTTTGCGATGATGATCTTGCGCGGCTCTTTGCCCTCCAAGTATTTCTGGACAGTTTCAGATGCCATGACCGCAGCCTTGATGTCATCTTCGCTTGCGTCGGCAGCGATTTTGACGCGGTCGCGCACCTTGCCGTTGATCTGCACTGGCAGTTCGATGACATCATCCTTCGCGGCAGCTTCATCCACAGTGGGCCACAACTGCTGGTGAATGGAATAGGGCTTGCCCAAATGCTCCGTCCACAACTCTTCGGAGATGTGCGGCGCGACAGGCGCCATCATCTTCAGGTAGATCTCCTGCGCTTCCTTCCATTCGTCCGTGCCAACTGCGCCTGCTTCATGCGCCTTGTACATTTCGTTCAGCAGTTCCATCAACGCGGAGACGATGGTGTTGAAGTCGAAATTCTCGAAGTCACGGGTCACGCGCTTCAAGGTCTGGTGAACCTTACGGCGTAGATTCTTTTTCACTTCGTCAGAAGCCGTTGGCGGCGAGGTCGGATCCGTGAACAGAGTCCACACACGGCGGATCCAGCGCGCGCTTCCTTCGATGCCGTTTGAGTCCCATGGCGCACCCATTTCCCAGCGCGCAAAGAACATGATGTACGCACGCACGGTGTCGGCGCCGTATTTGTCCACCAGAATATCAGGCGCAATGACATTGCCGCGGCTTTTGGACATCTTCTCGTTATCTTCACCCAGCACCATGCCCTGGTTGCGCAATTGCATCATCGGCTCGTTGCCTTTGGTAAAGCCCGCATCACGCAACGCCTTGTGGAAGAAGCGTGTGTACAGCAGGTGCATGGTGGCGTGTTCGATGCCGCCCGTATAGGTATCGACGGGCATCCAATAGTTGTACTCTGCATCATCGAAGGGTGCTTTGTCATACTTCGGCGACAGGTAACGCAGGTGATACCACGACGAGCACATGAATGTATCCATTGTGTCGGTCTCGCGGGTGGCGGGTCCGTTGCAGATGGGGCAGGTGGCATCCTTCCAGGTTGGGTGTAATTTCAACGGGCTTTCACCAGTCGGGCGCCATTCCACATCTTCGGGTAATTCCACGGGTAACTGCTCATCGGGGATGGGATTCCAGCCGTGCGTTTCACAATGCACCATCGGGATGGGCGCGCCCCAATACCGCTGGCGCGAGATCAACCAATCGCGGTAACGATAGTTGACCGATTCCTTGCCGATGCCTTTCCCAGCCAGCCAGTCAATGACCGCCGCAATGCCAGGGTTCTTGCGTCCCTTTTCGGTGTTGACTTTTGTGCCGTTGAACTGATCTGAGTTGACCATGACGCCTGCGCCGATGTAAGCGTTTTCTAATTCATTCGCTTCTTCCTGACCCTCGGGCCTGATCACTTCGACGATGGGCAGGTCATACTTTTTGGCAAAAGCAAAGTCACGTTCGTCATGTGCAGGGACAGCCATGATCGCGCCCGTGCCATACGACATCAGCACATAATCCGCGATCCAGATCGGGATGCGTTGTCCATTGACGGGGTTGATGGCGTAGCCGCCTGTAAACACGCCCGTCTTTTCCTTGTCCACTGCGCCGCGCTGAATGTCGGTCTGACGCGCCGCTTCGGCTTTGTATGCTTCCACAGCGGATTTCTGCTCGGGCGTGGTGATCTCGTCCAGCAGCGGATGTTCAGGTGCAAAGACCATGAAGGTTGCGCCCCACAGGGTATCTGGTCGGGTGGTGAAAACTTCAATGGTGTGGTTGCCAGTTTCCGTCTTGAAAAGAACCGAGGCGCCTTCACTACGGTCGATCCAGTTTGTTTGCAAGGTCTTCACACGTTCGGGCCAATCCAATTCATCGAAGCGCAGCAATTCATCCGCATATTTGGTGGCTTTGAAGAACCACTGGTTCAAGTCCTTTTTGATGACGGGCGTGCCGCAGCGTTCGCAGTGACGGTCGTCACCCCAGACCTGTTCGCGTGCCAGTGTGGTATTGCAGTTCGGACACCAGTCCACAGGTGACATTTTGCGATACGCCAGCCCGTTCTTGTATAACTGGATGAAGAACCACTGTGTCCACTTGTAGTATTCGGGGTCACAGGAGATGGCTTCGCGCTCCCAATCGAACATCGCGCCCATGCTGCGCAATTGTTTGCGCATGCGTTCGATGTTTTGGTAGGTGCGCTTCATCGGGTGGATGCCGTCCTTGATGGCGGCATTTTCCGCGGGCAGACCGAACGCATCGAAGCCCATCGGGAAGAGCACGTTGTAGCCCTTCATACGCATGTAGCGCGCGCGCGAATCGGACGGGGTCTTGGCATACCAGTGACCGATATGTAGGTCACCGCTGGGGTAGGGCAGCATGGTCAGCGCGTAGTGCTTGGGGCGGCGCTCATCGATCACGGAGCGGTACAACTTGTCCGCATCCCATTTTGCCTGCCATTTTTGTTCGATGCTCTTCGGGTTATACGACATATCCTTCACGGGTTTTTCTTCCTTTTCTTTTTTCGTTTCAGCCATTCTTGCCTCTGGTAAGTTTCAGGTGTCAGGTGAGAGTACACCTTATTTGCAGTTCAAGGAATCAATAGGAAGACCCGCAAGCCTGCCCAGAGCCTCGTCGAAGGGTAGGGGACCCTGCTTCCAGAAATTTCGTTTGATGTTCATGCGTGCCTCCTTTCAAGTTCGGACGATGGACGATAGAAGGTTGTGCATCGTCAATGGTCTATCGTTCATGGTCTTAAGAACAAAAAAAACCCTTCATCCACATCAGGGACGAAGAGTTCACTCCGCGGTACCACCCAGATTCGTTTGAAATTTCAAACGCTCTTTATCGCTGTAACGGGCATTCCCGGCGCTGACTACCTGCGGCATGTATCCGCGTTCACCAGTGCAGTCTCTCTTGCGAGAAGTCAGGCGAGTTCGGTCTTGATGCGCTCCCTTGGGCGCTGATGCTGGGCTTCCACCTCACTCTCCCAACTCGCTGACGGGATGACCTACTACTCCTGCTTTGACCTTTATTTTGGGCGGGATGACCCCGCCCCTAAAAATTATGGTGGACCCAGAGGGATTCGAACCCTCGACCTTCTCAATGCCATTGAGACGCGCTCCCAACTGCGCTATGGGCCCATGGTAGTTTCCGCCTTATTGTGGACCTGAGGGGATTCGAACCCCTGACCTCCTCAGTGCGATTGAGGCGCGCTCCCAACTGCGCTACAGGCCCAAATTTATAGGCGAACGCTATTCTACCTGAGGGAGGGACGGATGTCAATAAAGAACGACGCCCGAAATATTGACTGACTTTTTTCACTTGACCCTTCCCCTTGAACGTCCTACAATTCATTTTGTACGCCTCTTTTTCGACCTCAAACCTGATTCCGTTAAAAGGAGATTTCCCATGCCCGATTATTTATTCCGCGGTAACTTAGCCAAACTCGACCCCGATGTATATGAACTGACCCAGCTCGAAGCCGAACGCCAGTACCGCAAACTGATCCTCATCCCCAGCGAATCGACTGCCCCAATGGCCGTGCGTGAGACCTTGATGTCTGCCTTCCAAAATATTTACGCCGAAGGCTACCCCGATGAAGAAACGCGCTGGATGAGCGAGAACGAGATCCTCGATTACCCAGCCAGCCTTGCCAACTATCGCCGCAACGGTGACCCGCGCTACTACAAAGGCGTGGAGTATGCCAACGTGGTCGAAGCGCTTGCCCGCCGCCGTGCCGCGCAAGCCTTCGCTGCCAACGGTTTTACTGCCGATCAAATTTACGTCAATGTGCAGGCGCTTTCGGGCGGACCTGCCAACAACGCCGTGTATCAAGCCTTGCTCAGTATCGGTGACACGGTGATGGGACTCGACCTACTGCATGGCGGGCATCTCTCGCACGGCTCACCCGTCAACCGCAGCGGCAAATGGTTCAACGCGGTTCATTACTCGGTGGATGTGAACGAAAAACTTGACTACGATGCCATTCGCAAACTGGCGAACGAAGCCAAACCGAAATTGCTTATCGCGGGCTACTCATCCTATTCATGGGTTCCCGATTGGAAGAAATTCCGTGAGATCGCTGATGAAGTCGGCGCGTACCTGCTTGCGGATATCTCGCATATTGGCGGCATGGTGGCGGCGGGAGTTGTGCCTTCGCCAATTGGACATGCGCATGTAGTTATGTCCACCACGCACAAATCGTTGAATGGACCGCGCGGCGCGGTATTGCTGACCACCGATGGCGCCATTGCCAAGAAAATCGACAAAGCCGTCTTCCCCGGTGAACAGGGTGGACCGCATGTCAACGTCTTCGCTGGTTTGGCGCTGACCTTCAAACTGGCACAGACCAAGGAATTCAAAAAATTACAGTCGCAGACCGTCAAGAACGCGCAGGCAATGGCAGATCAGTTCGTCAAACGCGGACTGCGCGTACCTTTTGGCGGCACAAATTGTCACATGCTGAATGTGGATTGTTCCTCTGTCATCGGTGAAGATGGCACGAAACTCAGCGGTGACCAGGCGGCGCGGATTCTCGATATCGTTGGCATTGTTGTCAATCGCAACACCATTCCCGGTGACAAAAGCGCAGCCGCTCCTTCGGGCATCCGCCTCGGCACACCATGGCTCACCCAGCGTGGTTTCAACGAGAAGCAATCGCGCCAACTTGCCGACATCATCGCGGATGTTTTGCTGGCGTGCGCGCCGCATGCGGTGGATACCGTCCGCAAGGGCAAACAGCGCAGGGCGAAATTGGATTTTGGCGTGTTGAACGATGCCAAGTTGAAGATCCGTAAACTTTCTGAATCTGTGGGCATTGATTTCAAAGTGGAGAAGAGCGGATACCCGCACTTCTATTACATCGACGATAAAAGCAAGAGCGGTGTTTTTGAACTGAGCGGACGGCGCATTCGTCAGGTGTTGGATTATGCGGCGGCGTGCGATATGTCCGCGTTGAAGAAGGGCAAATCGGCGGTGACGACGATTGCGACTCCCAAGGGTACTGTCAAGTGCGTGCTGACTTGCGTTGACCAGAATACCTATCAACTGGAAGTGCCTGCCGCGAAGGCGGGCGTGTTTGCCGCCTGGCTGCGTGACCTTTCAGACGGGTACATGTCGTTCAACCTCGATGGCACGAAAGATTTCAGCACCAAGCGTTTGCCTGGTCCGTTCCTTGTTTCGGATGTGAAGAAGAAAAATGTAAAGCCGAGTGTGTTGGTGGTGCAGAAGCCAAACGTCAGCGTGGAAAAACCTTTCTATATCGGTATCAACTCTCCCGCAGGCAATGAAGCGGCGAAGCCTTCCTTTGTATGGAACGAAGTGGAAGGCGAACTCAAAAAGACCGCGCTGAATCAAACGCATCGCGATCTGGGCGGACGGATGGTCCCGTTTGCGGGCTGGGAAATGCCCGTGGTGTATACCTCCATTTTTGAAGAGCATCTTGCCACGCGTCAGGCGGCGGGACTGTTCGACGTTTCGCACATGGGCGCGTATGATGTGCGCGGCGCGGATGCGGCTTCGTTCCTCGATACGGTCTGCGGCAACGACTGCGGCGGGTTGATGCCCGGTGAAAGTTTGTACACGCATTTCCTCACGCCTGAAGCGGACGTGATCGACGACACGCTGGTGTATCGCCTCGGCTGGAATGATTTCCTCGTGGTGGTGAACGCCTCGAACGATGACAAGGATCGCACGTGGCTGGAAGCGGTGCGCGACGGCACGGTGCGGATCGACAACGACCGACCGTGGGCGCGGACCTACGGCTACAACGCGGAGATCCGCAACCTGCGTGACCCGAAATCTGGTTCGGCAATGCGAGTTGACATTGCGCTGCAGGGACCGAAATCCCGCGACATTTTGCTGGCGATGGGCGTGGATGATAAGACGCGCGCGCGCATCATGAAGTTGAAGCGGACGGAGTTGTGTGATGCAGTCGTCGGTGGATTCGATCTCATCGTTTCGCGCACGGGCTACACAGGCGAGAAGATGGCGTTCGAGTTGTTCGTCCACCCCGAGCGCGCCGTGGACTTTTGGCTGGTGGTGATGAAAGCTGGCGAGCCATTCGGCGTGAAGCCCATTGGCTTGGGTGCGCGTGATTCGTTGAGAACCGAAGCGGGACTTCCGTTGTACGGTCACGAGATGGGGCTGGGTTCAGGTAAATTTGACGGACGTGATCTCGGCGTTGCCGAAGGCGGATTTGGTTCGTACGTGAAGACCTACAAGCCGTGGTTCATCGGTCGCGATGCCTTCGTGGCACGTGAGCAGGAACGCAAGGGTGTGGTCATCCGCTTCCGCTTTGACGACCAGCGCGTGCGCATGGCGCATAACGGCGACCCTGTGGTCAACGCGAACGGCGAACGCATCGGCTTTGTGACCTCCTGCGCGATCGACTCGGAGCGCTTCCTGACGGGTCAAGCATTCGTGGACTTGGCATACTCGAAACTGGACACGCCGATCCTCATCCATCAAGGCGGCGTGATGGATCGTCCCGCTTCGGCGGCGAAGGTGGTGAGCAGGTTCGCGAAGTTGTAATCATTCAATACGGGTCACGGCCTATACTTGCAGGTCGTGACCCGTATTCGAGAAGGAAAATATCATGCAACAACAGCAGGCAGACGAGCAGGCAAAACGGCAGCAGGAGCGACAGAAACTGGAGCAGGAACAGGAGGAAAAACGAAAACAGCGCCAGCAAGATCAACTGAAGCTCGAACAGGAACAGAAAGAGAAACAAAAAGTGCGCCAACAGAATCAACTGCAGCTCGATCAGGAGCAGGAAGAGAAACGGAAAAAGCGTCAGCAGGAACAGCAGGAGAAGGAAAAATAAAGGCTGGTTTCGGCGGTGAAGGTGTAGTTTGGTTAATGGGACGGCATTAGGGGTGGGATGCCGTCCCATTTTTCTTACCTGATCGGTGTGACGGTTGGACTTCTCCCTGATTGGCGTAATAATCAATTCTGTCCGTTTGCCCCTCTACCCTACGGGCACGCGTCCTAAAGGAGAGGGTATTTTTTGGTTGTTGTTCACCCCCTCCGCCTACGGCACCTCCCCTTGCGAAGTACCCTGTGGGCAAATCCGACAAGTTATACTTTGAATGAATCGAAAAAAAATCTCTCAATGTCGGATTTGGAGGAGGACGGGCGGAGGCGGTTTTAGCTCCTCCCCGCTTGCCCCGAATGGGGGTTGGGAGAGGCGCGGGAGAGGTAAAATAACCAACAAGTTCTCAAATTACCAAATCGGAGTCTCCCATGCTTGAATACGTCAACCTGGATCTGGCTATACCGCAGGAGGAATACAAAAAGCGATTAAGACCGTTACAGCAGCGGCTCTATGAATTGGAGCACGCGGTCTTCGACGCAAAAATTCCAGTCATCATGGTGTTCGAGGGTTGGGCCGCCACAGGCAAGGGACGGTTGGTCAGCCTGCTTGCAGAACGGCTCGACCCGCGCGGCTTTCGCGTCGTCCCCATCACACCGCCGCGCACCGCCGAAACGCGCTATCCGTGGATGTGGCGCTTTTGGCAAAAGATTCCCGCCCGCGGGCAAATGGTCGCTTTCGATACATCCTGGTATCGCCGGGTCTTGATCGACCGTTTGAACAAGACGGTCAACAAAGACGATCTGCGTGCCGCCTATCAAGACATTGCCGAATTCGAAGAGATGCTGAGCGCCGATGGAACGGTCATATTAAAGTTCTGGCTGCACATCAGCGAAGCGGACCAAAAGAAGCGCATCAAGAAATTGAGCAAAGACAAGCTGACTGCCTGGCAGGTCAGCGAGGAAGACCTGCTGCAAAACAAGCGTTATGAAAAATATACGAACTATGTCGAAGATATGATCGCGCGGACAGATTCGCCTCACTCCCCCTGGACGATTGTTGAGGCCGCCGATCGGTATTACATGCGCATCAAGGTTTTCGAGACCATCATTGCCTCACTCGAAGCGCGTCTGGGTCTGCCTGCCTCATCGGGTGCTGGCTCCAAACGGTCTCGCACCAAAAAGGAAATGAAGGGAGCTGTCAATGCTTGATCGACTTGATCTTACACAGGCGATCGATCGCGAGGAGTACAACAAACAGCTCAAGGTGTTGCAGGCTGAGTTGCACGAACTGGCGTTCCAGGTCTATGCACAGAAGCGCCCCGTGGTGATCGTCTATGAAGGCATGGATGCCTCAGGCAAGGGCGGCACCATCAAACGCCTGACCGAGCGCATCGACCCGCGCGGATACGTGGTTCTGCCCATTGCGGCGCCTTCGGGCGAAGATAAGGAGCGGCATTACCTGTATCGCTTCTGGCGGCGGCTGCCCGAACAGGGACAGATCGCCATCTTCGACCGTTCGTGGTATGGGCGCGTTTTGGTGGAGCGCCTTGAAGGCTATTGCACCGAAGCAGATTGGCGCCGCGCCTATGGCGAGATCAATCAATTTGAGCGTCAACTCACCGACTACGGCACGATCGTCTTCAAATTCTGGATGCACATCAGCAAGCAGGAACAGCTGCGCCGCTTCCGTGAACGCACACGCACCAATTACAAAGCCTGGAAGATCACAGATGAAGATTGGCGTAATCGCGGCAAATGGGAAGATTACATCATCGCCGCCGAAGAGATGCTATTGAAGACAAGCACCCCCGATTCGCCCTGGACGCTGGTGGAAGCCAACGACAAATACTTTGCGCGCATCAAGTCGCTGCGCACGGTTGCCGAGAAATTGCGGCGGGCATTAAAGTGAAACAGTAGCATTAACAGAATAAACCACCACCCTGAGTGCGTATTCTATTGAATACTGTTCCCCTGTGTGATGCCACTTATTCTTAAACAAACATGAGTCCTCTGCAAGAAGCCGTTCATTAATAGCCAAAACTTGGGCTGAAAACCAGCCGGGAGCGTAGCCAGCGCGCCGAAAAAACGAAAAAAGAAACCACGGCGGCGGGTGCTGCGTCGTTTTGCAG
>Ga0194120_10001545_pt1 | contig 41665 bp, 37 predicted proteins | sample TA2MahCa65mmetaG_FD_148642 | JGI IMG/M metagenome (GOLD analysis project Ga0194120, IMG submission 148642) | Freshwater microbial communities from Lake Tanganyika, Tanzania - TA2015019 Mahale Deep Cast 65m | ecosystem: Environmental > Aquatic > Freshwater > Lake | place: Tanzania: Lake...
GCGAGGCCGCGCGACGCGTGGGCGGTGCGGACCCGCAGGCGCGCCGATTCGAGACCTCGAGCTTCCGCGGGGGGTCGCTGGTCTGGATCGCGGGCGGGAGCCTCGGCGACGAGGGCCTGCGCGTGCTCTCGCCGCGCGCGCTGCTGCCGGCGCTGCGATCCGAGCTCGCGCTGCCGGAGCTTTCGCCGGAGCAGATCGAGGCGCTGCGCATCGAGGCCGCGATCCCGAAGCTCGGCGCCGATCTCTCGCCGCGGAACTTCCCGCAGGAGGCGCGGCTCGAACGCGCCTTCTCGCTCGCGAAGGGCTGCTACGTCGGGCAGGAGATCGTCGCGCGGATCGCCTCGCGCGGCGCCGTGAACCGGCTGCTGGTCAAGCTCCGCACCCGCGCGCTCGTCGCGCCCGGGAGCGAGATCCGCCTGGCCGACACCGTCGTGGGTCAGGTCACGTCGAGCGCGATCTCGAGCGCGAGCGGTCCGATCGCGCTCGGCTACGTGCGCGTGGCCGAGGCTCGCGCGGGCATCGAGCTCGAGATCGGCTCGACCCGCGGCGAGATCGTCGAGGACTATTCGCGCCGGTAGCGGCCGCGCACGGCCTGCCAGCGCGCGCCGCGCCGTTCGAAGACGAGATCGAGCGAGTAGGTCGTCGCGCTCGGGGGAAGCGCAGCGCCCTCGGCGAGCCGCTGGCCGAGCGCGAAGCTCACGCGCGCTGCAACCGCTTGCGCGCCGTCGGCCGCAGGCTGGATGGAGACGCTCTCGAGCCGCGCGCCGACCTCCTCGTCGCGGAACGCGTAGGCCTCGACGAGCGATCTGACGCCGAAGTAGTCCAGACCCCCTTCGTCGACGAACTCCGGCGCGACGTGGTCCATCACGAAGACCGGCTGCTTGGCCTGGATCGCGTCGACGAGCGCGGGAGCGAGCTCCTCGATCTTCTCTTCCGCCTCCGTCGGGGTCACCGGGGTCGGTTCGTCCGTCGGTCCACACGCGGCGAGCGGAAACGAAATCGCGACTGCAGCAATCGATGCCAGCGACGCTCTCAAATCCCCTCCGTATGATCCGCGGATGTCGCGGCGGATCCTCGCCCTCTTCGCCAAGGCGCCCGTTCCGGGCCAGGTGAAGACGCGCCTCTCGCCCGAGCTCTCGCCCGAGAGCGCCGCGGCGCTCTACGAGGCCATGCTCTGCGACATTGTCGACCAGCACGCCTCCGAGCGCGACTGCGAGCGCGCGCTCTGGTTCGCTCCCGCCGACGCACGCGACTGGTTCGAGCGATTCACGTCGGCAGGCTGGCGGCTGGTTCCGCAGCAGGGCGTCGGCCTCGCGGCGCGAATGGCGGCGCTGTTCCGGCTCCACGAGGCCGAGGGCTTCGATCGCATCGTGCTGCGCGGAACCGACAGCCCGACGCTTCCGGCCGGGCGAGTCGGCGAGGCGTTCGCGGCGCTCGAGCATTCCGAGCTCGCGCTCTGCCCGGACCGCGACGGCGGCTACAACCTGATCGGGCTGAGAGCGGCCTGCGACGACCTGTTCGCGCTCGAGCTCTCTCACACCGGCGTGCTCTCCGGAACGCTCGCGAACGCGCGCTCGCTCGGCCTGTGCGCCGAGCTTCTGCCCGCACACCACGACGTCGACACCTGGCCGGACCTGCTGCGGCTCCCGGCCGAGCTCGATGCGACGCGAGCACCGCGCACGCTTCGCATCGTGCGGGAGATCCTGCCCGGCTGACGGCACACCGGTTGCACGAGCGCCCTCACCGACACCTACGCGACCGCGCTGCTGCGGCTCGCTGATCGGAGGGAGCGCGATGATTCGGAACACCGGAATCCAAGCCGCGATCGCTGCGGCATTGCTGTGCTTTACGCCGCTTCTGGCGCGCGCCGACGCGGCGTCGGAGGCGCGCTTTGCCGCGATGGAGCAGCGAATGGCGCAGCTCGAGGACAAGCTCGATGCGAGCGAGCGAACCGTCGCGGCGCAACAAGAGCTGCTCAACAGTCGGGCAGTGCCTGCCGTCTCCGCAGGCAGCGAGCCGAGCAAGCTCGACGCGTTCTTCGACACGGTGAGCCTGGGCGGGTACGTGTCCGCGTCGTACGTCTACAACAACAACAACCCGGACGATCCGATCTACGCCCAGTCCGTGAACCAGTTCGATCTCGACCACAACACGTTCACCCTCGACGGCGCGAAGCTCGAGATCGGCCGGGTCGCCGCCGCGCCCGGCGAGGCGGGCTTCCAGCTCGACCTGATGTTCGGCGACGATGGCGGAATTCTCGGCGCGTACCGCTTCAACACCGACGGCTACGCGTCGGACAACTTCGTCTACGTCCAGGAGATGTACGCGTCGTACAACTGGAACGACGTGGTCCTGAAGTTCGGAAAATGGGAGACGCTGCTCGGCTCCGAGGTGATCGACACCGTCGCCAACCGGAACGTCACCCAGGGCCTGCTCTTCACCTACGCGATCCCGCTCGTGCACACGGGCCTGCTCGCGAACGGCAAGATCAGCGAGGAGTGGGGCTGGGCCGTCGCGGTCGCGAACGGCTGGAACAACGCGACCGACACGAACGACAACAAGGGCGTGCTCGGGCAGCTGAGCTTCGCCAGCGGCGCGTTCAGCAGCGCGCTCAGCACGTACTACGGATCCGACGGGAACACGGGCTTCGCGGGGCAATCCGTGGAGAGCTTCGGCCAGGATCGCGCGCTGGTGCTCGATTGGACCGCGACCTGGGCCGCGAGCGACGCGCTCACGTTCTGGGGGAACCTGGATTGGGGCAAGCAGGACGACGTGGAGTTCGTGAACGGGCCGCAGACCGTGGGCAGCGTCGAGAACGCCCAGTGGTACGGCGCCTCGGTCGGCGGCCAGTACGCATTCGACGACCGGACCACGCTGGCGCTGCGCGGCGAGATCTTCCGCGACAGCGACGGATACCGGATGTTCCCGGGCCAGTCCTCGATGGCCTACTCGCTCACCGGGACGCTGGGCTACAAGCTGACCCCGAACCTGCTCACGCGTCTCGAGGTCCGCTACGACGAGTTCAACACCGACGACTTCACGGACGACGTCTTCTCGCAGGGCGGCGGCTCTGCGGACGGCGACCTCTATGGAATCATCAACGTCGCCTATCTCTTCGACTAGGGCGCCCGAAGCGGGTCGGCTGCGCAGGATCCGGGCAGGGCTGCCCAGATCCTGCGCAGCCGGCGCGGTCGGCGGCGCTCCGAACGTGCGAAGCGCGCGCGATCGTATGGTATAAGGCTTGCTAACTGGCCCGTTCGAGTGAGGTTCGGATCGATGCAGAAGGTCGAGGCGATCATCAAGCCGTTCAAGCTGGATGAAGTGAAGGAAGCCCTGAACGGAATCGGCATCCAGGGCATCACCGTGTCCGAGGTGAAGGGGTTCGGGCGCCAGAAGGGTCACACCGAGCTCTACCGCGGCGCCGAGTACGTCGTGGACTTCCTGCCCAAGATCAAGCTCGAGATCGTCGTCCCGGACGATCTCGTCCCGAAGGTGGTCGAAGCCATCCAGACCGCGGCGAACACCGGACGGATCGGTGACGGGAAGATTTTCGTATTGCCCGTGCTCGAAGCGGTGCGGATCCGCACCGGCGATCGCGGCGAGGACGCGATCTAGTCGACTGGATCGCCAGAGAGGAAGAGATGCACAAGGACCGGACACCCAAGGAAGTGCTTGCGTTCGCGCGCAGCGAGGGCGCAAAGCTCGTCGATCTGAAGTTCGTGGATTTCGTCGGGCAGTGGCAGCACAAGACCCACCCGCTGCACGAGGTCGACGAGAGCATCTTCGAGAACGGCCTCGGCTTCGACGGATCGAGCATCCGCGGCTGGCGCAGCATCGACAACAGCGACATGCTGCAGGTGCCCGATGCGCGCACCGCGTTCATCGATCCGTTCTGCGATCACCCGACGCTGTCGCTGATCTGCAACATCGTCGATCCGATCACGCGCGAGCCCTACGACCGCGACCCGCGCCAGATCGCGATCAAGGCCGCGAACTACCTGAAGCTCACCGGGATCGCGGACACCGCCTACATGGGTCCGGAAGCCGAGTTCTTCATCCTCGACGACGTGCGCTTCTCGACCGGACCCAACGAGGGCTACTACTTCGTCGACTCGATCGAAGGCAAGTGGAACAGCGGCCGCGACGAGGGTCCGAACCTCGGCTACAAGCCGCGCTTCAAGGAAGGCTACTTCCCGGTCTCGCCGACCGACTCCCAGCAGAACATCCGCAGCGAGATGGTGCTGCAGATGGAGGATCTCGGGATCGTGATCGAGACGCACCACCACGAGGTGGCGACGGCGGGCCAGGCCGAGATCGACATGCGCTTCGGACCGCTCGTCGAGATGGCCGACCAGCTGATGGTCTACAAGTACGTGTGCAAGAACGTGGCGAAGAACGCCGGTCGCGTGGTCACGTTCATGCCGAAGCCGCTGTTCGGCGACAACGGCTCGGGGATGCACACGCACCAGTCACTCTGGAAGGACGGAAAGCCGCTCTTCGCGGGCAACGAGTACGCGGGCCTCTCGAAGATGTGCCTGTACTACATCGGCGGCATCCTGAAGCACTCCAAGGCGCTCGCGGCGCTCACGAACCCGACGACGAACTCGTACAAGCGGCTGGTGCCGGGCTACGAGGCGCCGGTGAACCTGGCCTACTCGAGCCGCAACCGCTCGGCGGCGATCCGGATCCCGATGTACTCGCCGTCGCCGAAGGCGAAGCGCATCGAGGTGCGCTTCCCCGATCCGACCTGCAATCCGTACCTGGCGTTCTCGGCGATGCTGATGGCCGGCCTCGACGGGATCGAGAACAAGATCGATCCGGGCGATCCGCTCGACAAGAACATCTACGCGCTCTCCAAGGCGGAGCTCGCCAAGGTGCCGACCATGCCGGGCAGCCTCTCCGAGGCGCTCGCGAACCTCGAGGAGGATCACGAGTTCCTGCTCAAGGGAGACGTGTTCTCGCAGGACGCGATCGAGGCGTGGGTCGAGTACAAGCGGGAGGCGGAGATCGCGCCGATGGCGCTGCGGCCCTCGCCGCACGAGTTCGAGCTCTACTTCGACATGTGAGGCGCGATCGTCAGGGCTGGAGCGCGCGCATTCCCGGAGCTTCGTGGCCGCTGGCCACGACGTAGTCGGTGTAGCCCGAGCCGTACTGCCGCACGCCTGCGCCGTCGATTTCGAGCACGCGATTGGAGAGCGCGGCCAGAAAGTGTCGGTCGTGCGAGACCACGAGCAGCGTGCCCTCGAAATCGGCGAGCGCGGCGATCAGCATCTCCTTGGTCGCTAGGTCGAGGTGATTGGTCGGCTCGTCGAGCACGAGGAAGTTCGGCGGGTCGTAGAGCATTCGCGCCATGACCAGCCGCACCTTCTCGCCGCCCGAGAGCAGGCGGCAGCGCTTCTCGACGTCGTCCCCGGGAAAGCCGAAGCAGGCCGCGAGCGCGCGGAGCGAGCCGATCGAGGCCTTGGGGAAGGCGTTCGACAGCGTCTGCCAGACCGTCGCGTCGGCCTCGAGCAGCTCCATCGAGTGCTGCGCGAAGTAGCCCGGCTTCACTCCCGCGCCGAGCACGGCGCTGCCTGAATCGGGCGAGCGAACGCCGGCGACGATCGAGAGCAGAGTCGACTTTCCCGCGCCGTTCGCGCCCATCACGCACCAGCGCTCGCCGCGGCGGATCAGGAGGTCGAGACCGTCGAAGACGACGCGCGAGCCGTACGCCTTGCGGATCCCGGACAGCCGCGCGACGTCGTCGCCCGAGCGAGGTGGTGGAGCGAACGAGAACTGGAGCGTCTCGCGGCGTCTCGGCGGCGAGACCTTCTCGATCTTCTCGATCTTCTTCACGCGCGACTGCACCTGCGAGGCGTGGCTGGCGCGCGCCTTGAAGCGCGCGATGAAGGCCTCCTCCTTGGCGAGCATGGCCTGCTGGCGGGAGTACTGCGCCGCCTGCTCGCGTTCGGAGAGCGCGCGCTGGCGTTCGTAGAAATCGTAGTTCCCGGTGTGCGTGATCAGCTCGCCGGCGTCGATCTCGATGATCTTGCCGACCATGCGGTTCAGGAACTCGCGATCGTGCGAGGTCATCACGACCGCGCCCTCGAACTCGCGCAGCCAGCCCTCCAGCCAGAGAATCGACTCGAGGTCGAGGTGGTTCGTCGGCTCGTCGAGCAGGAGCGCGTCGGGCTCCATCACCAGGATTCGCGCCAGCCCGACGCGCATCTTCCAGCCGCCCGAGAGCGCGCCGACGTCGCCGTCGATCAGCGACGCCGCGAAGCCCAGGCCCGCCAGCACGCTGCGCGCGCGCGACTCGAGGCCGTAGCCGCCCAGCGACTCGAAGCGCGACTGCGCCTCGCCGAAGCGCTCGATCAGCGCGTCCATCTCGTCCGCGCGCTCGGGATCGGCGAGCGCGTTCTCGAGCTCGTGCAGAACGCGCGCGGCCTCCGAGACCGGACCCGCGCCGTCGAGCGTGGCCGCCAGCACGCTGCTTCCCGTGAGCTCGCCGATGTCCTGGCTGAAGTAGCCGATCGTGAGGCCGCGATCGATCGCGATCTGGCCGTCGTCGGGCAGCTCCTCGCGGGTGATCAGCCGGAAGATCGTGGTCTTGCCGGCGCCGTTGGGGCCGACCAGCCCGATCTTCTCGCCGCGGTTCACCGAGGCAGAGGCCTCGAGGAAGAGGATCTGCGCGCCGTGCCGCTTGGAGACGGAGTCGATCCGGATCACGTCGGTCGGAGCACGTCGCGCATCGTGTACAGGCCCGGACCCCGGCCGACGAGCCAGCGCGCGGCGCGAAGCGCGCCGGCGGCGAAGTTCTCGCGCGAGAGCGCGCGATGCGCGAGCTCGACGCGCTCACCCGGCCCCGCGAAGTAGACCGTGTGCTCGCCGACACTGTCGCCGAGTCGGAGCGCCTGGATCCCGATGCTCTTCGGATCGCGCACTCCGGTCAGTCCGTGCCGGGCATACACCGCCGAGTGTGCCAGCGTCTGGCCGCGCGCGGCCGCGGCCGCGCCCGCGAGCGACAGGGCCGTCCCGCTCGGGGCGTCCCGCTTCTGGTCGTGGTGCATCTCGAGGACCTCGATCTCGTAGCCCTCGAGCCTGCGCGCGGCCTCGGCGACGAGCTCGAGCAGGACCGTGGCGCCGATCGAGAAGTTCGCCGTGCGCACGATCGCGAGCCGTCCGGCGGCGCGCTCGATCCGGCCCTCCGCGGACGCGTCGAGTCCGGTGGTTCCGATCACCAGCGGAACGCCCCTCGCCTCGGCCTCGTCGACCAGCGCCGCGGTCGATTCCGGCGACGAGAAATCGATCGCGACGTCGGCGAGCACACAAGCGGCTCGAAGGTCGGCGCCGAGCGCGACGCCCGGCGCGATCTCCTCTCCGAGCGCCGGGTGGGCGGCCCGGTCGAGCGCCGCGGAAAGACGCATAGCGGCGGACGCGCCGATCTGGCGCACGAGCGTCGCGCCCATGCGCCCGCCCGCGCCGACGACGAGCACCCGGATCATGCGCGCGGCAGCTCGGCCAGCGCGGCCTCGAGGCGGTCGCGGTTCTTCTTCGCCATCTCCGTGAGCGGCAGGCGCAGCACCGCGCTCGGGATGCGGCCCAGGATCGCCAGCGCCGTCTTCACCGGAATCGGGTTGGTCTCGAAGAAGAGCGCGAGCGCGAGCGGCAGGAGCTCGTAGTGGATCCGGCGTGCCCCCGCGACGTCGCCGGCCGCGAAGCGACGCACCAGCTCGGCGACCGGACCGGGAGCGATGTTCGAGACGGTCGAGATCACGCCGCTGGCGCCGATCGCAAGCAGCGGCAGCGTCAGCGGATCGTCGCCGGAGAGAACCGCGAACCCGGGCGCGACGGACGCGATCGTCTCGGCCGTCGCGGCGAAGTCGCCGCCGCACTCCTTCAGCCCGGCGACGCCCGGTACGCGCGAGAGGCGCGCGGTGGTCTCGGATTCGATCCGCGACGCCGTCCGGCCGGGGATGTTGTAGAGCACGATCGGCAGTCCGCCCTCGAGCGCCACCATCCGGTAGTGCTGGTAGATGCCCTCCTGCGTCGGCTTGTTGTAGTAGGGCGAGATCAAGAGCGCTCCGTCGGCTCCGGCGCTGCGCGCGGCCGAGGTCAGCTCGATCGCCTCGCGCGTGGAGTTCGAGCCCGTGCCCGCCACGACCGGCACGCGTCCGGACGCGACCTCGACCACGTGCCGGACCACGCGGATGTGCTCTTCGGGCGTGAGCGTGGCCGATTCACCGGTGCTCCCGCACGGGACGAGTCCGGAGATGCCGCTCTCGATCTGCCACTCGACCAGACGGGCGAGCGCGTCGAGATCCAGCGACCCATCGCCGCGGAACGGCGTCACCAGCGCGGTGAAGGCTCCGGAGAGATTCAGGGCCATTCGAGCTCTCCATCGAAGACGTGGGCCGCCGGGCCCGTCATGAAGACCGGACCGTCGCTCTCCGGCCAGCGGATGCGCAAGACCCCGCCGCGAAGCCGGATCCGCACGTCGCGCTCCGCGCGGCCCGAGAGCACCGCGGCGACTCCGACCGCGCAGGCGCCGCTGCCGCAGGCCAGCGTCTCGCCGGTGCCGCGCTCCCAGGTGCGCTGCACGAGCTCGTCGCGCGAGCGCACGCCGACGAACTCCACGTTCACGCGCTCGGGGAACGCGGGGTGGTGCTCGATCAGCTTTCCGATCCGCTCGACCGCAAACGCGTCTGGATCGTCGACGAAGACCACGCAGTGCGGATTGCCCATGCCCACGGCGCAGACGGACAGGCGCTCTCCGCCGACCTCGAGCGGCACGTCGATCAGCGGCGCGCGGCCGTCGAGGAGCGTGGGGATCTTCGCCGGCTCGAGCACCGGCCGCGTCATCTCGACCTCGACCTGATCGCCGCCGAGCCAGCGCGGGGTGACGATCCCCGCGAGCGTCTCGACCCGGATCACGTCCTTGCGCGTGAGCCCCTTGTCGCGCACGTACTTCGTGAACGCGCGAATCCCGTTCGCGCACATCTCGGCCTGGCTACCGTCCGCGTTGCGGATCGCCATGGCGAAATCCGCGTCCCTCGACCGCCGGACCAGCAGCAGCTGGTCGCCCCCGATCCCGAGCCGACGGTCGAGCGCGAAGCGCGCAAAGCTCGCCCAGTCGGAGACGGGATCCCCGGCCAGGCAATCGATCACGACCAGGTCGTTTCCCGCGCCGTGCATCTTTGCGAAGCGGATCTTCGCTGGCGCAGTCATGGCTTCTGCTCCGCGCCGTCCTCGGGCGAGTTCGGATCCGGACACACCTCGGTGTCGCTTGCGCCGGGTGCCGCTGCGGCCTTGGGCGCCGCGGCCGAGGTCCCGCCGTCGGCTCGCACCGGAGGGCCGTACTTGCCGCAGGCGATCCCGGCGAGCAGCACCAGCGCGACGAGTCCGACGCGGGTCATGGCGTCTCCTCCGCCAGCTCCGCGCGAGCCGACGCGATCGCTTCGAGCACGCGCGGGCGGGACGGCGCTCCGGGCTCGCGACGCGCCTCGAGCGAGCGCTCGACCCGGAAGAACTGCGCCGGATCGACGTCGAGCGCGGGGTGGAACGAGCGCAGGGTGTCGCGCGAGAGCGCCGAGAGCTCGACGCCGGCGGCGAGCGAGTGCGCGACGACGCTGCTCACCACCCCGTGCGCCTCGCGAAACGGCACGCCGGAGAGCACCAGCTGATCGGCGAGATCGGTCGCGATCAGCATCGGGTCGCTCGCGGCGCGCTCCATGCTGGCGTGGCTCACGCGCAGCGTCTTGATCGCGGCCGCCAGGACCTCGAGACAGGTGCGCGTGGTGTCGACGGCGTCGATCACCGGCTCCTTGTCCTCCTGCATGTCGCGGTTGTAGGAGAGCGGGAGCCCCTTCATCGTCACGAGCAGGCTCATCAGATCGCCGATCACGCGCCCGGACTTGCCGCGCACCAGCTCGGCGGCGTCGGGGTTCTTCTTCTGCGGCATCAGGCTCGAGCCGGTCGAGAACGCGTCGTCGAGCTCGACGAAGCCGAACTCCGAGGAGCTCCACAGCACGAGCTCCTCGCAGAGCCTGGACAGGTGGACCATCGAGATGGCCAGCGCCGCGAGCAGCTCGAGCGCCGCGTCGCGCGCGGAGACGGAGTCGAGCGTGTTCCGCGTCGGGGCGGCGAAGCCGAGCTCGCGCGCGGTCTGATCGCGGTCGATCGGCAGCGTGCTGCCGGCGAGCGCGCCGGAGCCGAGCGGCGAGCGCGCCATTCGCGAGCGAGCGTCGCGGAGCCGGCCCGCGTCGCGAGTCAGCGCCTCGTAGTGCGCGAGCCAGTGGTGCGCGAGCCGCACCGGCTGCGCGCGCTGCATGTGCGTGTAGCCCGGCAGCACCACGTCCACCTCTTGCGCGGCGCGCTCGACCAGCACCCCGCGAAGCTCGCCGAGCGCGCCGAGCAGCGCCGGGATCTGGTCGCGCATCCACAGCAGCAGGTCGGTGGCGATCTGGTCGTTTCGGCTGCGCCCGGTGTGCAGCTTTCCCGCGAGCGGCCCGACCAGCTCGCCGAGGCGCCGCTCGATGTTGGTGTGCACGTCCTCGAGCGCGGGGTCGAGCAGGAGCGTTCCCGACTCGAGCTCGCGCGCGATCTGCTCCAGACCCTTCACGAGCTGCTCGCCTTCGGCGCTGCTCACGATCCCCTGGCTGGCGAGCATCCGCGCGTGCGCGACGCTTCCGCGGACGTCCTGCGCCCAGAGCCTTCCGTCCACGTGCACGGAGGCGGAGAAGCGCTCCATGCGCGGATCCGTGGGCTTCGCAAAACGCCCGCCCCAGGTCTTGGAGCTCTTGGATTCGACCATTCTTACCTCGGGGCCGGACGAGGATGCCCGCGCGCGGGGGGGCGCGCAAGCGACTTCGAGGCCATAAGCTCTGGGCGTGCGCAGACACCTCCCCAGGGCGGCCCTCCTGCTCGCGATCCTCCTGTTGCTTCTGGGGGTGTTCGCGCTTCGCGCCGTCTCCGATCTCGAGGAGCGCGTCGAAGCGCGCTTCGAGGGCCGGCTCTTCGCCGTCCCATCGCGGGTCTACTCGCGGCCGCTCGAGCTGCGGCCCGGGCTCGACGTCGAGCGCGTCCGGCTGCGCGCCCGACTGGAGCGGATGGGCTACGTGGCGGCGGCGAGCGCCAAGCGGACGCTCCGGCCCGGTGAGTACCGCCAGACGCCCGGACTGGTCGAGATCCACCGCCGCGCCTCGCGCCTGCCGGATCGCAACGACCCTGCGCGGCTGTTCCAGCTGCGGCTCTCGGGCACGCGAATCGCGGCGCTCCGGGACTCGAGCGGCGATCTGCTCGGCTCGGTCTCGCTCGAGCCCGAGATCATCGCGCAGTTCCACGGCGCCGAGCGCGCGGATCGCAAGCTCGAGGCGCTCGCCGACGTTCCCCCACTGCTCGTCGACGCCATCATCGCGGTCGAGGATCAGTCCTTCTTCGAGCACGGCGGCATCCACGTCTGGCGCATCGCCGGCGCGATGCTCGCGAACCTGCGCGCGGGACGCGTCGTGCAGGGTGGAAGCACGGTCACCCAGCAGCTGGCGAAGAATTTCTACCTGACGCGCGAGCGCACGCTCACGCGCAAAGGGACCGAAGCGCTGATGGCGCTGCTGCTCGAGCGCAACCACACCAAGCGCGAGATCCTCGAGGCCTACCTGAACGAGGTCTACATGGGGCAGCGCGGCTCGGTCGCCATCCACGGCGTCGGCGAGGCCGCGCAGCACTACTTCGGCAAGCAGGTCGGCGACCTGACGCTGCCCGAGGCCGCGCTGATCGCCGGCCTGATCAAGGGTCCGAACCTGTACTCGCCGTACAAGCACCCCGAGGCCGCGCGCAAGCGTCGCGACCTGGTGCTCGGGGTCCTGCGCGAGCAGGACAAGATCGACCGCGACGCGTACGAGAGCGCGCTGATCGCCGACCTCGGCGTGCGCGACGTGTACGTGGACGAGCACGTCGCGCCGTACTTCGTCGAGGAGCTGCGCCAGGAGCTCTCGGAGCGCTACGGCGAGGAGTTCCTGCAGAGCGAGGGAATGGCGATCTACTCCACGCTCGACGCCGAGCTGCAGCGAGCGGCGAACGCGGCGGTGACGACGCGTCTCTCGCGGCTCGAGCAGGACTACCCGTCGCTGCGCCGGCCCGCCTCGCCGCTGCAGGCCGCGGTGGTCGCGCTCTCGCCTGCGAGCGGCGAAATCCTCGCGCTGGTCGGGGGCCGCGACTACAAGCTGAGCCAGTTCAATCGAGCCGCGCAGGCGCGTCGCCAGCCCGGGAGCGTCTTCAAGCCGATCGTCCTGCTCGCCGCGCTCGGCCGCGACGGAGGCGCGCCGCGCTTCACGCTGCTCTCGAAGCTCGAGGACGAGCCGTTCACGCTGAAGCTCCCGACCAGCACCTGGCAGCCGGTGAACTACGACGGCGAGTACCGCGGCACCGTGACGGTTCGCGAGGCGATCGAGCAGTCGCTGAACGTCCCGGTCGCCAAGCTCGGCATCGCGATCGGACCGGAGCGCATCGTCGCGACCGCGCGAAGGCTCGGCATCGAGAGCCCGCTTGCGCCCGTGCCGAGCGTCTCGCTCGGCTCCTTCGAGCTCACGGTGCTAGAGGCCGCGCGCGCCTATGCGGCGCTCGCCGCATCCGGTTCGCTGCCGGCGCTGCGCTCCTACACCGGTGTGGTTCACTCCGACGGACGCGTGCTCGAAGAGCGCCCGGGAGCGGCGGAGAAGGTCTTCGATCCGGCAGAGGTGTACCTGGTCACCTCGGCTCTGCAGGGCGTCGTCGAGCGCGGCACGGGAGCCGCCCTGCGAGCGATGGGGTTCCGCGGCGACGTCGCCGGCAAGACAGGCACGAGCTCCGACCATCGCGACGCCTGGTTCATCGGCTACACGCCGGAGATCGTGATCGCGGTCTGGGTCGGCTTCGACGACGGCGAGAGCGTGCGGGTCACCGGCTCGGTCGCGGCGCTGCCGATCTTCGCGGACGTGCTCGAGGTCGCGCGCGGCAAGGCGCCCGCAGAGGAGTTCTCGGCCCCCACCGGCGTGGAATCGCTCGAGGTCGACCGCGAGACCGGGCTGCGAGCGGGCTTCATGTGCGGCGGCGAGCGAGAGGTCTTCCTGCGCGGCACCGCGCCGGAAGGCGCCTGCGGGATTTTTCGCGGCTTCGGATCCGAGACCGCGAAGCCTTCGACCGGGCCGCCGCCGCCGCAGGAGCAAGCGCGCGCGAACCCGGTGCGCCGCGCGCTGCGCAGCGTGTTCGGCTGGTTCGGGCGCGGGAGGTGACGATTTGGTAGAGAGCGGGCCATGACGCCGAAGCTTCGCACCCTGCTCGCGCTGATGGCGGTGATCGTGCCGCTGGACCAGATCACCAAGAGTCTGGTCTCCGCGTACATCGAGCGCGGCAGCTACTGGGCTCCGATCGCGGCGCTGGAGGGCTTCTTCCGCGTCACGCACGCGCGGAACCCGGGCGGAGCGCTCGGTCTCGCGCAGGGCGTGCCCGTGCTGGTCTTCATCGTGCTCTCGCTCGTGGCGCTGGTGATGATCGGATCGTTCTTCCGGCGCATCGAGCCGAACGACCGGCTCTCGGCGGTGTCGCTGGGCCTGATCGTGTCCGGGGCGCTCGGCAACCTGATCGACCGGATCGCGCGCGGCGGCGAGGTCGTGGACTTCCTGCAGTTCAACCTCGGGCTGTTCGTGTTCCCGGACTTCAACGTCGCGGATTCGGCGATCGTGATCGGCGTGGTGCTCCTGCTGCTCGACGTCGTGACCCACGAGACCGAAGACGGCGTCACCCGGCCGAGCCTGCCCGGGGAGAAGGAAGGCTGAGGCGCAAGGCCTACGTCGGCATCGGGGCGAATCTCGGCGATCCCGGGGCTCAGGTGCGGGCGGCGATCGCCGAGCTCTGCCGCTGGGGGCCGCATCGCGCCTCGTCGCTCTGGCGCACGGAGCCGCTAGCGCAGCGCGGCCAGCCCGAGCCGCAGCCCTGGTACGTGAACGCCGCAGTCGAGGTCGGGCTCGGCGGCGACGCCCTCTCCGTCCTCCAGCGCCTGCTCGCGCTCGAACTCGAATTCGGCCGCCCTGCGAAGCGCGCTCGCTGGCAGCCGCGGCTGATCGACCTGGACCTGCTGCTCTTCGGAGATCTCGCGCTCGAGACCCCGCGCCTGACGCTGCCCCATCCGGGTCTCGCCCGTCGCCGCTTCGTGCTCGCGCCGCTCGCCGAGCTCGCCCCGGATCTGGTCGCCCCGGGGCAGACGCGCACGATCTCCGAGCTGCTCGCCGACCTTGACGATCCCCTGCGAGTCGAGAAACTGTGAAGCCCGACCCCCTGGAGGACCCGCGATGAAGTTCTTCCTCGACACCGCCCACGTTCCCGACATCCGCGAAGGCGTGTCGCTGGGTCTGTGCGACGGCGTGACCACCAATCCGAGCCTGCTCGCCAAGGAGAAGGGCGATCCGCGCGACGTGGTCCGCGAGATCACCAAGATCTGCGACGGCCCGATCAGCGCCGAGGTCGTCTCGCTCGACTCCGAGGGCATGGTCCGGGAGGGCCTGGAGTGGCGGAAGGTCGCCTCGAACATCGTGGTCAAGATCCCCATGACGGTCGAGGGGTTGAAGGCGATCCGGGTCCTCTCCAGCCAGGACGTCCCGACCAACTGCACCCTGGTCTTCACGCCGATCCAGGCGCTGATGGCCGCCAAGGCCGGCGCCGCGATGATCTCGCCGTTCGTCGGCCGCCTGGACGACATCCAGCCGGAAAGCGGCATGCAGGTGATCGCGCAGATCCGCGAGATCTTCGAGAACTACGACATCGCGACCGAGATCATCGTCGCCAGCATTCGCAGCCCGCTCCACGTGCTCGAGTCCGCGCGGCTCGGCGCCGACATCGCGACGATTCCCCCGGCGGTGCTCTTCGGGCTCGCCAAGCACCCGCTCACCGACAAGGGCATCGAGCAGTTCCTGGCCGACTGGGAGAAGGTCAAGAACCGGTAGGCGCGGGCAGCCGGCTCGGATCCGACGATCTGATATCCTGCGCCCCCAAACCTCCGACTCGACGAACCAGCGCCCTGTGAGCGGCTCGGCCGGATCGCGGCGCTCTGAGCCGGCCGAGAAGGGCCCCCGGCATGGCGACTGAGACTCCCAAATACCTGCTCGAAAACCCGCTGGCCGCGGTGGCGCCGGCGAAGACGGTCACCTCGCTGCACCCCTCGGCCGCGGTCTACGAGGAGTCGATCGAGCGCGGGCTCGAGCTGCTCGAGCGGCCCAAGCGCGGCGGTGGCCCGGCGCGCGTTCGCGTCCAGCACGCGAAGGGCCGCATGACGGTCTTCGAGCGGCTGAAGGTGCTCTCGGACCAGGAGCCGAACCTGCTCTGGCAGAACTGGGGCAAGTCGCTCGACGGCGCCTCGATCGTGACGGGCGTGCTCTCGATCGGCGGGCGCGACGTGGCGGTGTACGGCCACGACTTCACGCTCCGCGCCGGCTCGATGGACGCCACCAACGGCGCGAAGCTCGCGCGGCTGATCTACATGGCGGCGGAGCGCGGCATCCCGCTGATCGGCATGAACGACTCGGCCGGCGCGTTCGTGCCCGCGGGCGTGGGCGGGCTCGACGGCTACAGCGAGGCGTTCACCGCGCTGCGCCGCATATCGGGCGTCGTGCCGAGCATCAGCCTGATGTTCGGCTACAACGCCGGCGGCGGCGCGTATCTGCCGCGCCAGGGCTCGTTCATGATCCAGTGCGCCGACACGTTCATCGGGCTCACCGGGCCCGGCGTGGTGAAGGCGGCGCTCGGCGAGGACGTGACGGCCGACGCGCTCGGCGGACCGGGCGTGCACGGGCGAAACGGCGTCTGCGATCTTACGACGACCGACGAGGTCGGCTCGCTGCGCACCGCGCTGCGGCTGCTCTCGTACCTGCCCGACAACTGCCGTGTGTCGCCGCCGTTCCGGCCGACCAGCGATCCGATCGACCGCTTCACCGTCGAAGAGGACATCCTGTTCCGCAAGACCTTCGACTCACCGGCGGGAATGAGCGCTCCGCTCGACATCACGCTCTTCCTGCAGCAGATCGTCGACCACGGCGAGTACTTCGAGCTGCAGCCGACCCGGGCGCGCAACCTGATCACGGCGTTCGGCCGGATCGGCGGCCACGTGGTCGGCTTCATCGCCAACAACTCCGCGGTCGCGAGCGGCCAGATCGACGTCGACGCCGCGCGCAAGGGCACGCGCTTCATCCGCTTCTGCAACCTCTACAACGTCCCGATGATCTTCCTCGAGGACGTCTCCGGCTTCACGCCGGGAACCGAGCAGGAGTCGCGCGGGATCATCCTCGAGGGCCGGCGCCTGCTCGACGCGATCATCGACATCCGCGTGCCGTCGATGACGCTGATCATCCGCAACGCGTTCGGCGGGGCGTACGCGGCCTACAACTCCCACTTCACGGGAGCCGATGCGGTCTTCGCCATGCCGATGGCGCGGATCTCCGTGATGGATGCCGGTGGCGGCGCGCAGTTCGTGTTCAAGGACGAGCTTCGCGCGATCGAGGCCGCGTACCAGAAGGCGCTCGCGCAGGGAACGACCGACGTCGACGCGCGGCGCGAGCGCGACGCCGGCCTGAAGGCGCTTCGCGAGCGCTACGAGCGCGAGCTGATGAACCCCAACGAAGCGCTCTCGCTGGGCTCGGTGTCGCGAATCGTGATGCCGGGCACGAGCCGGCGCGTGCTCGGCGAGCACCTCTCGTTCTTGATGCGCACCTACACGCCGAGCGCGATGTCCGGCCCGCAGCGGGAGTTCGAGTGATGCAGGGTCGCGACCTCGTTTCCCGGCGCTTCGCCGACTGCGACAGCCCCTGGTTGCGCTCGTTCGCGCTCGACGGGCTGAAGGTGCTGGTGGTCTGCCGCGGCCCGGTGCGCCTGGAGGCGTTCCAGGTCTTCGACGAGATCGGCGTGCGCGAGTACGGAATGCTGCTCTCCGAGAAGGACTCGATCGTGTACCCGCGCTGCCTGGCGCCGGAGCTGCGCTCGTTCCGCTTCCCGCAGAACGTGCACCGCGTGCAGGACTACACCGGATCGGGTCAGCAGCAGAAGAAGACCCGGATCGGCGAGATCGTCGCGATCGCGCTCGAGCACGGCTACACGCACGTCTTCGCCGGCTACGGGTTCATGGCCGAGGACGCCGAGCTGGTCGAGGCGATCGAGCGCGCGGGAATCGGCTTCATGGGGCCGTCCTCGCACGTGCTGCGGCGCGCGGGGGCCAAGGACGAGGCCAAGAAGCTCGCCCGCGGTCTCGGCAACACGGTGATACCGGGCGTGGACGACGTGAGCACGCGCGCGCTGCTCGAGCTCGCGAAGGACCGCAAGGCGCTCGAGAAGCGCGCGAAGGACGCCGGCCTCTCGTTCGGCTGGAGCGCCAAGGAGAGCCTGGAGGCGAACGCCGAGGCGGCGCTCCAGGCGAGCTACGCGGCGGGCGTGGACCTGGTGGGCATCGCCGACCTGCAGCTCGAGGCGGAGCGGATCTGCGCCGGAATCTGGCGCGACTACCCGACGCACCGCATCCGCTTCAAGTACATCGGCGGCGGCGGCGGCAAGGGCCAGCGCGTGGTCTCCAAGCCCGAGGAGATCGCGACGGCGGTCCTGGACGTCTGCGCCGAGTCCAAGGTCGTCGAGCCGGGCTCGAACCGGAACTTCCTGATCGAGCTCAACATCGAGCGCACGCGCCACAACGAGATCCAGCTGATCGGAAACGGAGACTGGTGCGTCTCGCTCGGCGGCCGCGACTGCTCGGTGCAGATGCACGAGCAGAAGCTGATCGAGGTCTCCCTCACCCGAGAGCTGCTCGACGACGAGATCGCGCGAGCCGGCGGGAAGACGCGCGAGGTGCTGATCGGCGACCGCGGCTACCTCGAGCGGATGGAGGCCGAGAGCGAGAAGTTCGGTGCGGCCACCGGGCTCGATTCCGTGTCCACGTTCGAGTGCATCGTCGACGGCTTCGACTTCTTCTTCATGGAGATGAACACGCGCATCCAGGTCGAGCACGTCGTCACGGAGCTCGCCTATCGGCTGCGCTTCGTGAATCCGGACGACCCGAGCGAGCATTTCTACGTCGAGCGTCTGATCGAGGCGATGGCGCTGCTCGCCGCGCACGGCAAGCGCGTTCCGCGTCCCGAGCGTGTGCCCCGGCACCTGTCCGCCGTCGAGGTGCGCGTCAACGCGACCAATCGCGCGCTGCAGCCGCACGCGGGCGGGCTGATCCGAAGCTGGTCGAAGCCGCTCCCCGACGAGATCCGCTTCGACCAGGGGATCGGCATCCGCAACCCCGACACGAGCTCGTTCGTCTACTACAACGTCGCCGGCGCCTACGACTCGAACATCGCGCTGGTCCTCACCCACGGCAGCTCGCGGCGCGAGAACTACGAGCGCATGGCCGAGATCCTGCGGCGGATGGAGCTGCGTGGCGACGACCTGCAGACGAACCGCGAGGTCCACTACGGCCTGATCCAGTGGTTCCTGGGCCGGGGCGTCATGGCCGAGCCGAACACCCGCTTCATGACCTCGTACCTCGGCGCGGTCGGCGCGCTGGAGCAGCTCGCGAGCAGCGTCGACCTGGAGTTCGCTTTCGCCCGGCTCGTGAAAGAGGCCTCCGACGCCGACGCCCGCGCGGCGCTCGAAGCCAAGGAAACCCTGCTGCTGCGCCCGCTCGGGCGCCTGCTCGCGAATGCGCACCTGCTCGCGGGCTTTCTCGGCCGCTACGACGGCGAGCTCTGGAAGGCGGACGGCGCGACCGTGCGCTTCGAGGCCAACCCGGTCGACGTCCTCGAGCGCCTCTACCACTTCCTCGACCTCGAAGCGCGCGCCGACAAGCCGCCCGCCGAGCAGATCTGGCGGCACGATGCGGCGGTACTGGAGTCCGCGCACGCGTTCTACGCGGCGGTCGAGGCGCGCACGACGGCGAAGGGTGCGGATGCGCTGGCAAAGCTCTTCGCGGGCAAGCCCGCGGCCGCTCTTTGCGGGGGCGACGAAGCGCTCTGGTCGCGCTGCGTGGCCGCGCACCGCGGCTTCCAGCTCGGCCTCGAGCTCCTGCTGTTGATCCCGCGCATCGGCGCGCGCGCCGGGTTCCTCGACATCCGTGTCGACGACGACCTGTCGATCAGCTTCCCGGAGCGCTTTCTGGACGCCTCGCGCGCCACCGAGCTCGCGCGCGCGCTGGCCCCGCCTCCGCCGGCCGCCTTCGACGAGATCGTCACACCGATGGGGGGGACGTTCTACTCGCGCGAAGCGCCGCACCTTCCGCCGCTGATCGAGGAGGGCCAGCACTTCGAAGCCGGCCAGCCGCTCTTCGTCATCGAAGTCATGAAGATGTTCAACAAGGTCGCGGCTCCGTACCCGGGCACCGTCACGCGGAACCTGATGGCGGATCGCGACGGCAGCATCGTCAAGAAGGGCGAACGGGTGTTCGCGATCGATCCCGACGAACGCCGCGAGCTCGAAACCGACGAGGCGCTCGCGCGGCGCAGGCGCGAAGCCACGCTGGCGCTGCTGCACTAGGCGCGCCGCCACGGGCGGCGCTTCGCGCTACGATCTCCACCCCCGGGGCCGCAGGCCCATTCCGGCAAGGACGATTCCGATGAGCACCAAGGAGCAGGCCCTCGAATACCACCGCAAGGGAAAGCCGGGAAAGATCGAGGTCGTCGCCACCAAGAGCGTTCTGACCGCCCGCGATCTCGCCCTCGCGTACACACCCGGCGTGGCCGAGCCCTGCCTCGAGATCCAGAAACGCCCGGACGACGCGTTCAAGTACACCTCTCGCGGGAACCTGGTCGCGGTGGTCTCGAACGGAACCGCGGTGCTGGGGCTGGGCAACCTCGGCGCGCTGGCCGGCAAGCCAGTGATGGAGGGCAAGGGCGTCCTGTTCAAGCGCTTCGCGGGTGTCGACGTCTTCGACATCGAGATCGATACGGAGGACGCGGAGAAGATCATCCAGACCGTGAAGCTGCTCGAGCCGACCTTCGGCGGGATCAACCTGGAGGACATTCGCGCGCCCGAGTGCTTCGAGATCGAAGAGCGGCTGATCGCGGAGATGAACATCCCGGTCTTCCACGACGACCAGCACGGAACGGCGATCATCTCGGCCGCCGCCTTCCTGAACGCGCTCGAGCTCACGCACCGCAAGATCGGCGACACCAAGGTCGTGTTCGCGGGCGCCGGCGCGGCGGGCATCGCCTGCGCGGATCTCTACCTGCACCTCGGCGTGCGCCCCGAGAACATCCTCATGACCGACAGCAAAGGGGTGATCTACGAGGGCCGCACCGAGGGCATGAACAAGTACAAGGTCCGCTTCGCGCGCAAGACTTCGGCTCGCACGCTCGAGGACGCCATGAAGGGCGCCGACGCGTTCGTCGGCGTCGCCTCCGCGGGCCTGGTGACCAAGCCGATGGTCGCGAGCATGGCAGCCAACCCGATCATCTTCGCGATGGCGAATCCCGACCCCGAGATCACGCCCGCGGAGGTCGCCGAGGTGCGCGGCGACGCGATCATGGCGACGGGCCGCTCGGACTATCCCAACCAGGTCAACAACGTGCTCGGTTTCCCGTTCATCTTCCGCGGCGCGCTCGACGTGCGCGCGCGCAAGATCAATCTGGAGATGAAGCTCGCCGCGGTGAAGGCGCTCGCGGAGCTGGCCCGAATGGGTGAGCAGGGCGTGCCCGAAGAGGTGTTCCACGCCTACCCGGGCGAGCGCTTCGAGTTCGGTCCGACCTACATCATTCCCAAGCCCTTCGATCCGCGCGTGCTGATCTACGAGTCCATGGCGGTGGCGAAGGCCGCGATGGACTCCGGCGTCGCGCGGCTGCAGATCGACCTCGATGAGTACCGGGAGCGCCTGGAGCGCTACCTCGGCAGCTCGCGCGAGCTGATGCGCACGGTGATCAACAAGGCGAAGAGCGCCCCCAAGCGCATCGTGTTTCCGGAGGGAAGCGAGGAGCGCGTGCTGCGCGCGGTCCAGATCCTGAACGAGGAGCGGATCTGCGATGCGATCCTGCTCGGCAGCGAGGCCGAGATCCGCGCCAAGGCGGCGAAGGCGGGGATCGGCCTGGACGGCGTGGCGATCATCGACCACCAGCTGTCGCCCGAGCGCGGCAAGTATCAAGCCGAGCTGGTGCGCCTGCGCAAGCGCAAGGGCGTGACCGAGCAGGACGCGGAGCGATTGATCGGAAGGCGCAGCTACTTCGGCGCGATGATGGTGCGAACGGGCGCCGCCGACGGCCTGGTCGCGGGCCTCACCAAGTCCTACGCAGAGTCGATCCTGCCCGCATTCGAGGTCGTCGGGCTGGCGGAGGGCCGCGAGGCCGCCGCGGGCGTCTACATCGTGATCCAGAAGGAGCGCGTGCTCTTCTTCGCCGACGGCTCGGTGAACGTCGAGCCGTCCGCCGAGGAGCTCGCCGACATCGCGGGGCTGGGTGCCGAGACGGCGCGCTGGTTCGGCTTCGATCCAGTCGTCGCGGTCCTGTCGTCGTCGAACTACGGAAGCGTGCGCGGCGAGCGCACGAACCGGCTGGCCCGGGCCGTAGAGCTGGCGAAGGCGCGCTGGAAGGACCTGGTGATCGACGGTGAGATGCAGGCCGACATCGCGCTCGATCCAGCGCGCCGGGCCACGCGCTTCGGCTTCTCCGAGATCAAGGGCGAGGCCAACGTGCTGATCTTCCCGAACCTCGAGGCCGCGCACATCGCGACGCGAATGATCGGCGCGATCGGCGGCGCCACCGTGGTCGGGCCGATCCTGATGGGAATGCGCAGCCCGATGAACTCGCTCCAGCGCACCGCCACCGTCGACGAGATCGTGAACCTCACGGCGATCACGGTGCTGCAGGCGCAACGGGAGTACTGAGCCTGCCGCGGGCCCCGGCGTTCGGGAAGCTGCTCGTCGCCAACCGCGCAGAGATCGCGGTCCGCATCGACGGCGGGGCGAACGCGCCGATCGACATCTTACCGCTCCGAGCAGGAGCGGCCGGATGAGGCGCGCAATCGTCCTCGACACCGACATGGCGTCGGACGTGGACGACGCGCTCTGCCTGGCGCTTGCACTCGCCTCGCCCGAGCTCGAGATCCTCGGCGTCACCCACGTCGGACGCGAGGTGGATCTGCGCGCGCGCGTGACGCGGCGGCTTCTCGAGCTGGCCGGGAGGACCGAGATCCCGGTCTTCGCCGGCTGCCGGGTCCCGCTGCTCGCTGGCACCGGTTTCAACTGGTTCGGCCACGAGGGCGAGGGAATCCTCGAGCCCGGCAGCGATCCGCCGCTCGAGCGCGCGCACGCGGTCGACGCGCTGCTGGAGCTCTCGCGTCGCCGTCCCGGGATCGAGGTCGTCGCCGTCGGGCCGCTCACGAACCTGGCGGTCGCGCTCGCTCTCGATCCCGACTTCGCCTCCAGGATCGGGCGGCTCACGCTGATGGGCGGGCACCTGCGCGAGGTCTCGTACCGCGGGCGCGTCTTCCCGCACGGCGTCGACTACAACCTGTGCTCGGACCCGCACGCTTCGCTTCTGGTTCTGCGCTCCGGAATTCCCACGACGCTGGTCACCGCCGACGTGACGCTTCGCACCCGGCTCCGCGAGACGGACGCTTCGCGGATCGAGCGCGCTGGAACCGAGCTCCACGCCGCGCTCGCGCGTGCGCTCAGGATCTGGACGCCGGTGCAGCGCCGCCTGTTCACCCCGCCGGGCGCCCCGCCCGACGACAACGCAGCCTTCCTGCACGATCCACTGACGCTGGCGTGCGTCTACGACGAGTCCTTCTGTCGCTTCGAGGAGCTCGAGATCGAGCCGGCGATCGAGAACGGAGTGTTCCGCACGCTGGAGCGGAAGCAGGCCGGCGTGCAGACCTTCCCGATGCGCTGCGCCACGCAAGTGGACGAAGCGCGCTTCGCAGCGCATTTCGTCGCGCGCGTGCTCTCGCTCTAGCCGATCTGCCGCAGCAGAGCCGGCAACGCGCGCAGATCGGAGATCGTGAAATCGGGCCGTAGCTCGCGCGACGCGAACGGAGCACCGCGCTTGCGGATGTACACCGAGCGCACTCCCGCGGCGCGTGCCGCCGCAACGTCCGTGCGCAGCTTGTCCCCGACGAAGATCGCGCGCTCGACGGGAACGCCCAGCTCTCGCAGGACCGCGAAGATCATCGCGGGGTCGGGCTTGCGCCGGCCGAAGTTCGCCGACCATGCCGCGCAGCCGACGTACTGCAGGATTCCAGCGCGCCGCAGGACCCGTGCATGGTGATCGCCCGGCATGGCGTTGTTCGAGACGACGCCGAGTGCGAAGTCGCGCGCGAGGTCGGCCACGACGACGCGCGCGTGCGCGTAGGGCGCCGGCGCCGCCTGCCGCTTGAACGCGCGCAGCAGGAGCCCGCGTACGACCGGAGTGCAGTCGGCGAGCACCTCGTCCACGTCGGGCTGTCGGCACTCCCGCTCGAGCGCCCGGTAGGCGTCGCGCAGTCGCCTGGCGCGCTCGATCACGAACGACTCCGCGTCGGCGACTCCCTGCTCTGCGAGCGCTGCGAGGAAGTCGCGGTCGCGAACCGAGCGCTCGTAGCTCTGCAGCTCGGGAAGCAGAACGCCCCCCATGTCGAGCAAGACGGCATCGATTCGGTCGGCGCGCATCAGGATTCCGGCGTCCCCACCGGCAGAAGCTGCGCCTTGGGCTTGCGCACGAGCAGGCGCGAAACCCAGATCGACATCTCGTAGAGCAGGCAGAGCGGCACCGCGAGCATGATCTGGCTCGTCGCATCGGGCGGGGTCAGGATCGCGGCGGCGACGAACGCGACCAGGATCGCGTACTTCCGGTTCGAGGCGAGCTGCTTGGGCGTGACCACTCCGGCGAGCGCGAGCGCGACGAGCACGATCGGAAGCTGGAACGAAACTCCGAACGCCAGATACATGCTCGCGACCGAGCTGAACACGGCCTGGGTCGTCCAGCTCGTGTGCACGTAGTCGGCTTCGAGCGAGACGAAGTACTGGAAGATGATCGGAAGCGCGAAGAAGTAGCTGAACGCACAGCCGATCGCGAAGAGCGAGCTGGTCGAGAGCACGAACGGAAGTGCGAGCCGCCGCTCGCTCGCGTACAGCCCCGGCGCCACGAACGCCCAGAGCTGCCAGAGCGTGATCGGCATCGCGAGCACGAAACCGGTCAGCAGGATCGTCTTCAGGTAGGTCATGAAGAGCTCGCTCGGAGCGACCGCGATCAGTGTATGGCCGGAGTCGCGAACGGCATCGATCGCGGGCGCCATCAGGATCTCGAACAGCTCCTTGGGCCAGAAGCTCGCCGCGAGCGAGGTGATCGCCCAGGCGCCGATGATCCAGAACAGCCGGCGCCGCAGCTCCGCGAGGTGCTCGAGGATGGGGCGCGGCTCGTCAGTCATCGGCGCGCGGTCGTGGCGCGACTTCGGGCTCGGGCGCGCTCTTGGAATCCGCCGCGCTCTTGGAATCCGCGGCGCGCTTCGGCGGCGGTGCCGCGGGCGGCTCGTCGACCGATGCCGAGAGCGTGCGCGTGAATTCGTTCGATGCGCGGCGGAACTCCGCCATCCCGCGCCCTAGCGAGCGCGCCATCTCGGGCAGACGCTTGGGGCCGAGCACGAGCAGCGCGACGACCAGGATCACCAGCAGCTCAGGCATGCCGATGCCGAACACACGTTCCTCCCAGGACTCCTGGCACTCGACACTACGCGGGACGGAGTCGTTCCGAAGGGTAGCGCGAACGCTCGATGCGGGGTGCTGCCCCGCGGAATCTCGGATCCTCCACCCCCCGATGAAGATCCGGACCGTCGCGGGGCAGCAGCAACCCGCAGCTGACTTAAATCAGACCCACGCCGCGCATGCAAGTGAAATCATCCGGCAAGTTCAGTCGGAGCGCGGCGGAAGATCGACCGAGATCACCTCGAGGCGCTCCAGCAGAGCGGACTCGAAGCGGATCAAGCTCTCGCGCTCGACGTGCATCAGTGGACCGCCGCCGCGGCGCCGGATCAACAGACCGTCGGCGCCCTCGACGAAGTCCACCACCGCGCCTACGTGCTCGACGCCGGTCTCTGTCCAGAGCGTGATCGAGCGTTCGAGTCTGCGCGCGAGGACGAGCTGGATGCTCGCACCGATACAGCGCCGCAAGAGCGCGAGTGCATGCTGCGGATCTCGGCATAGCTCGTACGGATCGCCGGAGACGTGGACCCGACCGGCGCGCAGGATTCGGAGCCACCGCCCGACCCCGTACACGGCGGCGACCTCTCCCGGGCGGCCGAGATAGATGCGGTCCTCGATCTCGGGCGGGCCGCCCCGCTGCGGCGCGTAGCGGACGACGAGCGTCGAAAGCTCGGCGTCGGCGGCCGTCACCACGGCCGCGAGTTTGCGCGTGAGAGGTCGGAGCGCCAAGCCTTCCGACGCTAGCGGAGCGCGTCAGCCCGGCAACTGGACCAGGATGACGTTGTCCTGCGCGCCGCTCGCGTCGATCGCGAAGCTGCCCCCCGCTCGCTCGAAGAGGTCTCGCGCGATCACCACTTCGAGGAACTCGCCGTCCGGCTCGCCCGACGGCCCGGTCAGCACCTCCTCCGGACTGTGGAAGCGAAGCAGGATGCGGTGACCCGCCGCACTTCCCTCTCCCTTCGGTCGCCAGGCGCTGCCGAGATACAGGTCTCCACCTTGGGGAACGAGGCGCAGCGCCAGGTCGAGAAGCGAGCGGATCGCGAGCCGCACGTGGCTCTCGTCGGCGACGAGCGCAGGCGCCTGGGCGTCGAGCTCGCGGAGCACGACCAGTGACTTCGATCGCGCCGCGCTCTGACGCGCGTCGAGCTCCGCGCCCAACGCCGCGGCGAGATCGAAAGGCCGCGGCTCTGCCGGGCCGAGCCGGGCGAACCGCTCGACGCGCTGCAGCGTCTCCTCGAGCCCGCCCAGATCGTGTTCCACCAGAGCCCGCAGCTCGCGCCGGACGTGTTCGTCATCGGGTCGCTGTTCGACGAGGTTCGCGTAGGTTCGGAAGGCCCGAAGCGGCGCGCGAATCGATTGCGCGAGCGGGATCACGAGCTGGCGCGGCGAGAGTCCGGCAGATGCCGCCGGCACCAGATCCGCTTCGAGCTCGAGCAGATCGGCCGGCTCGAGCTCGTCCTCGCCGAGGCCATTCTCCGCGAGGGTCTCGAGCATCAGATCCTCGTCGCTCGACGCCTCGGGCTCGGCCGGAAGCTGCGTCGGCGGCGCCGCTCGAAAACCCCCGCCCCTCGCGATCGGCAGATCCGCCGGGCCGATTCGCGGCCCCGACGCGGCTGCGCAGGTCGCGTCGGCCACGAGGTCGAGCTCGCGCAAGTTCCCCGGCCAGGCGTACTCGGCGAGTAGCTCGCGCGCGTCAGGCTCGAGCGTGAGCTCGCGACCTTGACGCTCGGCGCAGCTTCGAAACGCGGCTTCGATCAGGGCGGCTTCGTCCGTGCGCGCTCGCAGCGGTGGAAGCTCGACGCGAAGCCAGGCGAGGTCGCGAAGCGATCGCGAGAGGCCGCGGCTGCTCGAGGTGGCGGCGATCCAGCGCAGGGGCTCGAGCGCGAGCGCGCCGCTCGCGCCGAGCAGATGCGCGAGCTCGTCCTGAAGCGTGGCCCCGGCGCGATCGACGTCTTCCAGGTAGGCGGTCACACGGCGGCTCGCGGTGCGCGTCATGACCGCGTTCTCTAGCCCGCCCGATGCCAGCGACCGCAGCGCGAACGGCACGAACGCATCGCGCGCGGGCTCGGCCAGATTGTGCACGTAGCGCGCGAGCAGTCCGCGGCGTGTCCCGGGCTCGCCGATCAGCAGGATCGGCCGATGGGCGTTGCGCGGATCGACCGCCTGGCGCAGTGCGGGCAGGTCCAGACCCGCGTAGAGCCGTTCGACCTCTCGCGTCACCCAGAGCTTGCGCGCTCGCTCGCGCAGGCTCTCCGGTCCGTCGTTCGAGCGGAGCAGGTCGCGTGCTCGGGCCTGCAGATCGTCGGGATCGAACGGAAATACGAGTCGGGCGAGTCGCCGGTCGTCGAAGAGCCGCTCCAGGCGTTCGTCGCCCTCGGACCCGGCGTCGACCGCTACGTGGAGCACGGGCGCGGCGGCGCGTCGCCGCTGTGGGATCTGACGCACGAAGGAGAGCACCCGCTCGAGCGCGTCATTGCGGCCGGAGTCATCGCCGACACCGCAGAGGATCAGCAGGTCCGGAGGTGGAGCGCCCTTGAAGCTCGCGGCCTCGGGCGAGCCGAGCCAGACCTCGCCCAGAGCGTCGACGTGGTGGGCCAACGTCGAAGCGAGCGCCGACTCTTCGGATACCACCCAGATCGCAGCCACAACCCCGCCTTCGGGCGCGCGATCCGTCGCGCCGCTCCATCGAGCGCGAGTCTACACCACCCGTGGTGAGGCTCCCCCGCCCTCCGGGGCGCCTTTTCGCGCTCCGATCGCGGCTATACTGGCCGTCCATGCACACCTTTGGACTCGTCCTGCTTCTGGGTTGCACGTGGCTTGCGGCGCCCCGCTTCGCACTCGCCGAGGACCTGTCGAATCTCGATCTCGGCGGCGAATGGTATGTGTTGATCCACTACAAGGACGCGAAGTCCGAGGACAAGTCGATCACCAAGTTCAAGGACTTCGCCTGGTCGATCCGCCAGCAAGCCGACGCGCTCGAGATCGACGAGTACCCGTACGTGCTCTTCGACGAGGGCAGCGAGGAGATCCGCCGCGCGAGCATGCGCGGACACAAGCCCTGGCAGCCGGAGGGCCTGGTGCTCGACGAGCTCTCCAAACACATCGACGTCTCGACCCGCGCGATGCGCTCGAAGCAGCTCGTGGGCAGCACCAAGAGCGGGATGAAGTCGCTGGCGCCAGAAGGGTCGGGCGGCGCGGGAGCCGTGAGCTTCGTGCGGAACTGGGACGTGACCTGGTCGCCCGATCTGGTGCGCGTGAGCGTCGTGGATTCGCTATCGGGCGGCAGCACGATGCTGGGTGGAATGGAAGAGGCGGCGGTCTTCGAGATCAAGGAGCGAGCGTCGGCGGACGAGCTTCGAGGATCCTGGAGCGAGGGTGACAAGGCGGGCAGCCTGCGCATGATTCGTGCGAAGGAGCGCCGGGTGCTGAAGTAGCCCGGCCCGCGATGATGCTCGAGATCCGCGAGGCGCGCCCGGACGACCATGCCCGAGTACTCGAGCTCTGGCTGCGCTTGATCGATCACCATCGCGCACTCTCGCGGGATTTTCCGGCGCTGCCCGGGATCGCCTCGGCGATCGCGAGCGAGATCCGCCGCGCGACCTCGAGTCCCGACTGCCGCCTGATCGTCGCGGAGGGCGAGGGCCGGCTGGTCGGCTTCCTCTTCGCCGAAGTCGAGATCGGCGGCGGATCCCATGCGGAGCCCGCGCCGGGCTGGATCCACGAGCTGTTCGTCGATGCGCCGCAGCGCGGCCGGGGCGTGGCGGCGCGTCTTCTCGCGGAGAGCGACGTCTTCTTCGCAGAACGCGGCTCGAAGAAGGTCTCGGTCCGCGTCGAGAGCAGCAACTCCGAGGCGTTGGAGTACTGGGGCCGGCGCGGTTTCGGCGAGCGAGCGCGCATTCTCGAACGCGTCTCTTAATTTGCTCCGTTCGACCTGCTAACGTGCGCCGCCATGCACCCGATCGCGGCAGAGCTGAACGAGAAGATTCGCGCCGAGAGCCGAGTGACCTACGAGCTGCTCTCCGCGCGCGGCCGCGAGCTCTACTTCCCGAGGGGAATCCTCTCGCAGTCGGCCGAGGCGAAAGAGAAGGCGAACCGCTTCAACGCGACGATCGGGGAGGCGACCGAGGGCGGCGGTCCGATGGTCCTGCCCTCCGTGATCGCGCACGTGAAGGACATCTCTCCCTCCGACGCCGTGCGCTACGCGCCGCCGCAGGGACGAGCCGACCTGCGCGAGGCGTGGCGGAAAAAGCTGCTCGCGGAGAACCCGACCCTGCGCGAGCGCAGCTTCAGTCTGCCGATCGTGACGCACGCGATCACGCACGGCCTGGCGCTGGTCGGTGATCTGTTCGTCGATCCCGGTGACCGGGTGCTGATCCCGGACATGCTCTGGGACAACTACGCGCTGAACTTCGAGACGCGCCTCGGCGGCGTGGTCGAGACGTTTCCAACCTACGACGGCGAACGCTTCAACGTTCCAGCGCTGCGCCGTGCGCTCCTGGCCGGGCCGTCGAAGCAGCTACTGCTCCTGAACTTCCCCAACAACCCGACCGGCTACATGCCCACGCCGGGCGAGGTTGGCGAGATGCGCGATGCCGTGCTCGCCGCGGCGCGCGCCGGCAAGAAGATCGTCGTGATCTGCGACGACGCCTACTTCGGCCTGCTGTTCGACGACGGCGCGATCAAGGAGTCGCCGTTCGGCTGGCTGGCCAACCTTCACGAGAACGTGCTCACGGTGAAGCTCGACGGCGCCACCAAGGAGCTCTTCGTCTGGGGTCTGCGCTGCGGGTTCCTGACGATTGCGCCGCCGCCCGTCGGGAATCCGACCGCGCTGCTCGCGGCCCTCGAGCGCAAGCTCATGGGCGCGATCCGCGCGTCGATCTCCAACTGCGCTTCGCTCTCGCAGAGCATCGTGGCGTCCGCCTTGCGCTCGAGCACGATCGACGTCGAGCGCCGCGAGAAGCTCGAGATCCTGAAGGCGCGCGCGTCGCGCTTGCGCGAAGTGGTCTACCGAGCCAAGTACCGCCCGCTCTGGGACGTCTACCCGTTCAACGCGGGCTACTTCATGTGCATCCGCGTGAAGGGCGTCGACGCGGAGCAGCTGCGCCTGCACCTGCTCGAGAAGTACGGCGTCGGCGTGATCTCGATGGGTGCGACCGACATCCGCGTCGCGTTCTCGTGTCTCGAGGTCGGCCAGATCGAGCCGCTCTTCGAGTGCGTTGCCGAGGCGATCGGAGACCTGAAGTCGGCGTAGCCGCGCGCCGCAGGCCTCAGTCGAGCTCCCGCGCCAGGCTCTCTCCGGCATCGAGAAGCGCCTCGGACGCGCCAGGGGCGAGCAGGCTCTGCAGCACCTCGTAGTGCCAGTGGGCGCGAGGATGCGACAGGTCCGCCGCGTGCGGCAGGTAGCGAAGCCAGCCGTTTGCGATTCCGATCACGGCGCCGATCCGAGCGGGACCGATACGATCGCGCCAGTCGAAGCCGACCTGCGTCGTCGGCTCGAGCGGCAGGCCGAGGAGGACGGCGCGACCGATGCGAAGCACCTGCAATTCCACGTCGAGCTCCCGCCGGTTCATGACGAAAAATGGGGAAGTCTTGTCGCGGACGTACAGACGAACTTGCGCAATCGCCTCGCGCGCCTCGGCCATCGGAAGTCCGCGCGTCGCGCGGCTTGCGAGGTCCCAGAGCTCGGCGAGCCGCGGCAGCGACTCGGCCGTCACGCCGAGAAGCTCGGCGATCCGCAGCTTGCGCTGCTCGAGCTCGGCCCGCGCCGCCTCGGGCGAGCGGTCGCCGAGATGAATCGCCAGTCGAACCGCTCGGGTTCCCGCCGTCACGCGAGCGTCGTCGATCGGGTCGGGCACGGCGCCGTCGAGACTGGCGAGCACCGCGTCGGCGACCTCGCGGCCGAGCACGCGAACGGCCTCGGCACCCAGACCGACGCTCTGGCCCGGAATCGCGAGGTCCATCAGGCCGCGCGTGCGCGGGTCCACGTCCGCGTGAGCGCCGAGCAGGAAGACCGCGATCGCGCCGGTCTCGGCCTCGATCGCGCCGGCCGCTGCGCCGGGCCAGTCGGCGGAGATTTCGAGGCTGTCGTGGCCGCGGACCGTTCCGTGACAGGAATGGCGGAAGAGGACCGCGATCGGCCGGCCCGAGACCGCGTCGATGCGAAGCACCTCGACGCCTTCGTCGATTGGCGCGTCCTCGACGCGGCGATTCCTGCCGATCCGGGCTCGCGTGCGCGTCCAGGCGAGCCCGGCGGGCTCGCGTCCATGCCAGGCCTGGATGGCCGCGGCCGCAATGCCCTCGAGAATCGCCGGCACGTGCGGCGGGGCGGGCCTTCCCGCGAGCAGGTCCGCGAGTCCTGTATCCGGCCCGGAATGAGTGTGAGTGCAGGCGACGAGGATCCGCGGGACGCCGACCCCCGTCGCGGCCGCGATCCGCTCGCGCACCGAGAGCGCTTGCTCCGGGGCCATCAGGCACAGGTCCGCGGAGACGGCGATCAGGCGGTTCGTCCCGCCGTCATCGAGCGCGATCGCCCGGGCGTGCAGCCGGTCTGCGACGGACTGCGCGGTGCCGACCCGGGCGCCGTATCCCATGAGCGACACGCCGAGCTCCGGCGTCAGGTCCACACGCGCCGCTCCCGCCAATCTCGCCAGGTTCCTGCTCCGAGTTGCTGGTTCGAGCCAAGTGCTCGAACTGGTTGTGATTCTGGTCACAGTCTCGAATCGGTCGGACTGCGATACAGATACAGGGAGTTCTCGCCCGTTTGCGGAGGCATAGCATGAGGGGTCTTTCGGCGCTCTTTGCGAGCGGGTTGCTGGTCGCAGCAGCGGCTGTCGCGCCGGTCGCGTCGGCGGATGGCTCCCCATTCCCGATTCTCACCGCCTCGATCGAGCCCGCACCCCGCTCCGAGATGTCGACCCGCTACGGCGATCTCTCGGATCTCCTCGCACCCGAGACGGATCGATCGCTCGATCCCGTGCTCGCGAGTGCGACCGACTCGACGCTCACGATCGCGACCGGTCGCGTGCCCAAGGGCGGAACGCTGGCCGGCGCGCTGCGCGGCTCCGGTGTGAGCCCGATCCTCGTCGATCAGATTGCGCGCGGGCTGCGGCCGGTCTTCGACTTCCGCCGCGCGCGCCCGGGCGACTTCTACGCGCTGATCCGCAGCGAAGCTGGAGAGCTGCTCTCGTTCGAGTACCAGCGCGGACGCGGAGAGATCTACCGCCTCGATCGCAACCCGAGCGGCGGATTGGTCGCGAAGAAGGAAGTCGCTCCGCTGGAGCGACGCATCCTGCAGCTCGGCGGCGTCGTCACGGGATCGCTGTTCAACTCGCTGGTCGATCTCGGCGAGCGCGCCGAGCTCGTCCACTCCTTCACCGACATCTTCCTCTGGGACTTCGACTTCTCGACGCAGACCCGGTCCGGCGACGAGTTCCGCATGGTCTTCGAGAAGTACTTCGACAAGGACGGCTTCGTCCGGTACGGGCGCGTGCTTGCCGCCGAGTACCGTTCGTCGAAGGCGAAGCGCTCCTACGTCGCGGTCTGGTTCGAGGACGAAACCGGCCGCGGCGACTACTTCTCGCCCGAGGGCAATTCGGTGCGCCGCTCGTTCCTGAAGGCGCCGGTGAAGTACAGCCGCATCTCTTCTCGCTACAGCAAGGCGCGGCTGCACCCGGTGCTCCACGTACGCCGGCCGCACGAAGCCGTGGACTACGCGGCTCCCGTCGGCACGCCGGTCTGGTCGGTGGCCAACGGCAAGGTCGTCCACGTCGGTTGGAGCGGTGGGCTCGGGCGCACGGTGAAGGTCAAGCACAGCAATGGCTACATCACCTTCTACGCGCATCTCTCGCGCTTCGCGCAGGGACTGCGCGTCGGCCAGCAGGTCTCGCAGAAGCAGCTGCTCGGCTACGTCGGCATGACCGGCCTCGCGAGCGGGCCGCATCTAGACTTCCGGATCCAGAAGAACGGCCGCTTCTTCGACCCGCTCGCGGTGAAGTTCGAGATGGGTGAGCCGGTGCCTTCGCGCTCTCGCGCGCGCTTCAACCAGATCAAGGACATGCGCCTCGCAGAGCTGCAGGCAGCGGAGCTCTCGGCCGGCCTCGACGCGGCACTCTGACCCGACGCGTCAGGCGAGCTGACGCGAGACGATTGCGGCGACGACGGCGTCGCCCTCCACGTTCGCCATCGTGCGAAACGTGTCGAGGAAGCGGTCGATCGTGAGCAGCAGACCCACGGCTTCGCCGGGCAGGCCTGCCGCCTCGAGCACGATGACCATCGTGACCATGCCGGCACTCGGGATTCCGGGAGCGCCGATGGCCGTTGCGATCGAGACCACGAACACGACGAGCTGACCGCCGAAGCCGAGATCGACTCCGTAGATGGCGGCCACGAAGAGCGCCGCAACGGCTTCGTAGAGCGCGGTGCCGTCCATGTTGACGGTAGCGCCGAGCGGCAGCACGAAGCTCGAGATCTGCGGAGGAACGCCGAGTCCGTCCTCTACGCAGCGGGTCGTGACCGGGAGCGTGGCCGTGCTCGAGCTGGTCGTGAAGGCAACGACGAGCGCTTCACGAATTCCCCGGAACAGAGCCAGCGGCCTGATCCCACCCAGGTACCAGGCCATCGCGGGAAGCGTAACCACGGCGTGAAAGAGCGTTCCGAAGATCACGACACCCGAGAACGCGGCGAGGTTGTCGACGATCACGCGGAAGCTCACGGTCGCGACCAGATGCCCGATCAGAGCGAAGATCCCGACCGGCGCGAGGCGAACGAACCAGCTGATGATCAACATCACGGCCGCCGACGCGCCGGAGAGCGTGGCGATCAGGGACGCGCCGATCGGTCCGAGCTCGAGCAACGCAACTCCGAGCAGGATCGCGAACAGGACGATCGGAAGGATCTTTCCCTCGGCCAGCGCGGCGATCGGGTTCGAGGTCATCTGAGAGACCGTCGCGACCAGGAACTCGCCGAGCCCGGGAGGGCCCTGCGGCGCGGCCGGAACCGCACCGACCGCCTCGCGAAAGAACTCGCTCTGCGCGAGGGCGCTGCCCGCTCCCGGCTGCACCAGGTTCACGAGCAGGAGACCCGTGCCCGCAGCCAGCACCATCGTAAGCAGGTAGAGCGCGAGCGTGCGCGTGCCCAGGCGGCCCAGCTGCCTCGCCCCTCCCATGCTCGCGATTCCGTGCACGATGGAGAGCAGGATCATGGGCGCGATCAGCATCTTCAGAAGCCCGATGAAGAGCTTTCCCACACTCTGCATCGCGTCGGAGGCGGCGGCGTCGAGGAGCCCCGCGCCGACCGCTCGACCGAAGGCCACACCCAGCAGCGTCGCGATCGCGATCTGCCAATTGAGCGAGACGGGCGTCGACAGGCAGAAGACGAGCAGGGCCACGGCGAAGCACGCCCAAGCCAGCGCGGAGTGCCCGGCGATCCCTGCGATTGCGAAGCCGCCGAGCGCCGTCGCGATCGCCAGCCATCCCTTCGAGCCGTTCAAAGCGCCGCGAGTATACCGCCGCGATCCTGGCGGCCCGAATGAAATACACTCGCCAGATGGACAGAGCGCGATTCCGGAAGCTGGCAGAGGATCTTGCGTCTCGAGACCCGGGCCTGGCCGAGCGCATCGGTGTGGTGGACGACGCCGCGCGCCTGCTGCGGGACCAGGCCTTCCACGCCGTCGAGGCGTTCCGCGAGCGAGCGCGCGAGCTTGGCGCGCCCTACCTGGGGAACCTCGAGGTCTCCGCGGTGGAGCCGGACGAGAAGCATGTCGACAGCGTCCAGTTTCGGGTGAGTCGCGGGAGATTCGAGCTGCTCTGCATCGCGATCGCGCAGGATTCCGGGAAGGTGCGCCTGGTGGGACCGTTCAAGCGCGGCAAGCAGGAGGGACCGTGCCACGAGGCGCCGCTGCGCGGCGACGTCGTGGAGAAGGCGCTCGAGGATCGCATCGAGCAGCTCTTGCGCGAGGCGTCGGGCGGTTGAACTCGAGCGTTCTCGTGCGCGTGGGTAGCCGGAATCCCGCCAAGCTCGAGGCCGTGCGGAGCGGGCTCGCCCCGTTCTTCGCGAGCGTCGTGACGGAATCGGCGGAGATCCCGAGCGGCGTCGACGCGCAGCCGCTCGGCTGGGCGGAGATCATCGCGGGCGCGCGCAGCCGCGCGCGCGGTGCTCATCGCGTCGGTCCGTGCGACCTCGCGGCCGGAATCGAGGACGGCCTGATTCCGGTCCCGGACGCGGCGATCGGATGGGTGAACATCGGCTGCTGCGTGCTCTACGACGGGGCGCGCGAGGCGGTCGGATTCACGGCGGGCTTCAGCTACCCGCCGGAGTGCGTCCGCCTCGCGACGGCGACCGAGCGCACGCCGATCGGAGACGCGTTCGACTCGCTCTATCGCGCGCCGGCGGGTCTCTCCGACCCGGGCAGCGCAGCTGGCAACATCGGCCGACTGAGCGGCGGAGTCCTGACTCGCGCCGAGTATGGCGCTCAGGCCGTCGTGTGCGCGTTCGTCCGCTGGCTTCATCCAGACCTCTACCGGTACGCGCCGTGCGCGGGAGCGCCGACATGAGCTTGACGCGGGACGACCCGCGCTTCGAGCATCCGATCGAGGCGGTCGAGCAGCTCGTCGACTTCTTCCGCCAAGGCGAGACGCCGCGTGCGGATTGGCGCGTTGGCACCGAGCACGAGAAGATCGGGCTCTACGCGCAGAGTCTGCGCCCCGTCCCGTACGAGGGCGAGCGCGGGATCCGCGCGCTGCTCGCGGCGATCTCCAGCCGATTCGGCTGGAAGCCCCTGCTCGACGCCGGCATGCTCGTCGGACTCGAGCGCGATGGAAGCACGATCACGCTGGAGCCCGGCGGTCAGCTCGAGCTGTCCGGCGCGCCGCTCGCGTCGATCCACGAGACGGTGCGCGAGTTCCGCGAGCACATCGCGCTGGTGAATCAGGTGTCGGCCCCGCTCGGAATCATCTGGCTCGGCCTCGGCGTGCACCCGATCGCCGGTATCGACGAGATGCCGCGGATGCCTCGCGAGCGGCACGCGATCATGCGCGAGTACCTCGGACGGCGCGACGAGCTCGGCCTGCACATGATGCACGCCACGGCGGGAGTGCAGGCGAACTTCGACTTCGATTGCGAGGCCGACGCCGCGAAGAAGCTGCGGCTCGCGCTCGCGGCTTCGCCGATCTCCTCCGCGCTCTTTGCCAACTCGGGCATCAGCCAGGGCCGTCCGAACGGATTCGAGTCCTGGCGCGCCTGGATCTGGCGCCACACCGACAACGACCGCTGGAGCCTGCTGCCCTTTGCTTTCGAGGCGAGCTTCGGCGCTGGCACGGCCTATCGCGCGTACACGGAGTGGGCGCTCGACGTGCCGATGTTCCTGATCGTGCGCGACGGACGGAGCATTCCCGCCCACGGCCAGACCTTCCGAGAATTCCTGACGAACGGCCGGGACGGAATGCGCGCCTCGCTCGCGGACTGGAACGTGCACCTGACCACACTGTTCCCGGAGGTCCGCCTGAAGCGCGTGATCGAGACTCGCGGGACCGATGCCGTCCCTGGTGCGGCGGTTTGCGCGCTGCCCGCGTTCTGGAAGGGTCTGCTCTACGACGAGACCGCTCTAGAGGCCGGACTCGCGCGGATCCACGCCTGGACCCACGACCAGGTCTTCGCACTGCACGGCGAGGTTGCGCGAGCCGGACTGCAGGCGAGAGCCCCCGACGCCACGGTGCTGGACGTCGCGCGCGAGCTGCTCGCGCTCTCGAGAGCGGGGTTGGCCCGACAGGCCGTGCTCGACGCAGCGGGTCGCGACGAGTCGATCCATCTCGAGCCGCTCGAGGCCGTCGTCGGGCGCGGAAGCAGCCCGGCGCGTGCGGTGCTCGAGAGCTGGAACGGGCCGTGGCAGAAGGCGATTCCCAAGCTGATCGAATACGCGAAGTACTGACTCTGTCGGATCTGGCGAATCGAGATGCCCAAGCCAATCGCGGTTGACCGTTGCGAGCAGCGTCCGATAGGCTACGGCCCGATTCAACGCTGGGCCCGATATCGGGCACCCAAGCACCCACTTCGGAGGCAGTCCAAATGAATCGGTCCGTGCGCGCCGTGTTCGCTATCGCAGTCGCTCTCTGCGTCGGGTTCGCCGTGCAGGCCTCGGCCCAGAGCCAGGCCGAGTTCAAGCGAGAGCTGAAGGCCGGGAAGGATCTCTACAAGGTGCCCGGAATGATGGAAGTCACCGTGAAGTCGATGCGCGGCATGATGATGATGACCGGCAACGTCGCCACGGCAGAGGACAGCAAGAAGGCCGAGGAGATCATCAAGGGCATGCGCGGGGTGAAGGAAGTCCGAAACCGCATCCGCGTGGGCAACGTCGAGGACTGCAGCGCCGCCACCGACGAGACGGTCATGGCCAAGGTCGAGAAGGAGATCGGCAACGACGAGGAGCTGACCCAGGCCAGGCGCAAGATCGACATCCAGATCAAGGACCGGAACCTGGTCGTGAAGGGCGGTCTCAAGGACTACTCGCAGGCCGGCTCGCTGATCAATCTGATCAAGCGCGTGCCCTGCGTGAATTCGCTGAACTACGAGGATCTCGACTACTGATCGCGCGAGCGACCGAGATCCGCTGCGGAAGAGCCGCTGCCGCCAGGCAGCGGCTCTTCTCGTTTTCAGGCCTGGAGTTGACCGAGACCGGCATGGCTCTAGCGTTGCCCGCACGATGAGTGAAGGCGAGACGACCTCGGTCGAGATCGGCGGCGAGCGGGTGGAAGTGCCCGTTCGCGTTCCGGTATTGCCGGTGCGCAATACCGTGATCTTTCCAGGCGTGACGCTGCCGCTGTCGGTCGGCCGCAAGGAGTCGCTCGCCGCAGTCCAACAGGCCGCTCGAAGCGGCGGTTTCCTGGTCGTGGTCACCCAGCGAACCCCCGAGACCGAGCAGCCGCGTCGCGAGGATCTCTACCCGGTCGGGACTCTTGCGAAGATCGTGCACCTCGCGGACACCGGCTCGGGTCTCTCGGTGGTGGCGGTCGGACTGGCGCGCGTGCGACTTCTCGGCTTCACCGAGGTCGGGCAGTTCCAGGAGGCCGAGACGGAGGTTCTTCCGGATCTGCTCGATCGCACCTCGGAGGCGGAGGCCGCGCGTCGCACCGTTCAGCGGCTCGGAAAGGAGCTCGTCGAGCTTCGCGAAGACATCCCGGACGAGGCCGCGCAGATCCTGGATCGTTTCGACGACCCCGCGCGCCTCGCCGACGTGATCGCGTTCAACGGCGCGATGCCCGTCGAGGAGAAGATCGAGCTGCTCTCGCAGCAGGACGTGCTGGCGCGGCTCCGCACGCTGATGCGGTACCTGATGCGCGAGATCCGGATCGCGCAGGTGTCGAAGTCCTTCGCGGAACGCGCGGCGGGCGAGATCGGCGAGGCGGAGCGTCGCAAGCTCCTGCGCGAGCAGCTGCACAAGATCCGAGCGGAGCTGGGCGAGGCGGACGAGCAGTCCGCAGAGGGTGACGAGCTGCGCGAGCGGCTCGAAGCTGCGGACCTTCCCGACGAAGTCCGCGAGGTGGCCGAGCGCGAGGTGAACCGCCTGGCGGGAATGCCCTCGCACTCGCCCGAGCGTTCGGTCACGCGCACGTACGTGGAGTGGATTCTCGATCTGCCCTGGAAGACCGAGACCGAGGACGATCTCGATCTCGCCAACGCGAGGCGCATCCTCGACGAGGACCATTTCGATCTCGAGAAGGTGAAGGAGCGGATCCTCGAGTACATGGCGGTGCGGCACCTCGTCCCCGATCCGAAGGGGCCGATCCTGTGCTTCGTCGGCCCGCCAGGCGTCGGCAAGACGTCGCTCGGCAAGTCGATCGCGCGCGCGATGGGCCGCAAGTTCGTGCGCTGCTCGCTCGGCGGCGTGCGCGACGAGGCGGAGATCCGCGGTCACCGCCGCACCTACGTCGCCGCGCTGCCCGGGCGCGTGCTGCAGAACCTGCGGACGGCGGGAACGCGGAACCCCGTCTTCATCCTCGACGAGATCGACAAGGTCGGAATGGACTACCGCGGCGACCCGTCTTCCGCGCTGCTCGAGGTGCTCGATCCCGAGCAGAACTCGGCGTTCTCCGACCACTACGTCGAGCTGCCGTTCGATCTGTCGCGGGTGCTCTTCATCGCGACCGCCAATCGCATCGACACGATTCCGGCGCCGCTTCTCGATCGGATGGAGATCATCGAGCTGCCCGGCTACACCGCGCGCGAGAAGCTCCGAATCGGACGCGACCACCTGCTTCCCCGCCAGCTCTCCGAGCACGGTCTCGAGCCCGGCTCGATCGAGTTCGGCGACGAACTGCTTCTGCGCCTGATCGACGGCTACACGCGCGAAGCCGGCGTGCGCAGTCTCGAGCGCCAGGTGGCGTCGCTCGTGCGCAAGTGCGCGCTCGCGATCGCGGAGGGAAAGGGCGCGCCGCAGATCGGCCCGGCCGACCTCGCGAGGCTTCTCGGGCCGGCGCAGTTCACGCAGGAGGTCGCGGAGCGAAACGAACGGCCGGGAGTCGCGACCGGAATGGTCTGGACCCCCGTCGGTGGCGACATCGTCTTCGTCGAAGCGGCCCGAATGGAAGGCAAGCCGGAGCTGAACCTCACCGGCCAGATGGGCGACGTCATGCGAGAGTCGGTCGAGGCGGCGCTCTCCTACGTGCGGACGAATGCCGAGGCCCTGGGGATCGATCCGGACTGTTTCGAGAAGACGAAAATCCACGTTCACGTGCCCGCGGGCGGCACCCCGAAGGACGGCCCTTCCGCAGGAATCACCATGATCGTGGCGCTGGCGAGCCTGCTCTCGGGAAAGCCCGTGCGCGGCGACCTCGCCATGACTGGCGAGATCACGCTGCGCGGGCAGGTTCTGCCGGTCGGTGGTATCAAGGGCAAGGTTCTCGCCGCCCACCGCGCGGGGATCAAGGAGCTGATTCTGCCCAGCCGCAACGCAAAGGACCTCGAGGACGTTCCGCCCGAGGTGCTCTCCGCGTTCAAGATCCACCTCTTCGATCAGTCGATCGACGCGGTGCGCGAGGCGATTCCCGGCATTGGCGGATGAGCGACCCGATCCGCTTTCCGCGGACCTCTCCGGCGCCGAGCTGCTTCGGCTCGCGCGCAGCGACAAGGCTGCCGCGAAAGCCGCGGCCGCGCGGATGTCGGTCGAGGCCCAGGCGAGCGCCTGCCAGGATCTCCGGCTCGAGGTGCGCAGCGAGTTCCTGATGCTCGTCGAGCATCCCGAAGATGTCGTGCCGCTCCTGCCCGAAGCCGAGCTGGTCCAGACCGTGCGCGCGGGAGGAATGTCGGAGGCCGCCTGGCTGCTCGAGCTCGCGACCCCCGCGCAGAGGATCGCGGCGTTCGATCTGGACTGCTGGGTCGGCTCGGAGCTCCAGGTCGAGCGGGTGCACGAGTGGCTCGACGCGCTGATCGAAGCCGGGAGACCGACGCTGATCAAGGCGCTGCAGGAGATCGACCTCGAGATCCTGCTGCTGGCGGTGCGCGCCGAGGCCGAGGTCGCGGTCGTGTCCAAGGAGCAGGAGCCGCCGATCGGCTACTTCACACCGGATGGTGTCGTCTACTTCGGGACCGCGCCCGACGCCTCGCCCCACCGCGTCCACGAGATCTCCCACGCGCTCTTCTCCGAGGATCAGCCGCTCTACTGGCGGCTGGTCTACGGGCTGCTCTTCGAGAGCCCGAGCGAGTGCGAGGAGTACGCGCTCCGCTGGCGCACGAACCGGCTTCAGGATCTCGGCTTCCCGGACGTCGAGCAGGCGATGCGCGTGTATCGGCCGCTGCCGGCCGATCGCGTCACCGACTGGGTACCGCCGACATCCGAACGCGCTCTCGTCGACGTCACGACTCTGCCGCGACAGCTCCGAGGCACGCTGCTCGGCGAGGCGCTGGCGAAACTTCCCGCGGCGCGCGCCGCCGACCTGCTCGGATACGTGCTGGGAGTCGCGAACTCCCTGGCCGTGGCGGACGGGCTCGCGCTCTCGGAGCGAGAGTCGGTGCCGCGGGCGCTCGAAAAGGCGGTACGCGGCATCGACACGGGAATTCGCGAGCTATCGCGGGCCCGCGGACAGGCGCCCGAGGAGGTCCTGGATCGCACGGCGCCATTGGATCTGTTTCGCGTGGGCGCGACCGCCGATCCGACCCTGAAGGAGCGCGCGAAGTGACGCAAGCCGGGCACGCTCTCTCAGAGGGTTGGCAGGCGTTCCTGCTGCTCGCGTTCGGCGCCTCCACGTCGCTCGTGATCCTCGCGCTCGGCGGCGCGGGTGCCCGGCCGCTCGATCTCCTGCTTCTGGGTGCGAGCCTGGGCGCGCTGCTCACCGCGGGAATCTGGCTGTGGATCCTCGCGGCGCGGCGAAGCTTCGGCTGGGGTCTGCTGTTCACGGCGACGGCGCTGATTCCGTACCTGAACTTCGTGGTCGCGAGCGTGTATGCGCGGCGCTACTGGGCCGAGGGTGCGCGCAAACCCGCGCTGCTCGCGTTGGCCGCGATCTTCGCCCAGACGATCGCGTCGCTTCGGGTCTTCCTGGTGAGCGTCAGTCCCCCGATCTGAGCTCGCGTCCCAGCACCGAGAACAGGTTGCCGAGGATCCGGTAGGTGAGACCCCAAACGGTGTAGCGGTCGTAGCGGATCGCGGGAAACGTGCCTTCGTACTCCGGGCGCTCGAAGCGATAGTCGTAGGCGGAGTCGGGATGCAGGATCCACGGAACCGGAATCCAGACCGTCGACTGGACTTCGACGTTCGGGCGCAGCCGCGGCCGCTCGCTCACCTCGTAGAGGAAGGGCGAGACCACCAGCGGCGCGACGCGCGGGTTGCGGGTGCCGGAGAAGTCGTCGAGCCGTCCGAACGGGGATCCGACCTCCAACCCGACTTCCTCGAGCGTCTCGCGCGCGGCAGTCGCCGCGATGTCGGGGTCGACCGCATCTCGCCGCCCGCCCGGAAACGCCATCTGCCCCGACCACGGGTCGCCTTCCTTTCGGGCGCGCTCGATGAAGAGCAGCTCGGGCTCCCCGCCGCGCGGCTGATGGAAGACC
>Ga0194120_10001548_pt1 | contig 41644 bp, 44 predicted proteins | sample TA2MahCa65mmetaG_FD_148642 | JGI IMG/M metagenome (GOLD analysis project Ga0194120, IMG submission 148642) | Freshwater microbial communities from Lake Tanganyika, Tanzania - TA2015019 Mahale Deep Cast 65m | ecosystem: Environmental > Aquatic > Freshwater > Lake | place: Tanzania: Lake...
CACGGCCGGCGACGAGGCCGACCGGCTTTATCGCCGGCTGGGCTGGGTCGAGGTCGGCACGGTGCCGGGCTTTGCACTGTGGCCGGACGGACGGCCCTGCGACACGACCTATTTCTACAAGCGGATCGATCGCGGCTGATGGATTCGGTCCTGGTCGCGGCCGCCTTGTTCAGCGCCTTCCTGCATGCCGCCTGGAACGCGGCCATCCGCCAGGCGGACGACACCGATTCCGCCATGGCGGCGCAGGTCGTGACCTCGGGTCTGATCGGCTTGCCGCTGTTGCTCTTCTTTCCGTTGCCGGGGCCGGCGGCTTGGCCGTGGCTGGCCGCCTCGACCGGATTCAACATGCTGGCGATGCTGGCGATCCTGCGCGGTTACGCCGCCGGCGGCGGCTTCGGCCTGGTCTATCCGGTGACGCGCGCGGTCTCGCCGCTGCTGGTGGCGCTGCTGGCGGTTTGGATCATGGGCGAGCGGCTGAGCGCGCTCGGCCTGACCGGCGTCGCGCTGATCGCGGGGGCGGTCGGGCTGTTCGCGGTCGGCCAGGATTGGCGACGACCGGGGGCGCTGGCGTGGTCGGTGGTGGCGGGCGTGTTCTCGGCGGCCTATATCGTCTGCGATGCGCAAGGCGCGCGCGCCTCGGAATCGGCGCTGGGCTACGGCGCGGCGATGTCGGTGGTCAATGCGCTGGCCTTCGGCGCCATCCACACGCTGCGCGGGCGCGGCTCGGTGCGGCTGGCGCTGCGGACGCATGCGCGCATGGCGGCGCTGGCTTCCAGCGCCTCGATGACCTCGTATCTGCTGATCATCTGGGTCTACGCCCAGGCCTCGGTCGCCATCGGCGCGGCCTTGCGCGACACCAGCATCGTTTTCAGCGCCATCATCGCCGCGCTGGTGCTGAAAGAGGCCATGGGGCGCTGGCGGATCGCGGCGATCGGGCTGGCGGTTCTAGGCGTGATCGCGCTGCGGCTGGCTTAATCGGAGAATTCGGGCTCGACCGTCACCGGGAAGTTGACCGAATTGGCGACGAAGCAAAGGCGATGCGCCTCGTGGTGCAGCGCCTCGGCCTTGGCGCGATCGGACCCCGGCGCCAGCGTCGCCAGCGGCCGCAGCACCGCCGAAACGAAGCGCCCGCCGCCGTCGCCGCCTTCGGCCATGGTGCCTTCGGCGCGGTCGACATAGTCGGTGACGACGATCTTGGCCACGGCGCAGAGATGCAGATACCACAGCATGTGGCAGGCCGAGAGCGAGGCCACCAGCATGTCCTCGGGATTGTAGCGCGCGCCGTCGCCGCGAAAGGCCGGATCGGACGAGCCCGGGATCGGCGGCTTGCCAGGGCTTTCGATGACGTGGTCGCGGCCGTAATCCTTGTAGCCCGAGGTGCCGCTGCCGCGATTGCCGGTCCAGCGCACCTGCGCAGAGTAGCGATGTTCGCGTCCGGCCATCTCAGCCCGCCTCGCGGCCGAGCGCCGCCATCGCTTCGCGCCATTCGCGCGGGCTGAGGCCGGATTCCTTCTGGCCGACGCGCTTGCCGGCCAGCAGCGCCTTGACCAGCGCCAGCGCCTTGGCCGAAAGCGCGATGCCGCCCAGGCGGTAGTTGACGAAGGCGTCGTGGCACAGCGGCACCCAGCGCCGCGTGACTTCGAGCATGGCCTCGGCATAAACGCGGATCTCGTACTGGGCATGGGCGTCGGCGCGCAGCGACAGGAAATGGAACAGATTGTGCAGATCGGTCTTCCAATACCATTGGGTATAGAAATTGAGGCTGAGGTTCATGCGCGCGAGTTCGCGGGCGAGGCCGCGGCGCTTGGCGTCGCGCGGCGTGCCGTCCGGGGTCTCGTTGAGCATCTCCTCGTAATGGTCGTAGACCCGGTTGGAATCGTCCTTGAGCAGCTTGAGCACGCGCACGGCCTCGGCTCCGCTCAGCACCTCGCCGCGGCCCTGGCGGTTGACCGCCGATTGCGCCGCCAGGTGCTTGGGGTCGGGCAGATAGAATTCGCGATCCAGGATCGAATAGCGCGCCGAGTATTCGTTGACGTTGGCGGTGCGGTGCCGGATCCATTGCCGGGCGACGAAGATCGGCAGTTTGACGTGGAACTTGATCTCGGCCATCTCGAACGGCGTGGTGTGGCGGTGCCGCATCAGGTAGTCGATCAGGCCCTTGTCCTCGGACACCTTGCGCGTGCCGCGGCCGTAGGAGACCCGCGCCGCCTGCACCACCGCGCCGTCGTCGCCCATGTAATCGACCGCCCGCACGAAGCCGTGATCCAGCACCGGCAGCGGCTGGAACAGGATCTCCTCCAGCGCCGGCACGGTCGGCCGGCGGGTGGGGAAGGTCTCGGCCCGGGCGGCGTCGATGTCGCGCCGCTCGGCTTGGCTGATGGTCATGACGGGCTCCGAATCGGAGGCGATTTTAGCACCCGGCCGGGGCCTTCAAACCCGCCCGCCGAACGCCTATATTAGGTGCGCCGGGCGACCGGCTATGGCGATAAACGCGACGTGGCATAGGCGATGCGGACCCGGGGGCAGTACCCGGCGCCTCCACCAAATTCCCGCGGTCTGGCGCGGGGCGATGGGGGCGACACAGGCTCGACGCGCGCAGTAAAGACGTCGACTTTCGCTCGGCATGGTTCCGCCGTTATCGGGCCAATCCAAGAGTGCCAACGATAACGACTTGGCTCTCGCGGCCTAACCAAACTTAGGCCACGCGGTCCGGGGGGAACCGGGCAACAGAATCCCCCCACTTTCCTTTGACGTCGACCATTGACGCGCGGCGCGATGCGGCGAGACTGAGGCCATGAGCGCGCGCGAGACCTGGTCCGGCCGCACCGGCTTCATCCTGGCGACGATCGGTTCGGCGGTCGGCCTGGGCAGCATCTGGAAGTTCCCCTACGAGGTCGGCAGCAATGGCGGCGGCGCCTTCGTGCTGTTCTATCTGGCCGGCCTGGCGCTGGTCGTGTGGCCCTTGATGCTGCTCGAATTCGCGCTCGGCCGGCGCGGCCAGGCCGATGCCGCGCGCGGCATCGCCGCCGTCGCCAAGGAGTTCGGCGCCTCGCCGCGCTGGGCCGGGATCGGCGTGCTGGGCACGCTGACCTCGTTCCTGATCCTCAGCTTCTACGCCGTCATCGGCGGCTGGGCCTTGGCCTATGCGATCGAGGCGCTGACCGGGGTGGGAGGCATTGCCGCCGACGGCGCGGCGGCGCAGGCGCGTTTCGATGCCCTGCTGGCGTCGCCCGTGCGATTGGGCCTGCATCACTTGCTGTTCATGGTTGCGACCGTTGCCATTGTCGCCCTCGGCGTCAGGCGCGGCATCGAGCGCGCCTCCGAGATCATGATGCCGGCCTTGGCGCTGCTGATGGCGGCGCTGGCGGTCTATGGCGCGGTCGAGGGCGATGTCGGGGCGACGCTCGACTATCTGTTCCGCTTCGATCCGGCCCGGATCGAGCCGCGGGTCGCGCTCGAGGCGCTCGGCCTGGGTTTCTTTTCGATCGGCGTCGGCTTGGCGGTGATGGTGACCTATGCCGCCTATGCCGAGGCCGCGATCGATTTGCGGCAGGTCGCGCTGATCACCATCCTGGGCGACACCGCGATTTCGTTCATGGCCGGGCTGGCGATCTTCCCCTTGGTGTTCGCCAACGGCCTGGACCCGGCGGGCGGTCCCGGGTTGATGTTCGTCTCCCTGCCGGTGGCTTTCGCCGCCATGCCGTTCGGCGGCGCGGCGGCGCTGGCTTTTTTCCTGCTGTTGACGGTGGCGGCATTGTCGTCGGCGATCTCGATGCTGGAGATGGCGGCGGCTTATCTGCGCCGCGCCCGGCAATGGTCGAGGATCCGGGCGGCGGTGGTCGCGGGCGCGGTGTGCTGGGTCCTAGGCTGGGCGACGGTGCTGTCGTTCAATCTGGGGAGAGAGTGGCGGCCGTTGGGATTGGTGCCCGGCTTCGAGGGCCTGGGCGCGTTCGAACTGCTCGACCAGCTGACGTCGAATCTGCTGCTGCCGTTGGGCGGCTTGGCGCTGGCGATCTTGGGCGGCTGGGCCTTGCCGCATGACCTCTTGGCCAAGGAACTGCGCTTGGGCGCGGGCGCGGCGCGCGCCTTGCGCTTCCTGCTGCGTTACTTCGCGCCGGCCGCGATCCTGGCCACGGCAGCAGCGCCGCTCTTGTTCTAACCGTTGTCGAATTTGTTGGAACGCGGGAAGCCCTTGGGCGGCAGGCGTCCGGCCTGGGCGCGCGCGCCCACCCAATCGCGCAACGCGGTCTCGCGGAACTCGCCCTGGGCGTTGCGCCAAACCAGGCCTTCCTTGAGCTTGAAGGCGCGCACGTCCGACAGCCCGCCCTGCTTGTGCTTTTGCAGCGTGATGCCGCGGCCGCGCGTCATCTCGGGCACGTCGGCCAGGGGGAAAATCAAGAGCTTGCGGTTGACGCCGATGCAGGCCAGATGGTCGGCGCCCTCGGGCACCACGGCGAAGGTCACCGCTTCCACCCCCGCGGGCAGATTGAGCACGATCTTGCCCTGGCGGGTGCCGGCGACGACCTCATCCTCCGGCGCTATGAAGCCGCGGCCGTCGCCGGCGGCGAAGATCAGCTTGCGGCCGCCCTTGAACGCCATCATCTGGGCCACGTCCTCGGCCTCGCCCAGCTCGACCATCAGCCGGATCGGCTCGCCATGGCCGCGCCCGCCCGGCAGCTTGTCGCAAGCCAGGGTGTAGCAGCGGCCATTAGTGCCCAGGACCAGCAGCTTGTCGGTGGTTTCGGCGTGAAGGTGGAAGCGCGGCCCGTCGCCTTCCTTGAACTGCAGGTCCTGGTCGGCCGCGACATGTCCTTTCATCGCCCGCACCCAGCCCTTGGCCGAGCAGATCACCGTCACCGGCTCCTTCTCGACCAGGGTTTCCAGCGCCACCTCGACCGCCGGCGGCGGATCGGCCAGGCGCGTGCGGCGCTTGCCGTCCTTGCCCGAGGCAAAGGACTTCTTGACCTCGCGGATCTCGTTGGCGATGGCGGCCCAGCGCTTGTCCTCGTCCTTGAGCAGGCCGCGCAGGCCGGTCTGTTCCTTCTTCAGCCGGTCGTGCTCCTGCTTGATCTCCATTTCCTCGAGCTTGCGCAGGTTGCGCAGCCGCATGTTGAGGATCGCCTCGGCCTGGACCTCGCTCAGCTTGAAGGCCTTGATCAGCGCCGGCTTGGGCTCGTCCTCGCGGCGAATGATGCGGATCACCTTGTCGATGTCGAGATAGACGATCAGATAGCCATCGAGGATTTCCAGCCGGCGCGCGATCTCGGCCAGGCGGTGCTTGGCGGCGCGCCGCAGCACTTCGTGGCGGTGGTCGAGGAAGGCGCGCAGCACCTCTCGCAGGCCCATCACCCCCGGCCGGTTGTTCGCGTCCAGCACGTTCATGTTGAGCGGCACGCGGGTTTCCAGGTCGGTCAGGCGGAAAAGGTGCTCCATCAGCACCTCGGCATCGACCTCGCGGTTCTTGGGCGCCAGCACCAGCCGCACGTCCTCGGCCGATTCGTCGCGCACGTCGGCCAGCAGCGGCAGCTTCTTCTCGCCCAGCAGCTCGGCGATGCGCTCGATCAGCTTCGACTTCTGCACCTGGTAGGGGATCTCGGCGACCACGATCTGCCAGGTACCGCGCTTGCCCTCTTCCTTCTGCCAAGCGGCGCGCAGGCGGAACGAGCCGCGGCCGGTCTTGTAGGCCTCGATCACCGACTGGCGCGGCTCGACCAGCACGCCGCCGGTCGGGAAGTCGGGACCGGGGACCAACTCGGCCAGCTTGTCCGCCCGCGCCTGGGGGTGCTTGATCAGGTGCAGCAGCGCATCGCAAATCTCGCCGACATGATGCGGCGGGATCGAAGTCGCCATGCCGACGGCGATGCCGGCGGCGCCGTTGGCCAGCAGATTGGGGAAGCGCGCCGGCAGCACCACCGGCTCGTGCTCCGAGCCGTCGTAGGTCGGGCGGAAATCGACCATGTCCTGATCGAGGCCCGCCAGCAGCGCCTCGGCCACGGCGGTAAGGCGGGCCTCGGTGTAGCGCATGGCGGCGGCGTTATCGCCGTCGATATTGCCGAAATTGCCCTGGCCCTCGACCAGCGGATAGCGCACGGCGAAATCCTGGGCCAGGCGCACCAGCGCCTCGTACACCGCCTGGTCGCCATGGGGATGGAATTTGCCGATGACGTCGCCGACGACGCGGGCGCATTTCTTGAAGCCGGAAGCGGGATCGAGCCTGAGTTCGCGCATCGCGAACAGGAGACGGCGCTGCACCGGCTTGAGCCCGTCGCGCACATCGGGCAGCGAACGCGCCATGATGGTCGACAGCGCATAGGACAGATAGCGCTCGGCCAGCGCGTCTTTGAGCGAGACGTCCTGCACCGCGCCCGGATCGGGCGGCAAATCCAAAGCGGCCATGGGCCGGGGTTATACACCAGATGTTGTGGTCGCGCGAGCGTAACGCTCTACCAGTCGAGTGCGGGCGGCCGGCATCGGCTTGTCCTGGGGATGCCAGATCTGGCGTTCGAGGAAATGGCCGGTCAGCGCCAACCCGGCGGCGAGATCCTCGGCCACCGCCGGCTGGCCGCGACCCGGCACCAGAAAACCCGGCAGGGGCAAGAGTCTTTCGCGCCATTGGCCCGCCGCGGCCAAGGTCACGGCACGACCGCTGCGGGGCGAGACGAAGGCGAGGCCGTCGCCCGCGCCGCTGAGCGCGCAGCGTTCGAGGTCAAGCGCGAAGCCGAGCGCCTCCAACAGCATCAGCTCCCAATGCACATAGGCCAGCGGCCAGTCGTCGAGCGCCGCCACGGCGTCGAGCAAGGCCAGCGTGGCGGCGTGAATTTCGGGATGCGGCTCGCGATCGGGCAGGACCGAATCGACCACGGCGCAAGCGGCCGCGAGGCCTTCGAGCTTGGCCGCGTCGTCCAGCAACGCCTCGGCGCGGTCGCGCTTGAGTTCGCAGGCGAAGCTGCCGAGATGGTCCGCCAGCCGCGCCCGCCATGCCGCCAGCACCTCGTTGCCGGGCTGATAGAGCCCGCGGCCGCGGCGACCGAAGGCGCCGCGCACCAGGCCGCGATGGCGGCCGTGATCGCGCGTCAACAGGCTGAGGACGGCGGCGTCCTCGCCATGCCGCCGCAGGCCCAGCACGATGCCCTCGTCGCTCCAATCCATGACGGCGTGATGACACGGTTCGCCCGCCCGCGCCAGACCGCGATCGGTTGTCGAGGAATCGCGGTCGCGATTCCTTGCGAGCCGTCAATCGCGATCCAGAGCGGGATACGAGGGCATGATCGATGTCGCTACTTGAAGAACCCCAGCACCGCGCGCGAGGAGGTCAGCGCGCCCTTGAGCGAATTCTGGACCAGCTGGGCCTTGACCCTGCCGGCGGCCAGGTTGGCGGCTTCCTTGCCGAGATCGGCGTCGACCAGCACGCCCAGGCCCTGGCGGTAGATGTCGCTCTGGTGGCCGGCATAGCTGGAGATCGAATCGAGCCGCCTGAGCGCCGAACCCAGCGAGGCCGCCTTCGAGCTGCAGTAGACGATGGCGTTGTTGATGATGGTCAGCGCGCCGGCCGGGTCGTTGAGCGGATCCATTTGCGACAGCCCAAGCGATTCCAGCGTGACGTTGTGGTTCTGCACGGTGTAGCTGGTGCCGCCCAGTTCGGTCAGGGTCGAGATCGAATCGAGGCGGTTGAGCACGGTGCGCGGGCCGAAGCCGGAATAGGTGTAGGTGGTGGTGACCGAATAGCCGACGATGGCGTCGGTGATGGCATCGCCGTTGCCGTCGACGTTCTGAGTGGTGGTGGTGGTCGTCGCCTGGCTGCCCGAGGTCAGCGAAGCGAACCCGGTCAGGTTGATGGTGTGATTGGCCGAGAGGTTGAGCGTGGTCTCGGACGAACCGTCGCGATCGGCATCGAAGTCGAGCGTGGTGCCGGCGATCACCGAACCGCCCGATCCGGTCGCCACCTCGCCCGCGCCGCTGGCAGTCAGCAGGCCGGTGAGGGTCTGATTCAGGGTCTGGTCCATATCGACATCGTTGACGCCGGTGCCGAAAAAATCGATGCGGACGCGCGAGTCGCTCTGGCCGTCGATGGTAGCCGAAGTCGGGTCGGTGCCGCCGACGCTGCTTTGGTCGAGGTTGGAGCTGGTGTTGAACTGCACCCGCACGTCGGGCGCCGGATTGCCGGCGACGTCGAAGTTCTGGGTGCCGTTGCCGTTGCTGGTTTGATTGGTGACATCGACCGTGGTCGAGGTCGAGCTGGAGATGTTGGTGTTGACGTCGAAATCGCCGTCGAGGGCGTGGTCGATCTGGGTGTCGGTGGTCTGGCGGGTCGAGCTTTGCACCCCGCCCGCGGCCAGGCCGGTCTGGGGATCCAACCGGTAATCGGTGGTGTTGTCGGTATTGATGATGACGTCGGTGGTGCCGTTGGCCTGGTAGTCGATGGTCAGGCGGGTGGTGGTGCGGGCGGTCAGTTGCAAGGGCGTGTCGCCCTGGTTGGCCGGGCGCAAGAGGTTGACGCCGTTGAAGCTGGCGCCGTCGATGATCCAGGAATCGATCGCGGTGCGGATGGCGAAGATGTCGTCGCGCAGCGCGGTCTTTTCGTTGATGCCCAGCCCGCCGATATTGGCCTGGACCACCTTGGCCTTCATCTCGATCAGCAGGTCGCCGATCGCCTCGGTCGCCTTGAGCGCGGTCAGGGTGGTGGCGGTGGCCAGGCCCGACTGGATGGCGATGCCGTTCAGGCCGGCGATGTTGCCCTTGAGGCTGTTGGAAATGACGTAGGAGCTGCGGTCGTCCTCGGGACCGGCGACGCGGGCGCCGGTCGCCACCTTGCGCAGGCTGGTGGCGACGAACTCGTCGTTGCGCCGCATCGCCTGCCGCGCGCCGTCGACTCCCGGTTGTACGTTGACCGACATCCCCATGTCTCGTTCCACCCGTAACGAATGCCGCTCCCGCTTGGCGTTCGTGCTTCGCCCTATTGCGCTGGGGGAAATGCAAGCCGCATGCCTGGAGGTAGCCCAGGGCATGATCGATCTGGCTTAAACCCCGCGGTTCAAGACAGAACGTGAATCATGCCCGGTATCCCGCTCAGGACCGCGATTCACGGCTTACATGGCTTCGCGACTGCGGCTCCATGCAAAGCGATCGCGGTCCAGAATTCCGCGGCTTTCGGGCGATCTCAGTCGGGAGGTGGGAAGAATTTGCCGGGTTCGGGGAGGGCAAACCGGCGCGAGCGACTTATTGCTTGAACAGGCTCAGCACCGTGCGCGAGGACATGATCGAGGCCTTCATCGCCGCCTGGGCGAGGTCGGATTTGACCTTGGCCGAGGCCAGGATGGCGGATTCGCGGCCCATGTCGGCATCGACCAGCACGCCGAGGCCATCGCGATAGGTGTCGATCTGCTTGCTGGTGTAATCGGCGATCGAGTTGATGCGCTTCAGCGCCGAACCCAGCGCCGCCGCCTTCGAGGCGCAATACTGGATCGCGGTGTTGATGATGGTCAGCGCCCCGGCCGGGTCGTTGGCGGGATCGAGCTGCGACAGGCCGAGCGATTCCAGGGTCACGTTCTGGTTGTTGACCGTGAAGCTGCTGCCGCTCAGGTCGGTCAGGGTCGAGATCGAGTCCAGCGCATTGCCCGAACTGCGCGGGCCGAAGCCGGAATAGGTGTAGGTGGTGGTGACGGAATAGTTGACGATGGCATCGGTGACCGCATCGCCGTTGCCGTCGACGTTGTTGGTCTGGGTGGTGGTGAAGCTTTGGCTGCCCGAAGTCAGCGAGGCGAAGCCGGTCAGGTTGATGGTGTGGCTGGCGGTGTAGTTGAGCGTGGATTCGAGGCTGCCGCTGGCGTCGGCGTCGAAATTGAGCGAGGTGCCGGAAATCACCGAACCGCCCGAGCCGGTCGCCACCTCGCCCGCGCCGCTGGCCGAGATCAGTCCGGTCAGGGTCTGGTTGAGGGTCTGGTCCATCACCACGTCGCGCCGGCCGGTATCCTGGAAATTGATCGCCACCCGCGAATCGCTCTGGCCGTCGGTGGTGACCGAAGTCGGGGCGCTGCCGCCGACGATGGTCTGATCGAGGTTCGAACTGGTCTGGAATTGCACCCGCACATCGGGCGCGGGGTTGCCGGCGATGTCGTAATTGGTGGTCTGGTTGGCATTCTGCTGCTGATTGGTGACGTTGGTGGTGGCCGCGGTCGAGCTCGACACGCTGTCGTTGATGTCGATGTCGCCGTCGAGCGCGTGGTCGATCTGGGTGTCGCTGCTCTGCTGGGTGGTGCTGAGCACGCTGCCCGCGGTGCTGGCGGTCTGCGGATCGAGGCGCTAGGTGGTGGTGTTGTCGGTGTTGATGATGATGTCGTTGCTGCCGTTGGCCTGGTAGTCGATGGTCAGGCGGGTGGTGGTGCGGGCGGTCAACTGCAAGGGCGTGTCGGCCTGGTCGTTGGGCTTCAGCAGGTTGACGCCGTTGAAGCTGGCGCCGTCGATGATCCAGTTGCCGATCGCGGTCCGGATCGAAAAGATATCGTCGCGCAGCGCGTTCTTTTCCGAGGTGCCGAGGCCCGAGGAATTGATCTGGACGATCTTGGCCTTCATCTCCAGCAGCAATTCGCCGATCGCCTCGGTCGCCTTGAGGCCGGTGGTGGTGGTGGCGGCGGCCAGGCCGGTCTGGATGGCGATGCTGTTGAGGCCGGCGATGTTGCCCTTGATCTGGGTGGCGATGACGTAGGAGCTGCGGTCGTCGGTCGCGCCGGCGACGCGTTCGCCGGTCGAGACCCGTTTCTGGCTCATTTCCAGAAACTGGTCGGTCTTTTTCAGCGCCTGGACGGCGCCGTACATCCCGGGTTGGTGTTGACCGACATCGCCATGGCTTCGATTCGCGGACGCGATCTCCTTTTCCAATCAACAGTTTACCAGCAAGGCGTTAACGACTCGTAGATATGGTAAGCCGCCACCGCGCCCGCCAAGCGACAGCTTGCCGCGCGGCAGAAACCACAGCCAAAACAACGAGTTAAGTCCTTTTCCACGCACCGGACATAAATCCCTGCCCTCCTTCTGAGGCCAGTCGGCGTCGCTTTGCTCCCGGATTCAAAGTAACGTCGCGGAAGGCTAATGCAAATGAACGCCGAAAGCCGGGCCAGGATCGAGAGGGGGTTTGCCGTGCATCGTTTCGATCGCTTCGACCGTTCCCAGGACAAGGGCATCAACCCGTCCGACAATGCGACGCTGGGCGAAGTCGTCGCCCGCCGCATCGGCCGCCGCGCGGCGATGAAGGGCGCGCTGGGCGCCAGCGTGATCGCTTCCGCGCTCGGTCCGGCGGCGCTGGCCAGCCGGCCGGCGCGGGCGCAGGCGCGGGACGGCGCGTTCAATTTCGTCGAGACCGAGGCCGGCATCGACGGCACCCACCATGTCGCCGCCGATCACGAAGTGCAGATCCTGCTGCGCTGGGGCGATCCGGTGCTGCCCGGCGCGCCGGCCTTCGATCCCTACAAGCAGAGTGCCGCCAGCCAGGCGACGCAGTTCGGCTACAACTGCGATTACCTCGCCTTCATGCCGTTGCCGCTGGGCTCGCGCGCTTCGGACCGCGGCCTGCTCTGCGTCAATCACGAATACGCCTCGACCGAGCTGATGTTCCCCAACATCCCCAGCCGGCGCGGCTCGCTCGAGGAAAGCTTCAAGGCCATCACCGCCGACATCGCCAATGTCGAAATGGCGGCCCATGGCGGCAGCGTGGTCGAGGTGGCGCGCGGCGCCGACGGCGTCTGGCGGGCGGTCGCCGGCAGCCGCTTCAACCGCCGCATCACCCTCGACACGCCGATGATCCTGTCGGGACCCGCCGCCGGGCACGACCGCCTCAAGACCGCGGCCGATCCGACCGGGACCCGGGTCAACGGCATGGTCAACAACTGCGCCGGCGGCATGACGCCGTGGGGCACCTGGCTGACCGGCGAGGAGAACACGCACGGCTATTTCTGGGGCAAGCTGCCCGAGGGCCATGCCGAGACCAAGGCCCAACAGCGCTATGGCGTGCCCGGGCGCTGGTACAATTGGGGCGCCTATCACCCGCGCTTCGACGTCGGCAAGACGCCCAACGAGCCCAACCGCTTCGGCTGGGTGGTCGAGATCGATCCTTACGATCCGGCCTCGACGCCGAAGAAGCGCACCGCGCTCGGCCGCGCCAAGCACGAAGGCGCCGAGACCATCGTCAATCGCGACGGGCGGGTGGTGGTCTATACCGGCGACGACGAGCGCTTCGAGTACGTCTACCGCTTCGTCAGCCGCGATCGCTACAACCCCAACGACCGCGCCGCCAACCGCGACCTGCTCGATCACGGCACGCTGTCGGTGGCGGCGTTCGCCGCCGACGGCAGCATGCGCTGGCTGCCGCTGGTGCATGGCCAGGGACCGCTGACCGCGGCCAACGGCTTCGCCAGCCAGGCCGACGTGCTGATCGAGGCGCGGCGCGCGGCCGATCTTCTGGGCGCGACCAAGATGGACCGGCCCGAGGATGTCGAACCCAATCCGCGCACCGGCAAGGTCTACATCATGCTGACCAACAACGCGCGCCGCACCGCCGCCCAGGTCGATCCGGCCAATCCGCGCGCGGCCAATCTGTGGGGCCAGATCGTCGAACTCAGCCCGCCCGGCGGCGATCATGCCGCCGATGTCTTCGCCTGGGACATGCTGATCCAGGCCGGCGATCCGGCGGTGGCCGAGGTGGGCGCCCGCTTCCATGCCTCGACCAGCCGCAACGGCTGGTTCGCCTGTCCCGACAACTGCGCCTTCGATTCCCAGGGGCGGATGTGGGTGGTGACCGACCAAGGCACCGAATGGGCCAAGGCCTCGGGCCGCGCCGACGGCGCCTATGCCTTGACCACGGCCGGACCCGAGCGCGGGCGCTCGCGCCTGTTCTTCCGCGCCCCGGCCGGGGCCGAAGTCTGCGGGCCGATGTTCACGCCCGACGACACCACGCTGTTCCTGGCGATCCAGCATCCTGGCGCCGACGGCATGCGCGATTGGAAGGCCTTCGGGCGGACCACCAGCTTCGAGGATCCGGCGACGCGCTGGCCCGACTTCAAGCCCGACATGCCGCCCCGGCCCTCGGTGGTGGCGATCGTCCGCAAGGGCGGAGGGCGGGTGGGTTAGTCCGGCGGGCGGTCGAGGCCGAGATCGCGATAGGTCTCGGGGTCCTCGTCCCAGGCCTCGCGCACGCGGACATGCAGGGTGAGGTCGACGCGGCGGCCCAGCCAGGCCGCAATCGCGTCGGCCGCGGCGGTGCGGATCGCCTTGAGCCGCGCCCCCTTGGCGCCGATGACGATGCCCTTCTGGCCGGGCCGGGCGACGGTGACGGTCTGGCGGATGCGCACCAGCTTGGCTTCCTCGCCCAGCCATTGCTCGGTGGTCACGGTGGCGGCGTAGGGCAGTTCCTGGCGCAGCTGGAGATAAAGCTGCTCGCGGGTCAGTTCGGCCGCGATCACCCGCTCGGAGGCGTCCGAGAGCTGGTCCTCGGGATAAAGCCAGGGGCCGGACGGCACGGCCTCCGCCAGCCAGCGCTTGAGGTCCTCGACGCCGTCGCCTTTCAGCGCCGAGATCATGAACACGCGCTCGGGCGCGAGCGCGGCGTGAAGCCCGGCCGCGGCCGCGAGCAGGCTCTCGCGCTTGACCTGGTCGATCTTGTTGAGCGCCAGCGCCAGCCGCCGCCGGCCGCGCTCGAGCCGCGCGACGATGGCCGCGGTCTCCTCGCCCTTCCAGCGCGCGGCATCGACCACCAGAAGGGCCAGATCGCAATCCTCGGCGCCGCGCCAGGCGGCCTCGACCATGGCGCGGTCGAGCCTGCGGCGCGGGGCGAAGATGCCGGGGGTGTCGACCAGCACCAATTGGCTTGTGCCCGCGACGACGATGCCGGCCAGCCGCCGGCGCGAGGTCTGCGGCTTGTCGGAGACGATCGCCAGCTTGGCGCCGAGCAGGGCGTTGAGCAGGGTCGACTTGCCGGCATTGGGCGCGCCGATCAGGGCGATCGTGCCGGCGCGGCGGTCGGGTTGGGCGCTCACGCCGGGACGTCGAAGCGGGCCAGCATGGCCGCGGCCGCGGCCTGCTCGGCCAATTGCTTGCTGGTGCCTTCGCCCTCGACCGGCTCGAAGCCGACCACCAGCGCCGCCATGCGGAAGACCGGCTTGTGCGGCGGGCCATGGCGCTCGATCTGGCGATAGACCGGGGCCGGCAGGCGCCGTGCCTGGGCCCATTCCTGCAGCCGCGACTTGGCGTCCTTGGCCGGCGCGTCGGGCTCGGCGATGGCGGCACCCCATAGCCGCTCGACCAGCGCCTCGGCGGCCTGCAGCCCGGCGTCGAGATAGACCGCGGCCAGCACCGCCTCGAGCGCGTCGGCCAGGATGCCCTGCTTGTCGGCGCCGCCGGCCTCGGCCTCGCTGCGCGACAGCAGGATGTGCGGGCCGAGTTCGATCCGCCGCGCCACCTCGGCCAGGCCGGGCGCATCGACCATCGCCGCCAGCCGCCGCGTCAGCCCTTCCTCGGGCGAGCGCGGATGGCTGCGACAAAGCTTGTCGGCGATGACCAGGCCAAGCACGCGGTCGCCGAGGAATTCGAGCCGCTGGTTGTCGGGCGCATCGCCGCTGCGGCGCTGCGAGCCGTGGGTCAGCGCCTCGACCAGCAGTTCGCGCCGCGCGAAGCGGTGGCCGAGCCGCGCCTCGAGCGCGCTCAGCGGATCGGGCGGAACATCCGCGAGAAGCGGATCGCGCTCGGCCATCCCCAGGGCTCCAGCCAACCGGCGCTGCCGTCGGTCGAGAAGAACATCAAGTCGGCCCGGCCGACCAGGTTCTCGGCCGGCACGAAGCCGACCCCCGCAGGCACGCGCGAATCGAGCGAATTGTCGCGATTGTCGCCCATGGCGAAATAATGTCCGGGCGGAACGACGTATTCGCGGGTGTTGTCGAGATCGCCGTTGGCGTCGAGATCGAGGGTGAGAAAGCTGGTGCCGTCGGGCAGGGTCTCGCGGTACTGGGCCAGGCGCTGCAGCTGTCCGCTGCGGGTCAGATAGCGGAAATCCTCGACCCGCTCGCGCCGGATCGGCTGGCCGTCGAGATGCAGCACGCCGCCGCGCATCTGGATGCGGTCGCCCGGCAGGCCGACGATGCGCTTGATGTAGTCGGTCGAATTGTCGCGCGGCAGCTTGAACACCGCCACGTCGCCGCGCTTGGGCGGGGTCTCGAACACCCGACCCTTGAACAAGGGCGGGCTGAACAGCATCGAATGGCGCGAATAGCCGTAGCTGAACTTGGAAACGAACAGGTAATCGCCGACCAGCAGCGTCGGCAGCATCGATTCCGAGGGGATGTTGAACGGCTCGTAGGCCAGGGTGCGGATGCCGAGCGCGATCAACCCGGCCCAGATCAGGCCGCGCACGGTGTGCCAGAAGCCCTCCTTCTTCTCGGGGGTCTCGGCGGGGGCCGGGGCCTGGGCGGCGGGCTTGTCGGTCACGGCGCGGCTTGCTGGCGCGGCACGGCGGTGATCAGGACGATGGCCTGGGCCATCGGGTAGTCGTCGGTCAGCGTCAGGTCGATGCGCGCTTCCATGCCCGGCGGGACGAGGGATTCGAGCCGCGCCCGCGCGCCGCCGGTCAACGTCATGGTCGGCTGGCCCGAACTGCGGTTGGCGACGCCGAGATCGCGCCAGAAGACGCCGCGGCGAAAACCGGTGCCCAGGGCCTTGGCGCAGGCCTCCTTGGCGGCGAAGCGGCGGGCATAGCTGGCGGCGCGGGCGGCGCGGCGTTCGGAACGCCGCCGTTCCTCGGGCGTGTAGATGCGGGCGAGGAAACGCTCGCCGAACCGCGCCAGCGTCTTTTCGATGCGGCGGATGTCGACCAGATCGCTGCCGAGGCCGATGACCGTCACGCGCTGGCCTGTCCGGTGCCGGCGGCGCGGGCGCGGTCCATCAGCGCGCGCATGCGCTTGATCGAGGAATCGAGGCCGCCGAAGATCGCTTCGCCGATCAGGAAATGGCCGATGTTGAGTTCGACCACTTGCGGGATCGCCGCCACCGCGCCGACGCTGTCGAAGCCGAGGCCGTGGCCGGCATGGCATTCGAGGCCAAGCGTCTCGGCGGCGCGGGCGGCGGCGACGATGCGGCCAAGCTGGGCGGTGCGCGCGGCGCCCTCGGCCTCGCAATAGGCGCCGACATGCAGCTCGACCACCGGCGCGCCCAGGCGCTTGGCGGCCTCGAGTTGCGCCGGATCGGGTTCGACGAACAGCGAGACCCGGATGCCGGCCGCGCCCAGCCGGGCGACGAACGGCGCCAGCGCCGGCGCCATGCCCTTGACGTCGAGCCCGCCCTCGGTGGTGCGTTCCTCGCGCTTTTCGGGTACCAGGCAGGCGGCGTGCGGGCGATGGCGCAAAGCGATCGCCAGCATCTCCTCGGTCGCGGCCATTTCCAGATTCAGCGGCCGGTCGACCTCGCGGGCGAGGCGGGCGATGTCGTCGTCCGAAATGTGGCGGCGATCTTCGCGCAGATGCGCGGTGATGCCGTCGGCCCCGGCCGCCACCGCCGCCAGCGCCGCGCGCACCGGATCGGGATGCCGCCCGCCGCGGGCGTTGCGGATGGTGGCGACGTGGTCGATGTTGACGCCGAGCCGCAAAGGGCGCGCGGGCATGGTCTTGGCTCCCGGCCGGTTAGAGGCCGCGGCTGCCGGGCTTGACCGCCGGGATGGCGGCCAGCGCGGGCGGCAGCGCGTCGGGTTTGTAGTTCGGAATCGCCAGTTTCGCCAGCGCGACGTAGGGCACGCCGAGATCGAGCGCGCCCTCGGTGCGGTCGACGATCGAGCCGACCCCGACCAGCACCCCGCCCAGCGCCGCTACCGCGGCGGCGCATTCGCGCGTCGACTTGCCGGTGGTGACGACATCCTCGATCACGACGAAGCGCTGGCCGGCGGCGACGTCGAAGCCGCGGCGCAGCGCCATGCGGCCCTCGACCCGTTCGGTGAACAGCGCCGGCCGGTCGAGCGCGCGGCCGACTTCGTGGCCGATGATCAGACCGCCCATGGCCGGCGACAGCACCAGGTCGATCGCGCCGACGACGGCTTCGGTCAAGCGGGTGGCCAGCGCGCGGCCCAGCGCCTCGGCGCGGCGGGGATGCATCAGCACCCGCGCCGACTGCATGTACTGCGGGGAGCGCAGGCCCGAGGACAGGATGAAATGGCCCGACAGCAGCGCGCCGGTGGCGCGGTAGTGATCGAGCACTTCGGCTTCGGTCATGGCTCAGTTCCGGGCTCGCTCGACGGCGTGGACATGGGCGGTGGCGCGCAGGGCGGCGATGATGTTGGTGAGATGGCGCAGATTCGCCACCTCGATGTCCAGCACCATCTCGAAGAACTCGGGCGTGCGGTTGACGATCTTGAGGTTGCTGATGTTGCCCTGGTTCTTGGCGATCACCGCGGTCAGGCTGGCGAGGCTGCCGGGTTCGTTGCCGAGCACGGCGTGGATGCGGCCGACATGGAGCTTGGGATCGGCGGCCCCGGCCTCGTCCCAAGCCACGTCCAGCCAGCGCTCGGGCTGGTCGTTGAATTGCTCGAGCTGCTCGCAGTCGATGGTGTGGATGGTGACGCCGCGGCCGGTGGTGATGACGCCGACGATGCGATCGCCCGGCAGCGGATGGCAGCAGCCGGCAAAATGCAGCGCCATGCCCGGAATCAGGCCCTTGATCGGCACCGCCTCGCCCTCGCCGCGCTTGCCGCGCGCCTTGGCCAGCGGCACCACCTTGCCGGGATCGGCCTCCGGTTGCTTGAGCTGCGGCATCACCGCTTCCAGCACCTGGCGGCCGGTGAGGTCACCCTTGCCGACGGCGATGTAGAGATCCTCCGCCTCGCGCAGCTTGAGCGCGCTGAGCGCGGTGGCGAGCGCCGGGTCGGAGAATTCGTGGCCCTCCTGGCGGAAGGCCTTCTGCACGATCGCCTTGCCGAGGCCTTCGTATTGTTCGAGTTCGCGGGCGCGGATGAAGCGACGGATGGCCGAGCGCGCCCGCCCGGTGACGACGAAGTCGAGCCAGGTCGGCGAGGGCGAGGGCGTCTTGGAACGCAGGATCTCGACCTGGTCGCCGTTTTCCAGCCGCGAACGCAGCGGCATCATGCGGCCGTTGATCTTGCAGCCGACGCAGGAATCGCCGACCCCGGAATGGACCGCGTAGGCGAAGTCGACCGGCGTCGCCCCGCGCGGCAGCACGATCAGGCCGCCCTTGGGCGAGAAGCAGAAGACCTGGTCCTGGAACATCTCCAGCTTGGTGTTTTCGAGGAATTCCTCGGGGCTGGAGGCATGCTCGAGGATTTCCAGCAGTTCGCGGATCCAGCGGTACTGCGTGCCGCCGGTCTGGGTCTCGGGCTGCTTGTACTGCCAATGCGCCGCCACGCCCAGCTCGGCGGTCTGGTGCATGGCCTCGGTGCGGATCTGAACCTCGATGCGGTGCTTCTCGGGGCCGATGACGCTGGTGTGCAGCGAGCGATAGCCGTTGCGCTTGGGCGTCGAGATGTAGTCCTTGAACAGCCCCGGCACCATCGGATAGCGGGCGTGCACCAGGCCCAGCGCCCGATAGCAGATGGCGGGCTCGGAATCGGCGCAGACGATGCGGAAGGCCATGACGTCGGAAAGCTGCTCGAAGCTGACCGCCTTGCGTTCCATCTTGCGCCAGATCGAGAGCGGCCGCTTTTCGCGCCCGGTGACGCTGGCGGCGACGCCGCCGGCCTGGAGCGTGGCTTGCAGTTCCTGGGCGATGCGGCCCATCAGGTCGGTGCCCTGGGCGCGCAGGAAATCGAGCCGGGCGAGGATCGAGGCATGGGCGTCGGGATTGGTCTCGCGGAAGGCCAGGCTTTCCAGCTCTTCCTTCATCTGCTGCATGCCGATGCGCTCGGCCAGGGGGACGTAGATCTCCATCGTCTCCTTGGCGATGCGGCGGCGCTTGGCCTCGTCCTTGATGAAATGCAGCGTGCGCATGTTGTGCAGCCGGTCGGCCAGCTTGACCAGCAGCACGCGGATGTCGTTGGACATCGCCAGGAACAGCTTGCGGAAGTTTTCGGCCTGGCGCGAGCCGCCCTCGGGCAGTTCCAGCCGCGACAGCTTGGTGACGCCGTCGACCAGCTGCGCGATCTGCGGGCCGAAGGCGCGTTCGATGTCCTCGAGCGTCGCCAGCGTGTCCTCGACCGTGTCGTGCAGCAGCGCGGTGACGATCGAGGCGGAGTCGAGCCGGTAGTCGGCAAGGATGCCGGCGACCTCGATCGGATGCGAGAAATAGGGGTCGCCCGAGACCCGCTTCTGGGTGCCGTGCGCCTTCATGGTGTAGACATAGGCGCGGTTGAGCAGGTCCTCGTCGGCGCCGGGGTCATAGCCCCGCACGCGCTCGACCAGCTCGTATTGGCGCATCATCGCGGCCGGCCTCCGCCGGTCGCGGGCCGGGCGCGCCCTGGCGCGCCGGGGTCAGGCCTTGGGTTCGGCCGTCTCGTCGCCCAGCTCGGCATCGTCCGCGTCTTCGGCCGCGGCCGCCTTGACCGAGGCCTGGGCGCGCGCCGCCTCGTCCTGCATGGCGTTTTGCGACATCAGCAGCGACATGTCGTCCTCGACCGGCTCGTCGATCTCGACCTGGCGCTGCATGCCGCGGATCACGGTCTCGCGCAGATCGGGCACGGCGACGGTGGCGTCGGCGATTTCGCGCAGCGCCACCACCGGGTTCTTGTCGTTGTCGCGGTCGACCGTCAGCGGCGCGCCCGAGGCGATCGAACGGGCGCGGTGCGACGCCAGCATCACCAGCTCGAAGCGATTGGGGACCTTGAGGACGCAGTCCTCGACCGTGACGCGCGCCATGTCGGGTGGCTCCAGTGTCTCGCCCGTCAGTTCTAGGGCCTGCCGGGGCGGACGGCAAGCTCGGGGCCGGCCTTATAGCGGCCCGGAGGCGGGCTTGCAACAACGCGTTGACGGCCGCGCCGCGCCCGCCTATATGGGCGGCATTGCAGTTCAAGTCATAGACGAAGGGATATAGCCATGCTGTTCTATCCGCAGGAACGGGTCGCCTTGTTCATCGACGGCGCCAACCTGTTCTCGGCCGCGCGCGGCCTCGGTTTCGACATCGACTACAAGCGCCTGCTCGACGCCTTCCGCGGCAAGGCGCGGCTGATCCGCGCCTTCTACTACACCGCCGTGTTCGAGGATCAGGAATACAGCCCGCTGCGGCCGCTGGTCGACTGGCTGGACTACAACGGTTTCCGCGTCGTCACCAAGCCGACCAAGGAATTCGTCGACGCCGAAGGCCGCCGCAAGCGCAAGGGCAACATGGACATCGAGCTGGCGATCGACATGCTGGAGCTGGCGCCGCATGTCGACCACGTCGTGCTGTTCTCGGGCGACGGCGATTTCCGCCGCCTGATCGAGGCCATGCAGCGCAAGGGTGTGCGCTGCACGGTGGTCTCCTCGCTGCGCACCCAGCCGCCGATGGTGGCCGACGAATTGCGCCGCCAAGCCGACAATTTCGTCGAATTGCAGGACCTGGCCTCGATCATCCAGCGCGAACACGTGGCGCGCGATCCCAACGATCCGGCCATGTCGCGCCGGCCGCCGCGGCCGATGCCGGCCCAGGCCCAGGCCCAGGCGCCGACGGCGGCGCCGGCATCCGCTCCGGCACCCGGTCCCGAGCCGCACAGCCAGTCGTGACCCCGCCCGCCGGGCCGGCGGCGGATTGCGCGCTCTGTCCGCGGCTGAAGGCTTTCCGCGAGCGCAACCGCGCCCAGTTCCCCGATTTCCACAACGCCCCGGTGCCCGGCTTCGGCGCCTGGTCGGCGCGCCTGGCCATCGTCGGCCTGGCGCCGGGATTGAAGGGCGCCAACCGTACCGGGCGGCCGTTCACCGGCGACTATGCCGGCGACCTGCTCTACGCCACGCTGACCAAGTTCGGGCTGGCCGAGGGGGCCTATGAGCGGCGGCCGGACGATGGCCTGAGACTGGGCGGTTGCCGGATCGTCAACGCGGTGCGCTGCGTGCCGCCCGAGAACAAGCCCGTGCCGGCCGAAATCGGGACCTGCAATCGTTTTCTGGCCGAGGAGATCGCGGCCATGACCGGCATCCGCGCCTTCCTGGCCCTGGGCGCGATCGCCCACGGCGCCGCGCTGCGGGCGTTGGGGCTGAAGCCGGCGCGCTATCGCTTCGGCCATGGCGCGATCCACGACCTGCCCGACGGCCGCATCCTCGCCGACAGCTATCACTGCTCGCGCTACAACACCAATACCGGCCGCCTGACGCCGGCGATGTTCGAGGCGGTGTTCGCAAGCGTCCTGCGCCGGATCGGATGACCGGTTCCGGTGGCGCGGCCCCGCGCCGGCCCCATATAGTGATCGGACCATGCCGGCCTCGACCGCAGCCCGAACCATCGCCCGCGAAGGCACGCTGTGGGCCGCCTTCGTCCTTGTCTTCGTGGCGCTCGATTGGATCAGCCTGATCGAGCCGTTCGGGGCGCTTGGCATCGCGCCCTGGAATCCGGCCGCCGGATTCGCCTTTGCGTTCCTGCTCAAGCGCGGCCCCGGATTCGCCCCGGCGGTGGCGATCGCGGTCATGGTCGCCGACATGTTGCTGCGCAAGCTGGCGGCGGCGCCGATCGCCAGCGTGCTGGCGGCGATGGCGGTGGCGGGCGGATACGGGTTCGCGGCGAAAATGCTGCGCGCGCGCATCGGGCAGGCGCTGCGGCTCGAAGTCAGCGGCGAGGTCTTCGCCCTGCTGGCGGTCGCGCTTGGGGCTTCGCTGCTGGTGAGCCTGTTCATCGGCGGGCTGTACGTGAGCGCCGACATGGTGCCGATCGCGGCCCTGTTCGACACCGTGCTGCACCACTGGGTCGGCGACATCATCGGCATCGCCGTGGTCACGCCGTTTCTGCTGCTGGCGTTCCAGGCCTGGCCGCCGCCGCCGCTGCCGCGCCGCCTTTTGATCGAGTACGGCATCCAGTTCGCCGCCATCTGCGGCGGGCTGTGGGTCATCTTCGGGCTCGAGCCGATCGATCACCTCGAATATTCCTGGGTGCTGTTCCTGCCGCTGGTCTGGATCGCGTTGCGCGACGGGCTGATGGGCGCGACCTGGGGCGTGGCCGCAACCCAAATCGGCGTCATCATAGCCAGCCAGATCAAGAACCTGGACGGCGCCACCATCACCCAGTTCCAGATCTTGATGCTGGCGGTGGCGGCGACCGGGCTGTTTCTCGGCATCGCCGTCGACGAACGCCGGCGGGCCGAAACCCGCCTCAAGGCGCACGATGCGGAGCTGGCCCAGGCGATGCGGCTGGCGGCGACCGGCGAAATGGCGGGAGCGCTGGCGCACGAGTTGAACCAGCCGCTGACCTCGCTGATCGGATTTGCGCGCGCCTGCCAGGCGACGCTCGACGCCTCGGGCGACGATCCCGCCGGGCGCGCGGCGGCGCGCGGCCTGATCGACCAGGCGGTACAACAGGCGCTGCGGGCAGGCGACATCATCCGGACCACGCGCGAATTCCTGCGCCAGGGCGAGGCAAGGATGGGGCACGCCAAGGTGTCCGAGCTGCTGGCGGCCGCGGTCGAGCTGATGCGCGCGCGCGCCGCCCGCCACCAGGTGGCGATCACGGTGACCTGCCCGCCAAATTTGCCGGGCGTGCTGGCCGACGCCCTTCAAATCGAGCAAGTCGTCGTCAACCTGATCCGCAACGGCATCGATGCGCTGGTCGGCCGAATTGTCCCCGGAGGCGCGATCGCGATCTCCGCCCGGCTTGCGCCCGACGATCCCAACCTGATCGAGATCGCGGTGCGGGACAACGGGCCGGGCATCGCCGCCGAGGTCGCCGACCGGCTGTTCACGCCCTATGCCAGCACCAAGGAGGCCGGCATGGGCCTGGGCTTGGCGATCAGCCGCTCGATCGTCGAGGCCCATGGCGGCCATATCCGCGCGCTTTCCGCCGAAGGTCGCGGTACCGACATGCGCTTCACGCTGCCGGTCTATGCCGATGTCGCCTGAACCGATCGTCTACATCGTCGACGACGACGAATCGGTGCGGCTGGGGCTGGGGGCGCTGTTGGTGGCCAAGGGCTACGCCGCGCTGGCCTTCCCCAGCGCCGAGGCCTTCCTGGCGGCCTTGCCCGAACGGCCGACCGGCTGCGCCTTGGTCGACATCCGCATGCCGCGCATGAGCGGGCTCGAACTTCAAAGCGAACTCAAGCGGCGCGGCGTCAGGCTGCCGATCGTCATCGTCACCGGCCATGGCGACGTGCCTGTGGCGGTGGCGGCCCTCAAGGCCGGCGCGGTCGATTTCCTCGAAAAGCCGTTCGACGGCGAGGCGCTGCTGGCGGCGATCGCCGAGGCGCTGCGCATCGGCGCCTTGCCGCAGGTCGAACTACCCTTCGAACGCGGCGCGGTCGAATCCCGCTTCGCCCAGCTTTCGCAGCGCGAACGCGAGGTGATGGATTTGGTCGTCGCCGGCCAGCCCAACAAGGTCATCGCCCACCGGCTCAAGATCGCGCTGCGGACGGTCGAGATCCACCGCGCGCGAGTGATGGAAAAGACCGGCGCCCGCAGCCTGTCCGAACTGGTGCGCATGACGATTTGGCTTTCGCTGGCCGAGCCGCGCCCACCCGATAGTGGTTAACCACTATATCGACCGATTTCCCGCGACCCTAGTTATGCAGCGACGGCTTGCTGATCGGTCGGCGGCCCGGCCGCCGGCGCATTCCGGCGGCTGCAGCGCGAAGGGATTGCCGCGGCATGTTCGATCTCGAGACCCTGTTCGGATTGCTGACGCTGACCGGCCTCGAAATCGTCCTCGGCATCGACAACATCGTCGTCATCGCCATCATCGCTGCGACCTTGCCGGTGCATCAGCGCGAGCAGGCGCGCGTGATCGGGCTGTCGCTGGCGATGATCACGCGCCTCATGCTGCTGTTCTCGATCGCGTGGATCGCGGGCTTGACCCAGCCCATGGTGATGGTCGGCAAGCTGGCATTGTCCGGGCGCGATCTGCTGATGCTGGGCGGCGGGTTGTTCCTGATCGTCAAGGCGGTGCGCGAGATGCACGAAGCGATGGAGGCGGCGCTGGCGCCCGAGGCCTCGCGCAAGCCGACCGGGTTTGCCAGCGCCATCGCCCAGATCGTCGTGCTCGACGTGGTGTTCTCGTTCGACTCGGTCATCACCGCGGTCGGCATGGCGCGCGAAATCTGGGTCATGGCCGCGGCCGTGATCATTGCCGTGTTCATCATGCTGATCGCCTCCGGGCCGATCATGCGCTTCATCCATGTCAATCCGACCATCAAGATGCTGGCTTTGGCGTTCGTGCTGCTGATCGGCATGGCGCTGGTGGCCGAGGGCATGGGCTTCGCCATCCCCAAGGGCTACCTCTACTTCGCCATGCTGTTCTCGGTGTTCGTCGAAAGCCTCAACGTCGCCATGGCCCGCCGCCGCCGTAAGGCCGAAGCCGAGGTGCAAGGCGGCGCATTGGCGCCGCCGTCCAAATCCGAGCCGCTGGCCGGCAATCCCGTGCCCGCCCAGCAACAAGGTTTGTCCTGATCCAGGAGGTGCCGCCATGACCACGATCCTGATCCCCGTCGACGGTAGTCGCCGCGACGAAGGCGTCATTCGCGGCCTGATCGCGCAATCCCGGCACGAGCCGGTGGGGCCGATCCATCTGCTCAGCGTGCAGCCGCAGCTGACAAGCTATGCCGGGCGCTTTCTCGCCCGCGACACCGTCAGGGATTTCCAGCGCGAGCGCGGCCAGCTGGCTTTGGCCCGCGCCCGCGCGCTCTTGGACGCGGCCGGCCTGCCCTATACCGCGCATGTCCGCGCCGGCAGCGCGGCCGAGACCATCGCCCAGACGGCGGCCGAAGTCCGGGCGCAGCAGATTCATCTCGGCATGAACGGCGGCAACTGGCTTTCCAGCCTGCTCGACTGGCTGTCGATCTCGCGGCTGCGCCGCCATGCCACCGTGCCGGTGGTGCTGACCATGACCCCCGACAGCGACCCGTTGCCGATCGGCGGGCTGACGACCAGCACGAGCTAGCCGCGCAGCGGTCCGAAGCGGTAGCGGGGCGCGCGCCGGTCGGGTTCACGGGGCCCGGCCGGCGTCTTTTTTGGCGGAACTCGAATCAGCCTAGAAACGGCAGGTCGGCGAACAGGAAGAAGCCGTTGATCGTCAGCAGCGCCGCCACCCCGCCCAGGCCGGTGGCGAAGGTCAGCAGCAGCCGCGAGCTGGCGACGATCGACACCGAGGCCAGCACGATCGCGATCTGGAACAGCGCCTCGGCATAGTCGAAATAGGGATCCTGCTTGCGGGCGTGATCGCGCTGGGCCTCGAGCGTGCGGGCCTTGGCCATCAGTTCCTTGCGGCCCTCGCCGGTGTCGGGCTCGGAATCGTAGCGCTCGATGGTCTGCCAGTAGCGGTCCAAGCGACGCTGCATCATCTGCCGCGCCGGTTCGGGCAGGTCGCCGTCGCGCTTCAACACCATGTCGATCTCGTCCGCCGCCACCCGCAGCACGGTCTGGCGGACGGTCTTGGCCTGGTAGAAGGCCCAGGTGTTGGAGGCCTCGATGTTGGCGTTGGTCATTTCCTTGCTGGCATTGGCCGCGCCCAGTCCGGTGATCGCCAACAGCATCGCCAATATGCCGATGATGATCGCCGCCGAGCGCTTGAAGCCTTCTTCGCCCTGCGAGTCGACATCCATCATTTCGGAAGCTTCCGCCGCTTTCATCGCCCGATCTCCCCTTTGCGGTCTCTTTTCGTGTCGCTGGCGCTCAAGACAAGTCGGCGAAACGCCGCTGATGCCAATCGGCATTGCCGAAGGCGACGTCGATCATGGTCAGACGCTTGAAATAGTGACCCACCGCCAATTCGTCGGTCATGCCCATGCCGCCATGAATCTGCACCGCTTCCTGGCCGACCAGGCGGGCCGAGCGGCCGATCTGGACCTTGGTCGCCGACAGCGCGCGCTTGCGGGTCTTGGCGTTGCGTTCGTCGAGATGCAGCGTGCCGTAAAGCGCCATCGAGCGCGCCTCCTCGACGGCGATGGTCATGTCGACCATGCGGTGCTGCAGCACCTGAAAGCCGCCGATCGGCCGGCCGAACTGCTTGCGGGTCTTGGAATACTGCACCGTCATGTCGGTCAGCACCGCCATTGCCCCCACCGCCTCGCTGCAGATTGCGGCGATGCCGTGGTCGACGACGCGTTCGAGCAGCGCCAGCCCGCCGTCGAGCGGGCCGAGCACGGCGGATTTCTCGACCCGCACCTTGTCCAGCGCCAAATCGGCCGCGCCCAGCCCGTCGACCGTGCGATAGCCGCGCACGGTCAGGCCCTTGGCGGTCCTCGGCACCAGGAACAGCGACAGGCCGGTCTTGGCGCGCTGATTGCCCTTGGTGCGGGCGACGACCACGAAATGATCCGCCAGGTTGCCGCCATAGACCACGGCCTTGTGGCCGCTGACGACGAAACCGCCGCCGTCGGCCGCGGCTTGGGTCAGGCAGTCGGCCAGATCGTAGCGCGACTGGCGCTCGGCATAGGCCAGCGCCAGCTTGGTCTTGCCGGCGATCAGATCGGGCAGCAGCGCCTTTTTCTGGGCATCGTCGCCCGCCAGCGCCAGCGCGCCCCCGCCCAGCACCACGTTGGGCAGAAAAGGCTCCAGCACCAGCCCGCGGCCGAAGGCTTCCATGATAATCCCGGTCTCGACCGGTCCGCCGCCCAGCCCGCCATCGGCCTCGGCGAAGGCCACGCCCAGCCAGCCCAATTCCGCGAACTGCTTCCAGTGCGCCGGCTCGAAGCCGGCCTCGCTGCGCAGCACGCGGCGTCGGGTTTCGAAGGCGTAGGCCTCGCGCGCGAAACGCTCGACCTGGTCCTTGAGCAGCTGTTGTTCTTCGCTGAGCGACAAATCCATGGTTCAGAGTCCCAGGACGAATTTGGACAGGATGTTGCGCTGGATCTCGTTGGAGCCGCCGTAGATCGAGGACTTGCGCCAGTTGAAATAGGCCGGCGCCAGCGAGGCGGCATAGGCCGGGCCGATCGGCTCCTCGTTCCAGCCGTGCTCCAGCGCCTTGGGCAGGCTCGGATTGGCGTAGTAGCCGACCGCCTCCATCAGCAGCTCGGACAGGTTCTGCTGCATCTGGGTGCCGCGGATCTTGAGTATGTTGGCCTCGGCGCCGGGCTGCTTGCCGGCGTCGAGCTGGGCGAGGTAGCGCAGCTCGGTGTATTCCAGCGCCAGCAGTTCGATCTCGGTCTTGGCCAGCTTGAGGCGGAAATTCTCGTCCTCCTCCAGCTTGCGGCCGCCGACGATCTCGCTTTGGGCGATCTGCTTGAGGCGCAGCATCTGGCGCTGCGAGCGCCCGACCTGGGCGGTGCCGAAGCGCTCGTTGACCAACAGGAACTTGGCGTAGGTCCAGCCCTGGTTCTCCTCGCCGACGCGGTTCTCGACCGGCACTTTGACGTTGTCGAGGAAGACGTCGTTGATCTCGGCGCCGCCGTCCATGGTGACGATCGGCCGCACCGTCACCCCCGGCGTCTTCATGTCGATCAAGAGGAAGGTGATGCCTTCCTGCTGCTTGGCGGCGGGGTCGGTGCGCACCAGGCAGAAGATCCAATCGGCATATTGGGCGAGGGTGGTCCAGGTCTTCTGGCCGTTGACGACGTAGTGATCGCCCTCGCGCACGGCGCGGGTCTTGAGGCTGGCCAGGTCCGAGCCCGAGCCCGGCTCGGAATACCCCTGGCACCACCAATCGTCGGAATTGAGGATGCGCGGCAGGAAGCGGTCCTTCTGGGCCTGGCTGCCGAAGGTGTAGATCACCGGGCCGACCATGGTGACCCCGAACGGCACCAAAGCGGGCGTGCTGTTCAGCGCCAGCTCGCGATCGAGGACATAGCGCTCGATCGGCTTGAGGGCGGGGCCGCCCCATTGCTTGGGCCAAGCCGGGGCGTAGAGGCCCGCGGCGTGCAGCTTCTTCTGCCAGGCGATGGTTTCGGCGCGGCCGAGCTTGAGGCCGGATTCGACCTTGGCGCGGATTTCGGGGGGGTGGTTTTCGTCGACGAACTTGCGCACCCGCGCCTGAAAAGCGCGCTGCGACCGGGTCAGGTTGAGATGCATGTCGGCCTCCCTCGCCGAAGACTCCCCGGGCGCTTGGTTAGACGGTTTGGCGCTTGGCGTCCAGGGCCAGCGCGGCCAGGTCGATCAGGCCGGCTTCGCCGGCATCCGAGCCGAAAGCGAGGCGCTCGCCGCCGGGCGAAAACGCCAGCGCCGTGATGGGTGCCTCGCCGCCCTCGCGCAAGCCGACGCCGCGCCGCCCGGCGAGATCGACCAGCTGGATGGCGCCCGATTCGTAACCGGCGGCGGCGATCGGCTGACTGGGATGGCAGGCGACGCGCATGACCAACGGCCCGCCCAGCCCGCCCAGTTCCAGCGGCGGCTTGCCCATCGGCCCTGGGCCCGAAAACGGCCAGGCGACGATGACGTCGGCGCCGGAGGTCACCAGCAGGTTGGGCCGGGCGGCGAAGGCGAAACTGCGCGGCTTGGCGGCATAGCCCGACATGCGCATGTCCTGGGCATCCGCCAGCCGCCAGCCGTGCAGCGCGTTCTCCTGCATGGCGGTGACGACGTATTTGCCGTCCGGGCTGACGGCCACCGCGAGATGCGAGCCCTTCCACGCCAGGCGCTTGGGTTCCTGGGTCTCGGGCTTGGTCCACCACAGGCTGACCCCGCCGTAATGCGCCACGGCGACGCGCTTGCCGCCGGGAAAGAAAGCGACGCCGCCGACGGTCGAGGGATGGAGGAAGGATTTCTGCCGGCCGTCGGCTTCGATCAGCACCGCCCGCTTGCCGACGCCGGCCAGGACGCGGCCGCCATCCACGGCCAGATGCTCGATCCATTGGCCGGGCCAGGCGGCGATCTCGGCCGGGGAATCGTCGGCGGCGATGCGCCGGAGTCGGCCGTCGTCGCCGCCGGCGATCAGGTCGGGACCCTGGGCGACCAGCGCGCTCATCGCGCCGTCCTGGCAGGCAAGATCGATCCGCTTGTCGCCGCGGACGATCTGCACCCGCCCATCGCCCAAGGCCAGGCCAAGCCGGCCGCCGGCATCGAAGGCCAGCGCCGCGACATGGGCACCGGCCTGCCAAGTCAGGTCGGCCATGTCAGGCGGCGCAGGATTCGAAGCCTTGGCGCAACTTCTCGCCGTCGAGCTTGCGGCCGATGAACACCATCTGGCTGTGGCGCTTCTCGCCCGGCTGCCAGGGCTGGCCGGGCGCGCCGTCGGTCATCATGTGCACGCCCTGGAAGACGAAGCGCCGGTCCTGGCCCTTGAGATCGAGAATGCCCTTGGAGCGTAGGATGTCCTGGCCCTGGGTCGCCAGCAGGCTTTGCAGCCAGGGCCGGAACTTGTCGCCGTCCAGCGGCCGGTCGAGGCTCAAGGACACGCTGGCGATGCCGGCCGCGGCGATATGGTCATGGCCGTGATCGTGGTGATGGTGTTCATGCTCATGGTCGTGATCGTGGCCGCAATGCTCGTCGTGGACATGGGTCTCGACCGCCAGCCGCGCCAGATCGAAGGCGCCGCGATCGAGGATGGCATCCAGCGGCACCTGGGCGCGGGCGGCGCGATGGACGCGGGCCTGCGGGTTGAGACGGTGGATGCGCTGTTCGACGCGACGCAGGCCGGCCTCGTCCATCAGGTCGGTCTTGTTGAGGACGATGACGTCGGCGAAGGCGATCTGCTCCTCGGCCTCGCGGCTGGCCTCGTCCAGCCGCCGGCCGATATGATAGGCGTCGACCACCGTCACCACCGCGTCTAGCCGCGTCGCGCGCTTGATCTCGTCGTCGGCGAAGAAGGTCTGCGCCACCGGCCCGGGATCGGCCAGGCCGGTGGTCTCGACGACGATGGCGTCGAACTTGCCCTTGCGCCGCATCAGCCCCTGGATGACGCGGATCAGGTCGCCGCGCACGGTGCAGCAGATGCAGCCGTTGTTCATCTCGAAAACTTCCTCGTCGGCGCCGACCACCAGCTGGCCGTCGATGCCGATCTCGCCGAACTCGTTGACGATCACGGCGTAGCGCTTGCCGTGGGGTTCGGTCAGGATGCGGTTGAGCAGCGTGGTCTTGCCGGCGCCGAGATAGCCGGTCAGCACGGTGACGGGGACTTGCGACATGCGCGGGCGCTCCTGGGCGGGGCGGAGGATATAACATCGCCCGCCGACGGAATCGACCTTGTCGCTTGACCCTGCGGCGCGGAATGGTTCTATCGACGCCGCGCATGAGCGGACATCGCCACCACCACCATCGCCATCACCATCAGGCCGACGATGTGCCGGCTGGACCGGGCTATCGCCGGGCATTGTGGTTCGCGCTGGCGGTCAATGCCGGCCTGTTCGTGACCGAGGCGGTCGGCGGCCATGCCGCCGAGTCGGTGTCACTATGGGCCGATGCGCTCGACTTCCTCGGCGACAGCGTGACCTATGCGCTGGCGCTGGCCGCCGCGGCGATGGCCCAGCCGACTCGCTCGCGCCTGGCCTGGGCCAAGGGGCTGTCGATGGCGGCGATCGGGCTGTGGGTGATCGGGCTGGCGGCCTGGCGGGCCGCGACCCACGCCGATCCCGAGCCCGCCACCATGGGCCTGATCGCGGTCTTGGCCTTGGCCGGCAACGTGGCTGCGGCGCTGGCGCTCTATCCGCACGCCGAGGGCGACAGCATGATGCGCTCGGTGTGGCTGTGCACCCGCAACGATGCGTTGGGCAATCTGGCGGTGTTGGCGGCGGCGGCGGGCGTGTTCGGCACCGGCACGCGCTGGCCCGACCTGGCGGTGGCGGCGCTGATGGCCGGGTTGGCGCTGCACTCCGGGATCGCCGTGATGCGCGCCGCGCGCGCCGAGCTTCAGAACGCCAGCACGTAGCTCACCCGGCCGCCATAGGCCTTGGCCTCGACTGCTCTTTCGGTGGTCTCCCTCCAGCCCAACTCGACCAGCAGGCCGAAACCGAATTTGTAGCCGGCCGCAACCGCTTTCAACTGATCGGTGGTCTCGGCATTGGCGGCGTTGTTGCTTTGGCGGTTCTCGCGGCCGGTGCGCGAGGCCGCCAGGTACCATTCGTTCCAGCCCAGCCGCGCCCCGGAGGTCAAATAGGAGCGGTTGGAGGTGCCGCCATCGACATGGTTGATCTGGGTCCACTCGACCAGCGGCCGCAGCGACCAGGCATCGTCGATCTTCCAGTCGTATTCCAGGCCGCCGACATAGCCTTCCTGGGTGAAGCGATTGTTGGTGCCGCGCGCCTGGCGCTGCATGCCGACGGTGTAGCCCAGGCCCTCGGCGAAACCGAATTTCTGGCCGGTCAACGCCAAGGTATAGGAGTCGAACTCGCCGTCGTTCGACACGCCGCCATCCGAACGATGGGTGCGGCCGCGGCGGCCTAGATTTCTGTCGTTGCGCTTGGGCGCATTGACCACGCTTTGCGACAGGAAACTGTGGTCGGCCTGGAACAGGCTGAAGGCCAGTTCGTGGCTGCCGGCCTTTTCCAGATCGGCCTTGTAGGCCAGGCCGGCGCCGATCTTTTCCTTGACCTCGTAGTCGGCCGCCAAAACATTGGCGTAGAGGCCGACGCTCTTGGCGGAATCGAATGCCCAGCCGAAGGCCGGACCGTATTTGCCGGCTCTAAGGGTGAAGCCGGCCTGTTCGTAATTGGCGAAAAGCTTCTCGAAATAGAATCCTTCGTCCTCGAAATAGCGCGAGTCGCGGGCGTTGTTGCGCACCTGCTCGCCCTTGATCGAGCCTTGCAGCGACAGGGCTTCGCTGGCCTCGGCCTTGAAGCCGAGATCGATCTCGGCGAAGGCGTTGTTGCGGCGATTGATCTTGGGTTGGGTATCGTAGAAGCGGTCGGCCTGGACTTTGGTCGACAGCTCGCCCGAAAGCTTGGGGTAGTCTTCGGCGACAGCCAGCGCCGGTAGCGCCGCCAGCACAGCAATCATGGTCTTGCGCAAAATACTCACCCCCGCTCAGTCGACCGCGTTCATCGCCGCGACCATAACAGACAGGTTGTGCCGCAGCATGGCCAAAAAATCCGGGGCCGGACCGTCCGGCCGCGACAGCGTGTCGGCATAAAGCCGCGGGCCGAGCCGCGCCCCGGTTTCGCGCGCCAACCGCTCGGCCAGTCGGGTTTCGGCCGGGCTTTCGACCAGCACCACGCGCACGCCTTCCGCGCGCACGGCGCGGATCAGGCGCGCCATCGCCTGGGCCGAGGGCTCGGATTCGCTCGAAAGACCCTTGAGGGCAAGAACGCGCAGGCCGAAGGCTTGGCCGAGATAGCCGAAGGCGTCGTGGCTGGTGACGATGCGTCGGCGCTCGGATGGGATGGCGGCGATGGCGGCGCGGTATTCGGCGGCGAGGCTTTCCAGCCGCTTGGCATAGTCTTCGGCCCGCGCGCGATGGCCCGCCGCGCCCGCCGGATCGAGCGCCGCCAGCCCCTCGGCGATGGTGGCGACATAGCGCGCGGCCAGGGCCGGGTCCTGCCAGGCATGGGGATCGGCGCCGTGATGGCCGCCCTGGCGCGGAGCGATGCCGGCACTGGCGACGATGACGCGGGGCTTGGCGCCCGAAGCCTTGACCAGGCGTTCGACCCAAGGATCGAAGCCCAGGCCATTGACGATCACGACGCGGGCTTGCGCGAGCTTGCGCGCTTCGGCCGGGCCGGGTTGGAAACCATGGGCGTCGGTCTCGGGGCCGACCAGCACCTCGACCCTGACCGCCTCGCCGCCGACGACGCGGGTCAGGTCGGCCAGGATGCTGAAGCTGGCGACCGCCACGATCTCGGCGCGGGCCGGTATCGCGGCCAGCAACAGCGCGGCCAGGCTAAGCGCGCAGATGCGGGCTTTGGACATGGCGTCGATAGAGCGAGTCCCTCGCTCCGACCGCGACCGAAAGCAAATAGAGGGCGCCTGCGCTCAGCACGATCGCCGGACCCGAGGGCAGGTCGAGATGGAACGACAGCAGCAGGCCGACGACGGTGGCGGTCAGCGCGATCGCGGCCGCGACCAGCATCTGTGTCCACACTGTCTCGGCCCAGAACCGCGCCGCCGTGGCGGGCAGGACCAGGAGCCCGATCGCCATCAGCGTGCCCAGCGCGTGAAACGCCGCCACCAGATTCAGCACCAGGAGTCCGAGAAATCCCAGATGCGCCAGCGTGCCGAGCCCGCCGCCATGGGTCTTGAGGAAACCCGGATCGAGGCATTCGACCACCAGCGCACGATAAAGCGCGGCCAGCCCCAGCAAAGTCAGGCTGGCCACCGCCGCCATCAGCCACAGCGCCGCGTCGTCCACCGCTAGCGCCGAGCCGAACAGCGCCCGTATCAGGTCGATCGGCGTGCCGGCGCGCGACACCAGCATCACCCCCAGCGCCAGCGCCAGGACGTAGAATCCCGCGAAACTGGCGTCCTCCTTCAGCGTCGTCGTCCGCGCCATCAGCCCCGACAGGCCGGCAACCAACAGCCCGGCCACGAGGCCGCCCAGGCTCATCCACCAGATCGACAGCCCCGCCAAAAGGAACCCCAGCGCCGCACCCGGCAGGATGGCATGCGACAGCGCGTCGCCCACCAGGCTCATGCGCCGCAGCACCAGGAACACGCCCAACGGCGCCGCGCCCAGCGCCAGCGCCAGCCCGCCGACCAGCGCCCGGCGCATGAAGACGAACTCGGCGAAGGGCGCGATCAGTAGATCGTAAGGCGAGATCACGCCGCGCAGACCTCGGCCGCTTCGTCCCAGGCCGCGGTCAGGGCGCGGGCGCGCGTCAGGTTGACTTCGGCCAGGACGTCCGCCGTCGGCCCCCACGCCACCTTGTGCCGCGCCAGCAGCAGCGTCGCGGGGAAATGCCGCCGCACGCGGTCGAGTTCGTGCAGCACGGCGACGACGGTGCGGCCCTCGCCATGCCAGCGCGCGATCACGCCCATCAGGTCCTCGGCCGCGCGCTGGTCGATCGAGGCGAAAGGTTCGTCGAGCAGGATCAGCGGAGACTCTTCGAGCATCAAGCGCGCGAACAGCGCGCGCCGCAACTGGCCGGCCGAAAGCGTGGCGATCGGTCGGCGCTCGAACCCGGCCAGGCCGACCGCGTTCAGCGCCGCCTGGGCGCGGGCGCGATCCTCCTGCGATGCCGCGCCGAACGCCCCCAGCCGGCGCCAGTGGCCAAGCATGGCGAGTTCGGCCACGCTCACCGGCACCGCGCGGTCGAGTTCGGCCGCTTGCGGCAGATAGGCGATGCGCGCCGGATCGAGGCCGAAGCGTTCGATCCGTCCGGCGGCCGGGCGGATCAGGCCCATGACCGCCTTGAGCAAGGTCGACTTGCCGCCGCCATTGGGGCCGACGATCGCGGTCAACGAGCCGCGGACGAAACTGCCCGAGAGATGATGCACCGCCGGGTGGCGTTCGTAGGCAAGAGTGAGGTCCTCGAGGCGCAACGCTTCGGGTGCAGTTCCGCGTGCGCTGACCGCCGGCACCGGGCCGTGCGCATGGTCGTGTGTGGCCGGTTTCGGCGCGGCACTCATCGCATTCTCACTGCGAGGCCCACCACACCGCCAACCACAGCAGGACCAGCGCCGGCAGCACCGCTGCCACGCGCCGGCCCAGGCCGGCCATCAAGGGCGAATTCCAGTCGGCGGGGGTCATGGCGACAGAATGTTATAATGTAACATTTCTGTCAAATGGCACCTATTTGTCCTTTGATGCGCGTCCCCTCACATCGCCATGTCGAACAGCAGCAATTCGGCGTCTTGGGCGCGGTCGAGAACGATGGGGCCGGACGTGGAAATCGCGGCGCCGTCGCCGGCATCCAGCTTTTCGCCGTTGAGCGCGACCGGGCCGCGCCCGATCTGCACCCAGGCGCCGCGACCGGGGCGGAGGTGGTGGCGGATGCTCTCGCGGGCGGTCAGCAGCGCGGCATAGAGATCGACCTCGCGATGGACGGTCAGCGCGCCCTCGCGGCTAATTCGCAGTGCGAAGAGTGGCACCGGGTCACATTTCTTGTCTTGGCGAGCGCAGGTGGCCGGAATTCTTGCTATGTCAGATACCTGGGATAAATATGGCGGCGAACAGCGGATCGAAAAACGATGACCCTTGTCTATGGCGCGATCGGCATGTCCGGGCTGGCGGTCGGTTGCCTGTTCGCTTGGCAATATGGATCTTCCGCTCAGGACATCTATTCCGCCGCCTACATTGTCTTGTCGCTGGCAGCAGGCGCGGCGTTTCTCGGATTGGCGTTTTGGAGGGATGCGAGACGGCACGTGGTTGCCGCCGTCCTATGTTCGCCGGTGATCGCGGCCTATTTGTTCGAGGCCTATGTCCAGACATTCCGGCCGCGCGAACATTCTTCCGTCGAAGGAAGCGCGGGCCTAGCGGCGACGGAAAGAGATCGTGATCGAAGATCGAGATGGGACGTGCTGGCCGAGCTCGAGGCCGGGACGTCGCCGGGAATCGTTCCAAGATACGTACCTTTCGTTCCGCCGCCATTGCGGATCGATGGACGCGAAATCGTTGTCATGTCGGGGGTCGCGAACCGGGCGACGCTGTCGGGAAACGAGAACGGCTATTGGGTGACGTACAAATCCGATCGATTCGGGTTTCGCAACCCCGACCAGGTCTGGGACGCGCCTCGCGCCGATATCGTCTTGCTGGGCGATTCCTTCACGTTCGGCGCCGAGGTTCGCGATGACGAACATTACGCTTATGTCCTTCGTCAACGCCATCCGGCGACAATCAATTTGGGCTATCCGTCTTCGGGGCCACTGGGCTATTTGGCGGCACTCACCGAATACGGCGCGGCGAAGAAACCGAAATTGGTGTTGATTTTCTTTTATGAGGGAAATGATGCCGCCGACATGGTTCGGGATTTCGCCTCGCCGGTACTGCGAAAATATCTGACGCCGGGTTTTCGCCAAGATCTGGACCGGCAGCAGGGCGAGATCGAACTGGCGATGCTGCGGGTTATTTCGGAAGCCAAACGGCAATTTCGGATCTCACCGCCCGCCTTGGAACGTCGCGGGTTCGAACTGCAACGCTGGTTCAAGTTGCAGGAATTGCAGTTGCGGCTTGAATTGCCGTCTTTCTATGCCGCCGACCGCTTCGACCGATTTGTCGACGTGGAGTTGATGTCGACGATTTTCGAACGCATTCGGGAACTGGCCGAGTCCTGGCAAGGGCGGGCGGTCATCGTTTATCTCCCGGCCTGGCGCAACGGGCGAGACACGGAACGGACGACGCGCAGATTGGAAAGGGTTCGGGCGGGCATGATTGCCGCGGCCCAAAAAGCGGATTTACCGGTCATAGACACGCTGCCGGCTTTCCACCGGCACGCCACGCCCAATCGACTCAATGCCGGGGCGCCCAATCCCGGCGGACATTACTCGCCGGAAGGATACAAATTGGTGGGCGAAGTCGTGCTCCACCAACTCGAAACCATGAATTACGTTTCCCGATAGCCACCTATTTTGACTTGGCCGATCCTGCTTGATCGGCCCTCCCGCGGCCAAATCGGTCTTGGCCCGCGAAAAGCACTCCGAACTTCACATCGCCATGTCGAACAGCAGCAATTCGGCGTCTTGGGCGCGGTCGAGAACGATGGGGCCGGACGTGGAAATCGCGGCGCCGTCGCCGGCATCGAGCTTTTCGCCGTTGAGCGTGACCGATCCCCGCGCGAGCTGCACCCAGGCGCCGCGGCCGGAGCGGAGGTGGTGGCGGATGCTCTCGCCGCCGGTCAGCAGCGCGGCAAAAAGATCGACCTCGCGATGGATGGTCAGCGCGCCCTCGCGCCCGTCGCGCGCCGCGACCAGAACCAGCCGGCCGCGCTTGTCCGCGCTCGGGAAGGTCTTTTGCTCGTAGCCGGGGGCGAGGCCGCGGCGTTCGGGCAGGATCCAAATCTGCAGGAAATGCACCGGCTCGCTGTCAGAGGCGTTGAACTCGCTATGGCGGATGCCGGTGCCGGCCGACATGCGCTGGACATCCCCCGGGCGGATCGTCGAGCCGGTGCCGAGACTGTCCTTGTGCGCCAGCGCGCCCGACAGGACATAGGACAGGATTTCCATGTCGTTGTGGGGATGGGTGTCGAAGCCACCGCCGGGGACGACGCGGTCCTCGTTGATCACCCGCAAGGGGCCGAAGCCCATATGGCTGGGATCGTGGTAATGGCCGAAGGAAAAGCTGTGGCGGCTGTCGAGCCAGCCGAAATCGGCGCGGCCGCGCGCCGCGGATTTGCGGAGGATCAGGGTCATGATGCGGTGCTATGTCGGGCGGCGGGGCGGCGATTGCAAGCCTGGCTCACAGGCCAAGCGCGCCGAGATCGAGCCGCCCGGCCTTGAGCGGCGGGCACCAGAAATAGCCGCCGGTCAACGGCCGCGAAAACTGGAACAGGCCGTCGATCACGCCGTCGTCCTGGCCGGTCATGCGCCGGAGCTGGGCCTCGAAGGCGTCGAGCGAATGGCCGAAGGCGACGAACACCAGGCCTTCGCCGCGGCCGTCGCCCCACGGCATCGAGCGCCGCAAGAGGAAGGCCGGCGGCTGGAAATTTTCCTGAGCGGTGCGCTTGACATGGGCCGAGGCGGGGGCGTCGGCGATTTCCCGGTTGTCGCGCAGCCGGCGGCCAACGATGGCGTCGCGCTGGCCGGGGGTGAAGGTCTCGAAGCGATCGAGGTCGTGGGCCCAGACCTGGACGGCGGCGAAGCTCGATCCGGCCAGGCCGCGGCCCTTGCCCTGGTGGATCGCGGCGCGCGCGGCGGCGGCGCCCTTCGGATTCTCGGTGCCGTCCTCGTAGCCGGTGAGATCGCGGCCGCCGCGGTACTTGAATCCGTCGACGACGCGGGTGGGATGGAAGGCGCCGCCCAAGCGCCCGAGCAGCGCCCGGCCGGCGTGAACCAGCTGGCCGCGCTCCTTGCCGCGCAGCCAACACCAGAGATCGGCCTGGGTCGCAGGGACGGCGACGCCCTTGGCGCCCAGCGCCGGAAAGGCGCGCAGGCCGGGGATGCTGGCGCCAAGGCCGCGCACCAAGTCGGGGCCGAGGCCGACCACCAGATCGGGCCCCAGCGGCCGCGCCGCCAGCCTGGCCAAGCCTTCCGCCGGTTCGCGGCCGGGGACGGCGGAGAATGCGTAATAGCGGCCGTGATCGGGCAGGGCGGCCAATATTCCGGGCTGGGGCAGGGCGCGGCTCATGACGGGACGGGATGATAGACCGCCCGCCCGCGCTTGCCATGGGGAAGATTACGGGGCGGGCATGGCGCCCGGGGGCCGCGTCAGCGCACCAGCCGCCGCTGCAGCAGGGTTTGCATGTCGCGCCGCCCGTCGACCACGCAATAGACCGCGACCTTGCGGCCGACGATGCGGTAGATCGCGCGATAGGGCTTGTAATGAGCCTCGCGGAACGCGGTCATGCCGAGCGGCAGCAATTCCTTGGGGATGTTGCCGCGCTCGGGGAACTCGCTCAATTTGAGGCACGTGGCTTCCAGCGCCGACAGCAGGCGATCCGCCTTTTCGACCGAGTCGCTGCGGGCGACGTAACGATAGATGTCCTCGATATCCCGCTCGGCGTCCTCGGACAGCAGGACCTCGTAGGCCATGCCGGTCAGGTCCGGAGGCGGTTCCGGATGCGCGCGAAGGCCTGGCGCGCGGGGCGCAGCTTGCCGGCCTCGACCGCGCGGCCGGTCAGCGCCAGGACCTTCAGCAGCGCCATCGTCTCCTGGGTTTGCTCGTAGCTGGCAATGTCTTGCAGCACCGCCTTGGCCTCGCCGCGCAGGGTGATGACCAGCGGCTCGCCGCCCTCGGCCAGGTCGCGGATCACCGACGGCGCATGCGCCTTGACGTAGCTGATCGGCTTGACCCGTTGCGACAACGCCATGGCGCGCTCCCAATGTCGGTGCGATCAGACCGAATATAGTCCGAATTCGGTCCGACCGACAAATGCAAGGGTTACGGCGTTCGCGAAGCAAGTGCGGCCATGCCCGGTGTGGGGGACGCCGTTCTTGCCGCTACTTCACCACCTCGTCGGGGTAGATGCCCCACAGCGCGTGGCGGGGGATCCAGCCGGTGGCTTGGGCCAGCTTGACCTGGCACCACTCGCCCTTGCATTTGAACAGGCGCCCCTGCGCGCCCGACTCGGCGATCGCCAGCGGGTAGGATTCGGCCTCGGGATCGCGCATCAGCCGGGCGCGGTCGGCGGTGACCAGCACGCTGCGGCGCCCCGACAGCAGACTGTGCTGCACCCAGCCTTCGGTGCCCGAAGCGTCGCGGATCCGCCGCCAGCCCTCGTATTCGGCCGTGATCTCGACCGGCATCGCCTTGTGGGTCAGTACCCAGGCCACCGGATATTGCGTGCCGGGGCCGGCGCGCAGGTTGACCCGATCCGATTTCAGGCTGGCGAAGCGCGGCAAGGGCAGGCCCGACTCGGCGGCGACCGCCGTCGCGGCCGCTGCCACAAGCCAGCATCCCAGCATCGCCGCAGCGAGCCCGCGAATCGCCATGCGCCCGTTATGCCAAAGCCGCGATTCGCCGGTCAAGCCGCGGGCTTTGTCGCCGCGCCCGCGATTTGCTAGAGAGGACACGGAGGCCCTTGGATGCCGACAAGCAAGAAGAAGCCGCTGGTCATCGTCACCCGCAAGTTGCCCGATGCCATCGAGACGCGGATGATGGAGCTGTTCCAGACCCGGCTGAACGCCGACGACCATGCCATGACCAAGCCCGAGCTGGTCGAGGCGGTGCGCACCGCCGACGTGCTGGTGCCGACCGTGACCGACCGCATCGACGCCGCCGTGCTGTCCCAGGCCGGTCCCAGTCTCAAGCTGATCGCCAGCTTCGGCACCGGCGTCGATCACATCGACCTGGCGACCGCGCGCCAGCGCGGCATCATCGTCACCAACACCCCGGGCGTGCTGACCGAGGACACCGCCGACATGACCATGGCGCTGATCCTGGCGGTCGGCCGCCGGCTGTCGGAGGGCGAGCGGCTGGTGCGCGCCGGCGCCTGGAAGGGCTGGGCGCCGACGGCGATGCTGGGCCACCGGCTGTGGGGCAAGCGGCTGGGCATCATCGGCATGGGACGGATCGGCACGGCGCTGGCCAAGCGCGCGCGCGCCTTCGGCATGTCGATCCACTATCACAACCGCAACCGCGTGCGCGAAGAGGTCGAGCAGGAGCTGGAGGCGACCTTCTGGGAAAGCCTGGATCAGATGCTGGCGCGGATGGACATCGTCTCGGTCAATTGCCCGCACACGCCGGCGACCTATCACCTGATGTCGGCGCGGCGGCTCAAGCTGCTGCCGGCGCACGCCCTGATCGTCAACACCTCGCGCGGCGAGGTGATCGACGAGAACGCGCTGGCGCGGATGCTCAAGGCGGGCGAGCTGGCTGGCGCCGGCCTGGACGTGTTCGAGCACGAACCGGCGGTCAATCCCAAGCTGATCGAACTCGAAAACGTCGTGCTGCTGCCCCACATGGGCTCGGCCACGATCGAGGGCCGGCTCGACATGGGCGAGAAGGTGCTGATCAACATCAAGACCTTCGCCGACGGCCACAATCCGCCCGACCGCGTCATCGCCACCATGTTCTGAGCGGACATGCGCGGGCTGGCCGATCTTCGGGCGATCGTCACCGGCGCCGGCGGCGGCATCGGCCGGGCGCTGGTCAAGCGCCTGGGCGAGGAGGGCGCCGTCGTCGCCTGCTTCGATCGCACGCCCGAATTGGCGGCCGAGGCGGCGGCGTTGGCCGGGCCGCGGGCACGCGGCTACGCCGCCGACATCGCCGACTATGCCCAGGTCGAGCGCGCGGTCGCGGCCTGCGAGGCCGAGCTTGGGCCGATCGACGCCCTGGTCAACAATGCCGGCTGGGACCGGGTCGGTCTGTTCCTCGACAGCAGGCCGGCGGAATGGGACCGGCTGATCGACGTCAATCTCAAGGGGCCGCTCAACCTGCATCGCGCCGTGCTGCCGGGCATGCTGGCGCGCAAGCGCGGCCGGGTGGTGACCATCGCCTCGGATGCGGGTCGCGTCGGGTCCTCGGGCGAGGCGGTCTATTCGGCCTGCAAGGGCGGGGTGATCGCCTTCACCAAGACCGCGGCGCGGGAACTGGCCGCCGCCGGCATCACGCTCAATTGCGTCTGCCCGGGGCCGACCGACACGCCGCTGTTGCAGTCCTTCGCCGGCGAGGGCGAGCAGGGCCAGCGCATCCTCGAAGGCCTCAAGCGCGCGATTCCGATGCGAAGGCTGGGCCGGCCCGACGACCTGCCGGGCCTGGTCGCGTTCCTGATTTCGGACGATGCCGCCTACATCACCGGCCAGACCGTCTCGGTCTCGGGCGGCCTGACCATGGCGGGCTAGGGCGGACGACGTGGCGCGGACTGCGGTCTATCGGCTCGAGGATCAGATCGGTTTCCTTTTGCGCAAGGCCCATCAGCGCGCCACCGGCATTTTCCAGACCCTGATCGGCGATGGCGCCATCACGCCCACCCAATACGCGGCGCTGGTCAAGCTGTCCGAGGCCGGACCCCTGTCGCAGAACCATCTCGGCCGGCTGACGGCGATGGACCCGGCCACCATCCAGGGCGTGATCCGGCGACTGGTCCAGCGCCGGCTGATCCAGCGCCGGCCCGATCCCGGCGACAAGCGGCGGGCGCGGCTCGCGCTCTCGCGGGCGGGCGCGGCGTTGG